>ERZ773009.2172-NODE-2172-length-12793-cov-4.625765_pt1 | contig 12793 bp, 13 predicted proteins | sample MGYA00580663_ERZ773009 | MGnify/ENA primary metagenome ERZ773009 (study PRJEB29015, sample SAMEA2737969) | human oral metagenome | biome: human oral; feature: human-associated habitat; material: dental | place: China | collected 2026 ... | reverse complement strand
ATTAGCCTAATTAGCCCAATTGGACCAAATAGCCTAATTAGGCTAATAGGAATAAATTGTTTGTAGAAGACAGATAGACATCGAGCCTAACTACATTTATCATGTAGTTTATCCCCACTTATAAAACCACCTTATTGGAGGTAAGCATACCATGTATGTGGATTAATCTCATTCTATTAACAATCTACACATTTAACAGAAGAACCAAATATTGGGTAGTAATGAACAGTAGATATTAGGTGTTAAATGATGGAGGATGACGAATATAGCTATCCTACATTTCTTCTCCAAGAACGTCGCAAAATATGCGTTATTTGATAAATTATTTGGAGTTTCGGCATTATTTAAGTATTTTTGTCGCATAATTTGCGACGATATGAGACACAAATTGCCGCATAAATGATATAATAAGGATGATGTATATACACGAAAGAGACAATTGGACTGACTTCCGTTGGGACACTTCAAAGGTGGAACTACTCCAAGAAGAGGTATTCCGTAAACAGGGTTTGCTTTACGGGAGATTGGCTTCACTGGGCTTTGACAGCAAAATACATGCTATGGCAGAGAACCTTACTTATGATATAGTGTATTCTTCAGAAGTAGAAGGCATCCGCCTCAACGTGAATCAAGTCCGTTCTTCCATAGCAAGAAAACTTGGGATTGAGAACGTAAAACATACTGCACCATCTCACTATGTAGACTCTGTAGTCAACGTAATGCTCGAAGCTGTACAGCATTATGATATGATTCTCACAAAAGAAAGATTATATGCTTGGCAAGCTGCATTCTTCCCTTCTGGCTATAGTGAAGGTAGCCAGATAGAGATTGGACAGTACCGAACAAACGAGGAGCATATAGTCAGTGGGATGTTTGGACACGAGAAAATTCACTATATTGCTCCTTCTCCAGACCGTATTGAAGAAGAAATGCAAAAGTTCCTCAGATGGTTTAATAAAGAAGAACCTGTAAGTAGTGTCATACGTTCTGCCATTGCTCATTTCTGGTTTGTAAGCATTCATCCATTTGAGGATGGAAACGGACGATTAGCACGTATTCTTTCAGATATGCTCTTAGCACGTGGCGAGAAAAGTAGGTTCCGTTTCTACAATATTTCATCACAGATAAACAAGGATAAGAAGCACTACTATGACATTCTCGAACGTATGCAACGTGGAGATGGCGACGTTACGGAGTGGTTAGTGTGGTATATGCAGAAATTGGTAGATGCACTTGACGAAGCTGGTGCCAACGTCACAACAATCTTAAACAAGAGTTTCTTCTGGCAGAAAGCATCAGCTGTGCCTATGACAGAACGACAAACACAAATGCTCAATCTATTTCTTGACGGTTATGAGGCAAAGATAACATCAAAGACATGGGCAACGTTAGCAAAATGTTCGAAGGACACTGCCATTCGTGACATCCAAGATCTTGTTGACAAGAATATCCTTGTAGAAAGTATACCTGGCGCAAAACGACCAAGCTATTCCATCGTTTATGACAAAGAAGATTTAACTCAATTCTTCACAGACGTGAACATAACAGAGGAAAATGGCGTACCATATCTTCATGCTTTATTTAAGGCTAAGAAGCCTATACGCGAAAGAATTACAAAGCTTGATGCTGACCGTTACCTGAAAGGTGATTTGTTATTGAATGATTTGCTCAATAAATACTGTTCGTATATGGTTGCCGACAATAAAGACTGATGACTCTCTATCTATGCAAATGAAGTATATAAATACAAAGGAAGATGATAGTTCCGTGTGCATAAAAAGTAGACATCGCAAAATCGATAGGTTCTACAAGCATTTTATCGACCAAAGAAAGAGAGCCCATTTGCCAGAAATGACAAATGGACTCTCTTTCTTTTAAATGATAAAAAGCCATCTCCTACAAATTCTTTTCATGAAGAAAAAGATTTTTTATCATGAAGAGAAAGATTTATTTTCACGACAATAAATATTTATTTTCATGAAAATAATTCGCAGTTGATAGTCTATTGAATGAAAAAGGACCCATGAGAGTCCTTTTTCATACACAGAATACGAATTATTTTGCTGGTGTCATCACCACTTCGGCATGGTTACCTGCTGCCAAGATTTGCTTCAAATGAGCTGCAAGCTTAGCTGGGGTAATAGCCTCAATGGTCTTTTTGTAGTTAGTATGAAAGTCTACACCTGTCATAATATAAGTATAGAGAACACTCATCCATGCGCCATTATTCTTAGCAGCAAGGTCTGCATTCTTCAGCATCAAGTCCTTAACTTTCTGAACCTTGTCGGCATCCATCTTCACTGTATTGTCCTTCATACCCTCAGCAAGGAGCTTAACAGCAAGCTCAGCCTTCTCTGGATCCATCGGACAGTAGCTCTGAACAATAGCGACAGCCTTGTTACCAAGACGGCGTAACCTGCCGCTTGCGCTTACAGAATAAGCTGCGCTGGCATCTTCACGAATGCTCTTCAAGTAAACCATTGAGAGCACCTGAGCTGCAGCATCAGTAAGAACGTCGTTCTCAAGCGTGTAAGTCATTGGCGCATGCCACATCTCGAAGGCAATCGCCTTTGGTGTTTCAGATTTATTTGTGAACTTACTAACGACCTTACCATTCACATAGCTTGGAACATCCTTCCAGTTCTCAGCCTTGCCCTTTGGCAGAGATGCAATGTACTTCTCAATCAATGGGCGGATTGTAGCCTCATCAAAGTTACCTACGAAGTAGTAAACGAACTGCCCCGGATTAGCAAAACGCTCCTTCCAAATCTGTAAGATACGGTCGTAATTAACGTTCTTCAATGTGTTCAATGTCATTGGAGCGAAACGTGCTTCGTGACCATAAATAGTCAAACTGAGCGAATCACCGAATACGCTCTCAGGTGAAAGGTCCTTGTTCTTCAGTGCCAACTCCATTTGTGCCATCAATGCCTTGTAAGAATCTTCGTCCTTAGCAATATTGGTGAAGTTGAGGTAAAGCAACTGCATCATCGTCTCAATGTCCTTTGGAACACATGAACCAGCTACTGTCTGATAGTAGTTTGACATGCTGCAGCCCATTGAAGCCTGCTTACCAGAGAGTGCCTTCTGCAATTCCTGACGTGAGAAGTTGCCCAAACCACTGTAACCGAGGACAGCATCAAAGAGTTGTAAGTTGCTGAAATCAGCCTTACCATAGAGTCCCTTACCGCCCTTCGCAGAAGCTTGGAACTGAATTTCATTGTCCTTGAAGTCGGTCTTCTTCAGAATAACACGTGCTCCATTGCTCAGTGTCAACTCCTTATAACCAAGTACCTTATTCTCCTTCTCGCTGACAATCTTACCAGCCTTAGGGAGTTTCTTCTCATCGAGCAGCGGCTCCTGCTTTACATTGTCAACATATGGTTCAATCTTCTCAGCACGTACAGAATTGATTGTCTGTGCCATCTGAGCCTCTGTTGGGTAAGTAGCACCAGCCTTCTCCTGTGCAAAGATATAAGCTACGAAGTTACTATCCTTATCCGTGATGAGTTCCTGTGCATACTTATTGATAACGTCAACGTTCAATGCAGGCATCTCAACCAACTGCTTCATAATCTGATAATCGTCCTCCTTGCTTGGAATTGGTTCGTTAGCAAGATAGTGATCACGGAGCTCATCGCCATACTGTGCATTCTTAATCTTATTACGGTTTACGTAAGCCGACTCAATTTGAGAGAGGTATTCAGCCTTCATACGGTCGTATTCGCCTGCTGTAAAACCATAAAGACGAACGCGCTGTGCCTCACGATAGATAGCTGCAAGTGCTTCGAGGTCCTTGCCTTCCTTTGCATCAGCTGCCATATTGAAGGCTGCCTTTGGCTTAGAAAGCATGTAATCGCCATCGTAAGAATAAGCACCAGTGAAAGGACAGTCAGCCTTCTGAGCCAATTCAGAGAGTCGCTGATTGAGCATCATTGTGATGATATTCTTTGCATAAGAGTCTACATAGTAGTACATATCGCCCTTCTGTGCGTCAGGGAAAGCGTCATGCTTCATACTGAAACCAACCTGGCTGTAAGGCATCTCCTTATCCTTACCAAACACGTAGATAGCATCCTTAGTGTCTGGCACAGCCTCTTCTACTACCTGTGCAGCATTGGCAGGAACAGTAGAATTAGCCCAAAGCTTCTTAATCTCATTCTCAGTGTGATCCACATCGATATCACCAACAACGATGATGCACTGATTATCTGGACGATACCACTTCTTATAATAATCGCGGAGGTCCTGATAAGGGAACTTATCAACAATGCTCATCAAACCGATTGGCATGCGATGGCCATACTTTGAGTTAGGATAGAACTTAGGCAATACGTCATCATAGATTCGCATCACTGGTGTACGGCGCAACTGCCACTCCTGATGAATAACGCCACGTTCCTTATCAATCTCCTTATCTGCAAGTGTCAAGCCGTTTGACCAGTCTTTAAGAATCAACAGACAAGAGTCGAGTGCTGTCTGACGAGTTGTTGGTACGTCGCAGATACGATAGACAGTCTGGTCGATACTGGTGTAAGCATTCAAGTTACTACCGAACTCAACACCAAGTGAACGGGTGAATTCGAGGAGCGTAGAGTCAGGGAAATGCTCTGAACCATTGAATGCCATGTGTTCAAGGAAGTGAGCCAAGCCACGCTGGTTGTCGTTCTCTTGAATAGAACCAACACGCTGCGCAATGTAAAAATTGGCTACGTGCTCTGGCCATTCATTGTGAAGGATGTAGTAAGTTAAGCCATTGCTGAGCTTACCTTGTCTTACATTCTTATTCACAGGGATAGGTCCCATCTGCTGTGCAGAGACCATTCCAGTGACAAAGAGTAAGACGATTAAGAATAAATGTTTGATTTTCATCTTAAACGTTGTTTGTAATTTAATATTAGTTTTATGGCGCAAAGATACATAAAAATCCGTTACGCAATCCGATTTTTTTATTTTTTATATCTTAACAAAGTATCAATAAAGATTATTCTGTCAATAAGTCCATCTGCTGACGCTCGTTATACTGGATATTACGAGGGTGATGTTCAAGAATTTCCTGTCGTAGTGTGGAGGTGTCGATATGCGTATAAATCTCTGTTGTTCCAATACTTTCATGTCCTAACATTGCCTGAATTGCACGCAAGTCGGCACCACCTTCGAGCAAGGAGGTGGCAAAGGAGTGGCGAAGGGTATGTGGAGAAATTGTTTTCTTGATACCAGCTTCAAGCGCATAACGCTTTATCATGATGAGAATCATCGTACGAGTAAGATGGTGCCCACGACGATTAAGAAAGACATAATCCTCCTCTCCGGGTTTGATTTTCATCACATTACGGTCGGCAAACCAATAGTTTAGCTCGTCTAAGGCACGTGGTGAGATTGGAACCAAGCGTTCCTTCGAGCCTTTACCCATCACTCGAATATACTGTTCTTCAATATATAGGTTGGAAAGTTTTAGGTTGGTAAGCTCTGACACACGCAGTCCACAAGAGAACAAGACCTCGATAATAGCACGGTTGCGGTGTCCTTCCCACTTTGAAAGGTCTATTGCCTGCTCTAAAAGATCAACTTCTGCAGTGGAAAGAACCTCTGGTAAGTGGTCAGGTTGCTTTGGCGACTCTAACAACTCAGTCGGGTCTACTTCCAAATAACCATCAACAACAAGGAAACGATAGAACTGGCGCACCCCACTGAGAATGCGTGCCAAAGAGCGAGGACCAATGCCAAGATCGGAAATAAAGGCTGCGAAATGTTCCAAGTCTTCTAACTTCACATCCAGTACATCAACCTGTTCCACAGCAAGATAGCGAAAGAGCTTATCCACATCACGCATATAAGCATCCAACGTATTCGCCGAGTAGCCTTTCTCTAACTTCAGATAACGGCGGTAACGGCTGACAATATCCTTTGAATTCTTGTCTGTTTCCATTTAATTTCTTATTTTTGCATACTGCAATTTACATGCAAAGATACATTAAAAAACGATATTTGAGAAGAAAGAGATATGAAAGTAATCATTATTAATGGTCCCAACTTGAACCTCTTAGGGGTGCGTGAACCTGAAATATACGGTAGTCTGTCTATGGATACCTTCCTTTCACAACTGCGTGAAAGCTATCCTAACTGTACCATTGACTATTATCAAAGTAATATCGAGGGTGAACTCATCAACAAACTACAGGAGACGGGCTTCTCATATGATGGTATTATCCTCAACGCTGGGGCTTATACGCATACAAGTATTGCTCTTTTGGATTGTATCCGTTCCCTGCAAACGCCAGTGATTGAAGTACATATCAGCAATATTAACGACCGTGAGGACTTCCGTCGACGCTCAATGATTGCCCCTGCCTGCAAGGGTACGATCCAAGGCTTTGGTCTTAACAGCTACAGATTGGCTATAGAGGCTTTGTCACTCCTATAACCTTTCAACACTCATCATCACAATCATCACCCATGCCAACAACCAACACCTATACTTCCCTCACTGATGAGGCGGGCTGCGATGCCTATCTTGCCTCGCATATCGACCCAGAAGGCGATTATCTTTATCGCCTTTATCGTGCCACAAATATTCATACTATTCACGGACGTATGGCAAGTGGGCATCTGCAAGGGCGTCTCCTGAAGATGCTTGTACAGATGATACGTCCTAAGAACATCCTCGAAGTGGGTACTTTCAGTGGCTATTCGGCCATCTGTATGGCTGAAGGATTAGAGGAAGGGGGCAAACTCTATACCTTTGAAATCAATGACGAGATGGAGGATTTCACACGTCCTTGGATTGAAGGATCGCCAGTTGCCGACAAGATTGACTTCCGTATCGGTGACGCTGCAGAAGAGGCTCCGAAGTTAGGGATTATGTTTGATATGTCTTTCGTCGATGGTGACAAGCGCAATTATACGGAGGTATATGAGAAACTACTGCCTATCATCCGTCCTGGTGGCTATATCCTCGCTGACAACACACTGTGGGATTGGCACGTCATCGACCCAGCCTACGACCACGACCAACAAACGATTGGCATCCGCCGTTTCAATGACTTTATTGCTAAAGACGACCGAATCGAAAAGGTTATTCTCCCATTACGCGATGGGTTAACGCTGATTAGGAAGAAATAAAAGCACAACAAGTAGCCCCTCCCCCTGCCCCTCCCCCATAGGGAGGGGAGTAATCACCGCAAAGGGATAACTTTAACGATTTTATAACCCATTCATTGCATTTGGTCTCATAACCGATAGCAATGTGGTTAGCCCTCAACACCACTGGTGCTTACCATCCGCACCACACGTGCGGGGCGTTCGCACCATATGTGCGGAGCCTCAACACCAAACATCCAAAGCCCAACTTCCATCCCCAAACATCCGCATTTCATCACCACCCAACATCCAACAACTATCACCCACCATAACATTTCATCACCAACCAACACCCATTATCCAACACCCAACACTTAACAGCCAGCATAAAAGTTTGTGTTTTTTTCAAACTTTCAGTACCTTTGCAGAATAAAACAATAAATAGATAAGACAATGCAAGAGACAAGACAAAACCGCATATCACGCCTCCTTCAAAAGGAGTTAGCAAGTATTTTCCAGACACAGACACGTATGATGCATGGTGTTTTGGTTAGTGTAACACGTGTAAAGGTGAGTCCAGACCTCAGTATCTGTACCTCCTACCTCAGTATTTTCCCATCGGAAAAGGGAGACGAAATACTGAAAAACATCAATGCTAATGAGAAGACTATCCGCTACGACTTAGGTCAGCGCGTGCATAATCAGCTGCGTATCATCCCTGAGCTTCGCTTCTTCATTGACGACTCCCTCGACTACTTGGAGCGCATTGATGAGTTACTAAAGAAGTAGGAGGTGGGTGTTGGGTGTTGAATGTTGGGTGTTGATGAATTCTATAAAGTACATTAACACTCCATAAACCATCAACACCCATCATCCAACACCAAACACCCTACACATCATCACCCAACATTCAACACCTAACACCCAACACCTAACACCCAACATGAACTTCCCTTTTTACATTGCCCGCCGTTACCTCTTTTCAAAGAAGAGTACACATGCTATTAACGTTATCAGCCTCATCTCCGTACTCGGTGTGTCTGTAGCAACAATGGCATTGGTCGTTGTATTGAGCGGATTTAATGGATTCTCAGACCTTGTAGCATCCTTTTTTACCAACTTCGATCCACAAATAAAGATTGAAGCAGCAAAGGGTAAGGCTATGTCGGCTAACGACCCCTTACTTTTAAAGGTTAAAAAACTACCTTCTGTAGAGGTAGCTACAGAATGTGTAGAGGACCAAGCTTTGGCTATTTATCACGACAAACAAGCCATGGTAAACGTAAAGGGTGTGGAGGATAACTTCGACTCGCTGACACATATCAGTAATATCCTATACGGAGAGGGTGACTTTAGACTTCATACAGCCAATCTGCAATATGGTGTTCTCGGTATTAGATTGGCACAAGACCTCGGTACTGGAGTTGCATGGCCAGACTACTTACACATCTATGCGCCCCAGCGTGAAGGACAGTATGATGCTTCTGACCCAACAAATGCCTTTGTTAAAGACTCATTGATATCGCCAGGAGCACTTTTCCAAGTGAAGCAGCTGAAGTATGACAAGGGGTATATTATCACCTCCCTCGAGTTCGCACGCCGTATCTTCAACCGACAGGGAGAGATTACCTCACTTGAATTACGCATGAAACCTGGTGTCGACATTGACAAGGCAAAGGACGAAATACAAACCCTTCTCGGTGATAAATATAAGGTATTAGACCGCTATGAGCAGCAAGCTGACACGTTTAATATCATGCGTATAGAGAAGCTCTTTGCCTACATCTTCCTCACGTTTATCCTCATGGTGGCATGCTTTAACATCATTGGTTCGCTCTCTATGCTCATCATCGACAAGAAGAATGACGTCATCACCCTGCGTAACCTCGGTGCAACAGATAGTCAGATACGTCGTATCTTCCTCTTTGAAGGTAGAATGATTTCTGCTGCTGGTGCTGTCATTGGTATTGCACTCGGCTTATTACTTTGCTGGTTACAGCAGACATACGGTCTTGTACAGCTCGGTGATCAGGCTGGAAACTTCGTTGTCAACGCCTATCCTATTAGCGTTCACCCCGAAGATATTATTACAATCTTCCTCACAGTTATCCTTGTTGGCTGGCTTTCTGTGTGGTATCCCGTACGTTATATGAGTCGTAAACTGACGAGGGATTAAGCTATCCCTCGCCTATCGACTAACAACTATAAACCTAAACAACATGACTGAAAACCTAAACAACAAAATTATCATCTATCAGAGTGAAGATGGTAAGACCCAACTTGATGTAAAGTTGGAACACGAAACAGTATGGCTAACACAGAAACAAATAGCTGAACTATTTGGTACAAAGAGACCAGCTATAACAAAACACTTAAAGAATATTTATGCTTCAGAGGAATTAACTGAAGATAGCACATGTTCCATTTTGGAACACATGGGTAATGATGGTAGACAAATTTACAATACGAAATATTATAACTTAGATGCTATCCTTTCTGTAGGCTACCGTGTCAATAGTAAGAATGCTACTCGTTTCCGCCAATGGGCAAACTCTGTTCTTAAGCAATATCTTGTCAAAGGCTATGCTATCAACGAGAACATACGAAAACAACAGATTGCTGAACTACGCCAACTCATACAGGTATTAGGCAGAGCCATCCAGCAACAACCTGCAAAGACGACGGACGAAAGCAATGCGCTCTTTGATGTTGTAGTGGACTATACCTACGCACTCGACACACTTGATAACTATGATTACCAGCGACTCCATATCGCTAAGACCACCAAAGAAGAACCCTTCCATGCCACATACGAGAATGCAATGCACGAAATAGATATTCTTCGACAGAAGTTTGGTGGTTCTGTACTCTTTGGTAATGAGAAGGATGAGTCCTTCAAAAGTTCTATCGGACAAATCTATCAAACCTTTGATGGCACAGAACTTTATCCGAGTGTAGAGGAGAAAGCGGCTATGCTTCTCTATCTTGTCACTAAGAACCACTCTTTCAGTGATGGTAACAAGCGCATTGCAGCCACTCTCTTCCTATGGTTTATGAACAATAATGCCATCCTCTATCGTCCCGATGGTGCTAAACGAATTGCTGACAACACACTCGTTGCCCTCACCCTAATGATTGCTGAGAGCAAAACAGAGGAAAAGGATATAATGGTAAAGGTAGTGGTGAACCTTATCAACCAAGCCAATTAACCTGCATTGCTATAAACTTTTCGTAGACAGATAGTAGTATTTCGGAAAATAATTCATATATTTGTCGTGAATATAATGAACCAAGTATGTCAAGAGAGGAAACAAATCAAATACGCTACATCATCGCTTTAATAGCAGAATTTGCCAAGAAATTTAATCTTGGTCAGCGACAGGCGTATAATTACCTTAAACGTTTTAAGGGAATAGACTACTTGATGTCCTTTTATGATGTTCTGCACACACAGTCCTTTGAGGATGCTATTCATGACATTTCTATCATCTGTCAGAGGAATGGCGGTGCACTAAAATGATAAAGCCTATGATTCTCTATCACGGTTCCAACATTGAGATTGATAAAATTGATCTTACAAAGTCTAAGCCATATAAGGACTTTGGTAAAGGCTTTTATCTGTCAGCCGATAAGCAGCAGGCACAACGTATGGCAGAACAAAGAACATCTATCTTTCTTGAAGGAAAGCCCACACTCAATCAATACCGATTTGATGAGACAATACTTAATAATAATAGTTTGAAGGTTCTGTGCTTTGAAGAATACAGCGAGGATTGGGCTAATTTTGTTCTTAAGAACAGAGACTTCAATATAGAGCAACCTTGCCATAACTATGATATTGTTTATGGCCCAATTGCTGATGATGGTGTAACCTTTCAACTCCGACGATATAAAACAGGCATGATAAGTTTGGAACAACTCGTCAACGAACTGAAATATTCAAAAGGTATAACATTTCAATATTACTTCGGAACTGAATTAGCAATATCTAAACTAAGGAAATTATGAAACTAACAGATGAACAGATTGATATGATGAAAGAGGATATATGTGCAGAACTTATAACCTTATTGATGAAAGACAAACATTATACTATGTCCGAAGCTATTGATATGCTCTATAACTCTGACACTTACAACCGTATTCAAGACCAGTCTACAGGATTATATTATCAAAGTCCCGGCTATACATACGCTTTTCTACAGCAGGAATTAATGACTGGTGACTATCGAAGGTAAATGTTATAAAATACATAGAGAACAAAGCAAAGCTATAATATAGAGTTTATTATATGCTTTTTCACCCTAAACTAATAAAATCATAGTATAGAAACGGGTCATTGAAGAAAGTTTTTTATATATTTGCAACAGAGAACAAAAGCACAAGCCAATGAGTTGACAAGAATGTGCCAATTACTAATTATAACACAAAAACGGGACAATGAAAAAGACTATTGCAATCGCACTTCTTACTGCAGCAGTAATAGGTGCAACATCTTTTTTTTCATCATGCAGTAACAAAAACGATGATGACTGGATTATTGATCGCCGGCCAGATCCTGTAACAATTGACCTTTCAAAGGTATTTACTAATGGCATGCCTAAAGAGGCAGATAGTATGACTATCCAAACAGATGACAGAGGATTGGTTACAGGTATTCAGACTAAGGATGAAACGGTATCTTTCAAATACAATAACACAAAAACACGTGCTATTGTAATCCCAAATGTCTTCATGAAAGTAGAACGTAATGGGAAAGCAACAGTCTATATAATGTATCTGAACAACAACGGTTTTGTTAGAGAATGCATGAAAGAACAAAATGAAAACACAAAGGAAGATACATGGAGGTTCACTTATAACGATAATGACCAACTAATTAATATAATCCATTCAGCAGATGACTACAAAGAATTTACTTTGACTTATAAAGATAGCAACATCTCTGAAATAGAGACAATAACTATCGTCTCACAAACAACAACAAGAAAAAAAGACACTTATAAAGTTGCTTATACCTCAGATACAACCCCAGCTCCTATAGTGAACAAGGGTAACATTATGCTCTTCAATACAACGTTTGGTATTGACATTGGCGCAATGAAATACGCCTACTATGCAGGATTGCTTGGAAAAGCAACAAAGAACTTGCCTGTACAGCTTATTGATAAGAACGGCAATAAAAACAACTTTACGTGGATTGTCAATAGTAATGGTTTCCCAACAGCAATGACAAGCGGTAGCCATCAATACAAGTTCGGGTGGTAAAAAACGAGTTCTGTATCATTACATATAATTATCATCACCCTTCTATATAGTACACTCGGAAAGTAATTCTATAGGGGGGTACTTTCAAGCCATAGCTCTCAGACCATACACCACACTGGTCTGAGAGCTTTCCTTTTGCTTTCTACTCCCCAAATTCATATCTTTACCTACGCAAAAGAGTATAAATACACAGATTACTACATAGCTTATCCTTGCAAAGCGGACAACGAACCAGTATCTTTGCAGCAGCAATTACGAATTATTTTCATGAAAAAAATATTTTTCTTCATGAAAAGAAAGATTTATTTTCACGTAAATAATTTCTTTTTTTCATGAAAAGAATTCAGCCCAAGCCTAAGATTGTAGAGGATAACCCTACATTCTATAGAGCTATGGCACATAGAAAAGACGATTATTAACCCTTTATTATAAACATAAAGCTATG
>ERZ773009.2171-NODE-2171-length-12793-cov-18.878238_pt1 | contig 12793 bp, 15 predicted proteins | sample MGYA00580663_ERZ773009 | MGnify/ENA primary metagenome ERZ773009 (study PRJEB29015, sample SAMEA2737969) | human oral metagenome | biome: human oral; feature: human-associated habitat; material: dental | place: China | collected 2026 ... | reverse complement strand
ACCCAATAAATACCCCCGCAAAGCCGGCATGCCAAACAAAAGACCATTATAAGAAAAAAATCAGGCAATCCTTGCCTGATTTTTCTTCGCCATTAGAGAATATTATTTTTTATTTGCTTCATTATAATTCTAATCTGAGGGGCGACTTGATTAACCACATCTAAAAACTGTAATAGTTCAACATAATTTTGATTAGTATATCGTCCCAGATGCAGACGAATATCTTTGTTGGCACTCATGGGACTATAATACAAATATAGATGAGGATACTTGACGTACTTGTTCTCTTGAACTTTCTCAATCTTAATAGTCAAATCAGTTAAATCAGAAAGCATAAGAAACTGAAAATAGGTATCATCTCGTATGATTGCATCCTTATAAAGATAAAGAGATAGTTTTTCACGTGAATAGCGAGACTGGTTGTAAATCTTGTAAAACTCCTTCTCCAGCTCCGGATAATGAGAATAAAGCTTCTGATAGCTCTGCAAGCTCTTTTGCCTAGTAATCCAAGCAAGCCAGGTAAAGAGTGCACTCATCAGTAGTAGCAAAGCAGCAAAAATCAAGGATGCCCAAAAGCCAAATTCGTCCGCATGTGGCATATAGAAGAGAAAAATTATACCTCCTAAACCATATAAAACAGGAAATAATAAGTCCTTACGGAATCTACTCTTTATTCTTTCTTCCACCTAGTAGTTATCCTCCTAATATATATTAAACGAAGTTCACACACTTTATCCTACCTCCACGGGTTATAAAAGCGGCCGTGATTGACTGCGAAGAGGACAAAGCAGAGCAATAGAAAGGCGACTGCCAGTGTCAGTACCAGCATATCTCGTTTGCTTAGAGCCTGATAGGTATACCAGGTCCGTTTTTTATTTTTCCCGAAACGGCGCAGCTCCATGGCTGTGGCAATGGTATTGATGCGCTCTAGTGAGCTGAAAATCAGCGGAATGATAATCTGCAGATTTCCCTTCACGCGCTGAGCCAGTTTGGCTTTCTTGGATAATTCCTGCCCACGCGCTTCCTGAGACATTCTGATTAGGAAGAATTCTTCCTGCAAATCTGGAATATAGCGGAGCGTCAGACTGACTGCGTAAGCAATTTTATAAGAAATACCAAGCTGATGTAGGCTGGAAGCAAACTGACTGGGATGGGTTGTCATGAGGAAAATCACTGCCAGAGGTATGGTCGAAACATACTTGAGCAGGAGATTAAAGAGGTAGAACAGCTGCTGAGCTGTTAAATTATAAGCTCCCCATCCGGTCCAGAGGACATCTTTGGCTCCATAGATATCAACACCATACTGAGGCGCGAAAAGATAGACCATCACTAAGTTAAGAGCAGCAAAGGATGCCGCAAAGACTAAAACAAATGAAATGTCTCGAATGCGGATATGGGACAGCCGAAAGAGACAGAGGGACAGCAGGGCTAGCCCCAGCAAAAAGCGAGTATCATAGCTGATCATGGCTGCCACTGATACCAGAACGAAGAACAGCATCTTGCTGGCACCGGACAAACCATGAAGAAACGTCTCGCCTGCATGGTAGCCGATTAATTTTCGCTGATTAAGCATGCTTGTCCTCCTTTTCTCGCATATAAAACTCAGTCAAAGCCAGAGGGTCGGCACCAATCTTCTCAGCCAGAGCAAAGATTGACGTTTCTTTTAGATGAGCCGCTGCAATCAACTCTTGATCTGTCAGAACCTGAGCAGGCGCCTTATCGGCTAAAATCTGACCATCCACCACAACTACTGCCCGATCTGAGTAATCCAGCATCAGCTGCATATCATGGGTAATCATGATAATCGTATGTCCCTGCTGGTTGAGCTCGTCTAGAAAGTCCATCATCTCTGTATAATGGCGCTGGTCCTGGCCAGCTGTCGGTTCATCCAAGAGGATAATCTCCGGATTCAGCACCAAGATAGACGCAATAGTCACCCGCTTCTTCTGGCCGAAAGACAGGGCCGAAATCGGCCAACTACGGAATTCATAGAGGCCGCACGTTTTAAGAGCCGCATGGATCCGCTCTTCGATTTCCGCTTCTGCCAGTCCGCGCAAGCGCAAGCCTAGAGCCACTTCATCAAAAATCATGGCTGCCGAAATCATCTGATTGGGATTCTGCAGGACATAGCCAATCCGCTCAGCTCGCTCCTTGATGGAGTCTCCTTTGATATCCTGACCCTGCCAGCTATAGCTCCCCTCAGTCTCGATAAACTGACAGAGGGCCTTGGCCAGGGTTGACTTACCAGCTCCATTTTTACCAACGATGGCTATCCGCTCACCCTTGAAAATCTTCAGATTGATATCCTGCAAAATAGGCTTGCCGCCGCTCTGGTAAGCAAAGGAAACGTGCTCCAGTTCCAGCAAGGGCTCCTGAGACTCTTTGTCAGAGTCAGACCAATCCCTGCCCTCAAAGGTCACATCTGCCAACTGCAGCTGATCCAAGCGGGACAATCCCTCAGTCTTTTCCACATCAATACCCAGTTGGCGCAGAGTAGTAACATAGAGTGGCTCGCGAATACCATTTTCAGCTAGCAGTTGTGTTCTGAGAAGGTCATCTGGCTGTCCATTAAAGAGAATGCGTCCGTCATTGACAAGCACTATTCTGTCTACCGGTCTGTAAAGAACATCTTCCAAGCGGTGCTCGATAATCAGAGTCGTCGTTTCCGTCTCCCGATGAAGCTGGTCAATCAAATCAATGGTATCCTGACCTGACTTGGGATCCAGATTTGCCAAGGGCTCGTCAAAGAGCAGAATAGGACTCTCGTCAATCAAAACCCCAGCCAGACTGACGCGCTGCTTTTGACCGCCGGATAGATCCTGAGGCCGATGCTGCAAAAGCTCCGCTAAATCCAGCTTCTCTGACCAGATTCGGACTTTTTCGCGCATAAGCGACAGCTCCATCACATCATTTTCCAGCGCAAAGGCCAAATCTTCTGCTACGCTAAGCCCGATAAACTGGCCATCCGTGTCCTGCAAAACCGTGCTGACAAGATTAGACTTATCATAAATGCTGGACTCAAAAGCCGGCTGACCCTTAATCAAGAGCTGGCCGCCAGCCTCTCCTTTATAAATGTTAGGAATAATTCCATTGAGACACTGGCCAAGCGTTGACTTGCCAGAGCCAGACGGTCCGACAATCAGAACCTTTTCCCCCTCATAGATAGTCAGATTGATATTCTTGAGGGTTGGCTCAGACTGGGCCTGATATTGAAAGCTAAAGTCTTCAAATTGGATAATTGGTTTTTTCATCTTATTTCTCTATAGTGCCAGAGCGATTTGAATCGCTAGATTGGCAATTTTATCTTTTTCGTCTAAGTCTGCATGATTGGCCAGGTTGCGCATATCCCAAGCTTCCTCAGACAAGTGGTCGGCTGCATAAAAGAACTGGCAGACGGATATCTCTCGAAAGGCTGCCAAAGCCGCTACAGCTGAGCATTCCATATCCACACAGATAGCTCCCTCAGCCTTTCTCAGGCGAAGTTTAGCTGGCGTCTCACGATAAATGCCGTCTGTCGTCCAGACCTTGCCCTTGCTGTGGGAAATACCACGCTCATCCAGAAAAGCCGTCAAAAAATCTTTCAAGCCAAGATTGACTTCCTGCTCACGGCTAGCTGGCTGGTAGTGATAACTAGTCCCCTCATCACGCAGGGCCTCCGTCGGGATAATGACGGACGTTTCCTTAATCTCCTCATCCAAGATGCCACAAGTACCGAAAAGCACCAGCTTCTTCATGCCAAAAGCAATCATGTCTTCCAGAATAGCTACACAGGCCGAAGCTCCAACAGGTGCATTGAAGAGAGCTAATTCCCGTCCATCTTCGAAAACACGATAGATAGGAATTTCAATATTTGCCATGCTAGTCGTCGTAATCAGCTCATGCTCAAAATCCGCCAACATCCGAGCAAAAGTCTCTCTGGCAAAGCAGGAAACAGCCGTCTCCGGAAAACCTTTTATGGACTCATTCAAGTCCTCTGGGTTGATGATGGCCTTGCGACTTTGGTCAAATTCTTCAAGTATCATAGGCTTGCTCTCTTACCCCTTTCTTCCTGATGAAACAGCCAGCAGATGTCTACTGACCTCATCTTACCATTGTATCATAAAAAGGCAATCTGCTGAACGCTGCCTGCATATTTTCTACATAGCAAAAGCCATAGGCAGGCTCTATAGCTCAAGTGAAGTGAGTACTTTGTCCAATGATTTTCCAACAAAAAAAGACTGGGCATAACTCCCAATCTCATCTTACATAAGGGCTGTTGCAGCAGTAATCAAGCCAAATACGATGCCCGGCATATTAGCCGCAGCCAAAGGAATGTCTCGCTTCTCTTTAAATAGACCATAAATGACCCAGAGAGTACAGTTTAGAGCAGCTACCGAAGGCTGGATAAAGTCACCCTTGTTGCCAGCTAGATTATTCATAATCTGTGGGATATAGGAAACATACATCATAACAGACATAAAAGTAGCCACCCAGCCCAAGATTAGCATGTGTTTTTCTTTCATTTCGTTCTCCTTTTTATAAAACTGACCTCTATTCTATAGCTTCTTTCTGAAATTTTCAAGATATTTTCAACAATGTCATCAAAACGAAAAGAGTCACAAAATTGTGAGAACTGCTGACAGACCTAAAAAAGCTGCCTTTTGGCAGCTCTGTTAAGATTCAAAAAGTAAATTTTCCTAGCGCTAAAACTTCGGTTCTCCATCGGGAAGTTGATCCAAGATGGCTTCCAGTTCCAGCCGATTGAGTGGCTGAATCCGGATCTGACTGGAATCCAGATAGGTGCGGTGAGTGTCCGGAATCTTCTCCAAAAAAGCTTTTAAATCCTTTGTTGTCAGATATTTATAGCCCTGTGGACTGCTGGCATCCTCTATCAGGATATGAAGATGCCATTCCATGTCTTGACTAGCACCGCTCTCAATCATCTCTTTAATCAGGTAGCCCTTGGGCATGGGCTGAGTCGGAAGGACTGTGTCCACTCCTTCTGCCAGAACATAAGAACCTAGGTATTTCCCACCCTGATCCTTATAATACTTCGGAGTAGAAAATTGACTCTGAACCTGCTGCATCTCAGCCATCTGCCTGCCAAACTCCTCCACAGGATCTTCAGCTTTGAATAGTTCCAGAAGTTTTTCCTGCGACATGTACAAATCATGAGCATAGCCTTCAAAAACATGCATAGGCGCAGCTGCAACTCTGGCATCGTTCAGGCCATAGAGAATATCCGCTTCAAAATCAATATTAAAAATCCCGTCAGCAGTGTAAGTGGTGCCGTATTCATCGACAATATCCTGCTTCATCTTCTGAGCCAAACGACTCATGAAGAGAATAGCCCCTTTCCAGTCGCCCACCGTTGATGGTGACAAGACGCGGACCTGGTAGGTTTCCCGGTCTGGCAGATAATAAACTTCAAACCCACGGCCTGCCCCTTCCCAGTAGACAGCCAGAAAAGTTCCGACCTGATCCAAGGATTGATAAGCCTTATCGCCCTCAAGGCCTACGACCTCCAGCCCTTCCACCAAGGAAACCAGAGACAAAGGTGTTTCGACCGCCTTATAGCTAAACAAGCCCTTTCGGTTCTGAATGTAAAAAGAAATACTCATACCATGCTCCTTTCTAACTACAAAAGCCTTTCAGAAAACGAGAAAATGCAAAATCAAAACTTAATACAGGTACAAACTAGATTTTCTCCAAGACTTTTAAGGATAAACTTCATTCGCAAAACGGACTCTGGTATTAGTATAACATTTTTGGAAGAAAAAGACGAAAAAACCTGTATCCATGAAGAGACTCTCCGACTGAAAACTTCATCAATACAGATTCTAAGAATATATTTGAACTTCATAAAAAGGTAATGAACAAACTTCTAAGAAGGCCAAGCTCATCTGAGCACTTCTTACTTTTTATCCTGCTGCGTCAGCTCCTGATTGTAGGACAAGGCTAGCTTGATCCAGTAAGACAGTTCCTTTTGTCCTTCGCCATCTAAATCAATATAGCCATGATAAAGCCTACCCTTCATTAAAGTCACACTAGCACCATTTTTAGGCAGAACCTGCTTTTCCATTTCCTTACCAATGCGTACCATGACAAGCTCTTGACTTCTCGAACTCACAGTAACGGTCATCTTACCTCGAACCATAAAAGCCAAGCCACCAAACATCTTCTTCTCTTCTACCTCTTCTTCAAAAACATGAGGAGGAAGTTCAGTAGCTAAAATGGCACGGACTTGCTGGGCTAAGGATTCACTATAAGCCATCCTTCGGCCTCATTTCATCACATCCCAGCCGATACCAAAGCGGTCAATCAAGCGGCCATAAAACTCTGCGAAAGCTTGTTCCTCTAAAGGATAGAGAATTTGCCCACCTTCAGCAAGCTTAGCAAAAAGCTCATCAGCTTCTTCTCTACTGTCTGGGCTCAGAACTAACCATTGATTGGGCTGATGATTGCTAGGAATAGATAGGTCGTTAAAAATGCCTACATCCTCACCATTCAGGGTCAAGTTTTCCGTATCTAAGGCAATCCAGGCAATCTTATCCCGTTTTTCTGCAGGAAGGTCTGCTGGATCCATCATCTCACTGGCTCGGACAAGTCCCTTTATCTCTATCTGAAAAAGATCTGCATAAAAACGAAAAGCTTCTTCGGCCTGACCATTAAAACTTAAAAACACGTCTAATTTCATTATTGTTCCTCCAATTTTTTATAGCTGAGAATAAATCTCTAGTATCAGTTTATCAATTAAGATAAAAATTTTCTTATTCTCAATTGCGCTTGTTTGGCTAGGGAACGCATGATTAAAACTGGAAGATTAACTGTAATAGGTGGATCGCTGGGCAAGGGCCTGCGCATGATGATTTCCTCCTGATAGATGCTATCGCCTGAAAAAGTGAGAGGCTCATCGCTGCCCCAGCGAAAGTTATTCTTCAAGACATAGTTTTTGGACAGGCGTAAATCCTCCAGCAATTCACAGGCCAAAAGATAGTAGTGGCCATCGGGTACATTTTCAAAAGTAAACTGTCTCTCCTGACTCAGTGCTACTCCGATAATCGGCTCTTCTTTGGGAATGCGGGTTTTAAAAAGCCCGACACAGCTAAGGCGTGGTTCATAGCCCTCAGGATAAGATAACTCTACGGTCAATCGATTGCCACTTTTACAGTCGGGATCCTGATGCAAGAAAGCTCCCTTCTCATCTAACTGTTTGATCATAAAATCATAAGCCTTGGTTGATTCTTGATAGTATTTTTTAGGAGAAAGTCCAGTATGCCGCTTAAACGTATTGGAAAAACTGCCCAGACTATCATAACCGGCTTCCATAGAGGTCTCGGTCACATTTTGACGCCTTTCTACAATCTCCTGAATCCCTTTTTCCATCTTAAGAGCTTCCATATATTGCTTGATAGAAAAACCCATCCTTTTCTTGAAAGTTCTGGATAGATGGGATGGACTATAATGGAAATGATGAGCCAAATCGGTCAGACTCAGCTCTTCATCTGCATGCTGACGCAGATAGGCTGCCACTTCTTCCATGATAGCTTTAGACATAGACTTGCTCCTTTCCCATTTATTTAAGCTCATTATATCACATCAAAAAGAAAGGACAAAAAATCAAAATCGCAGAAAGAAAAGCAGAAAGCAAGTAATACTCCGCGAGATGCCCCAAGAATCGGCGGAAACAGTCTACTTTCCCAAATCTCTGTCCAACAAGACTTTTACCTGTAAATAAATGATAAAAAAACTTTAGACGCTTGAAACATCCAAAGTTTTGTATGTTTAAAATCCTGAAAGAAATCATCGCTATTTCTCAGTCTAACTCATCTGGCTCGTACTGATACTGAGCCAGAAACTCATCAATAGAATCAGGGATTTTTTGGTCACTGGTTTTCAGCGGAACTTTCTTGTTAAATGTATAATAACCTTCTTCCTTGCTTAATCTCATATATTTTGTAGTGGGATTGCTTTTAACGATTCTAGTTGAAATAATTTTCTTCCTGATATTAGCTACATTTTTAAATTCAACTTTTACACTCTTGAGGATCTTAAGTTGATAGTCATCCCCCACCTTTTCATAAGTCCCTTCTGCAAAATAAATATTTGGATAAAAAGTAAAATCTTCATTATCGGTGCGAAATTCTTTCAATTTTTCTTCACTATCAAAATAAGACTCATTTATCATACGAACAAAACGCTTACCGTCTATCAATTTAAACTCGCCATCACTTTGATAAACTGTCCCGATTTTAAGACGATCAACTTTTTGAGGTTGAGAAGTATTTTGGCAAGCAGATAAGAGCAAGAAGGCGAATAGCACCACTACTATCAATCGCAAAAGTTTTATCAAAATACACCTCCTATCGGCTTATCGCTTCAACTCCTCCGGCTCGTACTGATACTGTGCCAGAAACTCATCAATAGAATCCGGGATTTCTTGATAGGTCGTAAAAACTCCTTGATTGCCATTGACTCTATATACTCCATCTTTTTTAGCAAGACTGAAATACTTATCTTTGGCAGTCGGAACATTGTCAAAGTCAAGGGTTGAAATAATCTTCTTTTTAATGTTGGCAACATTCTTAAACTCCACATTCACTCCTCTTTGAACCCAAAATCGATACTCATCGCCTACCTTTTCATAAACGCCTTCTGCAAAATAGATGTACGGATAGACACTGATTGGGGCATTGTCAGTTTGGTATTCATCAAGTTCCTCTTGAGTGTCAAACTCAGCATCGTTATGTAACATTACAAAATGCTTTTCATCCAATATTTTAATTGGCCCAGGAGTTTCATAAGTCTGACCAATTTTAATTTCAGTCACTTCTTTTCTAGAAAAAGAGTGTCCTGAACAAGAAAATAAACTAAAGGAAATAGCAATAAAACTAAATATCAATAACAATCTCTTCGCTTTTTTAAACACTTTTTCAACTTCTGAAATTTTTGATTCGGTTCTATTACCTCTGAGCATCTCACTCCAACTCCTCTGGCTCATACTGATATTGAGCCAGAAATTCATCAATAGAGTCAGGAATTTCTTGGTCACTGGTTTTCAGCGGAACTTTCCCATTAACAGCATAATAGCTATCTTTTTTAACTAAACTAAAACCGTTTTTAGCAGGAATATTATCCACTCGCTTGGTAGATATAATTTTTTTCTCAATATTTGAGACATTTTTAAATTCCACTTCCACACTCCTAAGGACTTTCAGTCGATACTCATCACCCGACTTCTCATAAGCCCCTTCTGCAAAATAAATATTTGGGTAAAAGCCATAATCATCATTGTCTATTTTATACTGTTCTAACTTCTTTTCACTATCAAAATGCGCTTGATTTTGAATCATAACAAAATGATTCCCATCTAATAATTTAAATTCCCCACCGTCATGATAAACTGTCCCGATTTCAAGTTGATCAACTTTCTGAGGTTGAAAAGTGTTCTGACAAGCAGTTACAAAAAATAAATTACAAATAAATATTAAAAATAACATATATTTATTTTTCATTATATTCTCCTTTAATCTTCTTGCGGAATTGATCAGCCTCTTCATCAACTAATTCTTTATTGTTTTTACCATCGAAACCAAAATAACCCTCTTTATTATAGTAACTGTATTCCCAATGATTATCTTTATCAGCTTCACTTTCGCTCATAATCTTATTTGGAGAAGCATATTTATGCTTGTTATCACCATAAAAATTATCAATAGCTTTTTGTCTAAATTTTGGATCCCAAATCTTAGGGGTATCCATATCTAAATTCTTATGACTATCTCCATCTTCCCCATAGTTAAAACTTGCTCCATTCACAATACCATTCTCAGTAGCACCCTCTGGATCAATTTCATTAAGGAATTTACCATCTTTAGAAAGAATAAACTCGGTTCGAAAACCAAGCAAAACCTTATAGTTTGCCTGTTCCTTCTGTACATGATTTTCATCCTTCGTATCGTTAGGATAAATCATTTTCCTATCTTGTGTACTGTAGTAACCCTTATTATGCAGTCGAGCAGAAGGACCAGCTTCAAATTCTAACTCTGGATGATCTTTAGCATAGGCGACCAAAGCATCTTCATCAGTCATACCATCCTTTCGATAATGTTCCCGTACCCACTGAGCTTGCTGGGCTGAGATGACATAGCGAAACTGATGGGTTTGGCGCTTCAAATCTCCCATATCACTGGCTTTGGCAAACTCATCACCAGGATAAGCCTTACGAACAGTTTCTGAGAAGCTTGCCCAAAAATCATCATGAGGTGCCAAGTTTGGATCGATATTTCCGACTAATCTCTTGGTTTCCTCAGTGTCTCCACTCAGTTCAGCTGGTATGCCTGCATAACGCATGCTAATCTGTAAAACTGTCTTAGCCTTTTCAGGAGTATCAGCTTTTTCACTATCAATGCTAAACATTTTTTGGAAAACAGGACTCCCAAAAGTACGTGCAACCTCGTAACTCTCACCCAACTGTTTCTGGATGGATTGTTCTAATCTAGGATCATAGGAAACTTTAACATTTTCTAAATATCCAATCTTTATGGCCTCTTTACTCCAACCGTCAGATTCTAACCGAGCAACCTGGCTACGTAAAACGGTTAGATAAACCTGATAATCCTTGTCACTCATTCCTTCTGGTTTTTTCACACCATATTTCTTTTCAAAGTCCTGGTTACTTCGACTGATATTGTTATTAATAACTGTTACCCAGTTACGACTTTGAGAAAGCACATAGAGTCCTGTCTCTGGATTCCAAGCAGAGGAAACTTCTATAAATCCTTGTTCAATTGCCGTTTTTAAGTCAGCATCAATCCCATCAAAAATTGAAACAGAAGAAGAATTGAAATTTAGGAGTTTTTCTAATTTGATCTCTAGCTCTCTTCTTGCTTCTCCATGAATAATCAGGCTAGGAGGTTTTCCTGGTAATTTGGCCAGCAACAAATTTTGTGCTTCTTCCAACTGCCTCAATTGTCTAATTTGATTTCTCAGCACCTCTTCCTGCAGGCTCTCATTTGCAACTTGTGCAGTATAATCTGCAGGAAGTTTTGCTACGCTCTGACCAATTTTCTCAGCTAAAAGTTGACTTCCTTCTATTAAGGGATTGATTCCCCCTTCTATAAAATCTCTGGCTGAATCATAGGCCATGCCCTGGAGCTGATTCTTACTAGCCAAAAATTCAGTGAGTGATATTTTCAGCTGTTCTAGAGACTCAATCTGCCGATTAATCATGGCTGCTGTCTGCTCGCCTTGTAAAAAGGAATTATCCAAAAACATACTTGTGCCACCATAATCCATTATTCTTCCTCCTTCATTGCCCTCATTCTTAATTGATGTACACTATCTATCTCTTGACTGATATTTTTGCGCTCTTTTTCAAGTTTCTGGATTTCTTTATCCAGAAAATCTCTTAATTGTTCTTGTTCTTGATGAACATCATTCTGCAGATTTTCAAAAAAGAAGCGGGGCTCCTTATAAGTATCTACTAATTCACTTATGAGACGCCCCTCAGTTTGCTGGAGATAGAATAGCTCTTCTTCGGTGTTCTTTAACCGGGAAAGCTGTAGCCGACAATCATCTTCCCTCTCCAAAAGTCTTCGCTCCTTAGATAACAGCGAATCCGATTCTTTATTATTCATAAATCCCCCTTAGTTCGAACCCATTGATTGAGAAATCCCTTGATCCACAGCTTCAATTCCCTTAGCAATACTAGAAAGATTTTCGGATAACCCAGATATTACTCCTTGAAGCGAAGTAGCGTTTTTCTGAGCTAAATCAATCACTTCATGAGCCTTCGTATTACCTCCCAAATGACTCATACCATCTTTTTGAGGAACCGTTCCATTTGTTAAACTGCCAGCTGATTGGCTAAAAGAAGAGGTATATTGAGAAACGAGCTCGGTGTTACTTTGAATCGTCTTATTCTCTGTCATAATAAACCACCTTATTATTTTTCAGTATTATAATAATTATAGCATAAAGATTTATCACTTCATATGTTAAACCGGTGCGAATTTCCTGGATGATCACAAAATAAAAACTTTAGACGTTTAAATCGTCTAAAGTTTTTTATCTTCACGATTAAATTACTGAGCTACCAGTGTTTCCAAGCTTTCTCCAATCGCAGCCAAACGCTCTATCACTTCTGCTTGGCTCAAGTCGTTTTCAGCAACATAGCGGTTGCGAGAGTGAACACGGCATTCGTGAGAACAGCCACGGAGATACTTGTCTTCATTTTCTTCTGAAGTCAGGATGCGGCGGTTACACTCTGGATTGCCACAGTTGACATAGCGCTCGCAAGGAGTACCGTCAAACCAGTCTTTCCCAATCACAACTGGATCAACATGGTTGATATCAACGGAGATACGCTCATCAAAGACATACATCTTGCCGTCCCAAAGCTCACCTTGAACTTCTGGATCCTTGCCGTAAGTCGCGATACCACCATGAAGCTGACCGACATCTTTGTAGCCTTCACGCACCATCCAGCCTGAGAATTTCTCACAGCGAACACCACCGGTACAATAAACAACCACGCGCTTATCCATGAACTTCTCTTTGTTATCACGGACCCATTGCGGCAACTCACGGAAGTTGCGGATGTCTGGACGGATGGCCCCACGGAAGTGACCCAGATCGTACTCGTAGTCGTTACGGGTATCTAGGACAACAGTATCTTCATCCAAGAGGGCTTCCTTAAATTCCTTAGGCGACAGGTAAGCTCCTGTCGTCTCTAGTGGGTTGATGTCATTATCAAAATCATTGTCTTCCAAGCCCAAGTGCACGATTTCTTTCTTGTAGCGAACAAACATTT
>ERZ773009.2165-NODE-2165-length-12811-cov-4.859517_pt1 | contig 12811 bp, 11 predicted proteins | sample MGYA00580663_ERZ773009 | MGnify/ENA primary metagenome ERZ773009 (study PRJEB29015, sample SAMEA2737969) | human oral metagenome | biome: human oral; feature: human-associated habitat; material: dental | place: China | collected 2026 ... | reverse complement strand
CGTTCTCACGAGCAATAAGTACCGTTCTCGCGAAGGAGGGCGGGGACGGACGCGGGGTGGGCGGAGGGGCGCGGTCCGAGGCACGGTCAAGGGGCGCTGTCAGAGGTGTGGTCAGAGACCCTGTCAAGGGGCACGGTCAAAGGTGCAGTCAGGAGGCGCGGTCAGGGGCGCTTGACGGCGGCTATGACGGCGTTGGCACGCCCCGGGACCGCGGAGTCGGGGCGGGAGTGCTGGTAGATCACCGTCAGCCCGAGCCCGGTCAGGGCCTCCACGACCCATGCTGGCGGCACCACAAAGAGGTCGGAGGCGTAGCGCTCCGGCCCCCAGCTCAGCCAGAGCCGCCGGCGCCTGCCATCAGTCTGCTCCTCCAGCTTCACGTCCTGGCCAAAGGACAGCGAGAGCGAGATGGGAGCGTCCTCAAGAACGTACTCAGTGCACACAATGAGGATCCCGCCCGGCGCCAGGTGGGAGGCAGCCAGCCTCAGGGTGTGCCGACGTGTCACAGGCGACAGGAGGGTGATCGAGCTGTTGGGCAGGCAGACCGCCTTAAAGCGTTCGGTGAGGCAGAAGGCGGTCATGTCGGCCAGACCCAGCCCAATCCGGTCCAGGGCCCCCGGCCGCGTCCGCCCCAGCCCTGCCGACGGCAGGGGGAGGTGCGCCCCACCTTGAGGGGTAGAGCCGGAGACGTCCACGCTCTCGCCCCAGCTCGACGGCGTGCCAGCCTGAGGGTGGGCACCGAGTGGGTCCGGATCAGGTGCCACGTGCCTGCCCCGCCTCATGTGTCGGCCGGTCTCCCAGCCCGGCTTCTCAGACGAAGAGCCAGACGCACCCGAGCCCGCGGACCGGGAGGAACCCGACCCACCCTGCCAGCCAGCATCCCAGTCCGACTCCACGAACTGGGACGACCGACCCGCACCCAAGCTCGCAGACGGAGAGCCAGAGGCGCCGCCCGGCAACCCCGCACCCCATGCCGCAGACGGGGTCGGGTTCCAGGAGGCCTGCCGCCCTGTCCCCGGCCCCGGCTCCGCTGGCTCCGGGGACAGGGGATCCAGCCTGTGGTTGGGACGGAGGTACTGGCCTGCCCTGGGCCCCGAGGCCGGGCTGGCGTACGAGGCGGCCACATCGGGGGCCGAGGACTCGTACACCGCCGAGCTGGCCCGGCGGCTCATCCGCGAGTCCGGGGTCGGGAGGGGAAGGGCCCCCAGGTCCGGCACAAGCCCCTCAACCGCCCCAGGCTCCAGAGTCTGTGATCTCAACCACCTTCTCAGGCCCACCGGACGCTTCCTGGAGCTCGACGTCGAGCGCTCCGGCCCCAGACCCAGCTGGGATCCCAGGTAGGCCAGGACCTCGGGCTCGACGTCGGTGGCCAGCACGCGATGACCGGCGGAGGCAATGGGCAGGGTCAGGCGCCCCGAGCCGCAGGCCAGCTCCAGGACCCGGCGCTCGGCCAGGTCGGAGACACCCAGGGGGTCGGCGCCCAGGGAGTCCAGGAGGTCCAGGACGGTGCTCACCTCGGTGCGGTCACGCAGTGACAGGAGGTGATGGCGTCGGGCCCCGGTGCCCCGGTGAAGAGGCTGAGGCAGGGCGTCACAGTTCATAGTGCTCATGGTGCAGTCCGGACGGTAGGGGGCCAAGAAAAGACCGGCAAGTAGACAAGGGCCACCAATCCTGGGCGGCACGAGGACCAGTGGCGGCGGGGCCGTAAGAGGCCCTCAAGAAAGCGCGTCAACAAGGGCGTCAGCGGTAATGCTGCTGAAGCCCCGCCAAAAAGAGCACGACGTGAGTGGGGGAGGTTACCCCTCCCCCACTTACGTGGTAGCTACAGGTCATTGCCAAGCCAGGGAGACGGCTTATAGCCCAGGTGGGTCAGACCCAAATGTGCGGCAGCCGCAGGAGGCACGGAGCAGCATTAGCATGACCTATAGGAGATAGGCAGGATCACTTGATCCTGGGCCAGATAGAGACTGGCCCCCAAAAGAAGCCATACCAGCTAGTGGTGTTTTCGTGGGGTGTAGGAGGGAAGAGCATAAGCGACACCTTTCATGGAGACCAGTACGCGCCCGGGCAGACAGGCCCGAACACCACCATGGTGCCCCACCGCGGGCAGCACGTCATCGGCCGACCGGTTCAACCGATCGGCCGAGATGACGGGGGAAGGCTGGCCTCAGACGAGCCCGTTGCGCAGGGCCTGGACGACGGCGCCCACCCGGTCCTGGACGCCCATCTTGGCAATGACCGTGGAGACGTGGGTCTTGATCGTCGCCTCGCTCAGCCCCAGGCGCCGGGCGATCTGCTTGTTGGAGTAGGCCTCGACCATGAGGGCCAGCACCTCCGTCTCGCGCGGCGAGAGGGCGACGCCCGTGGGCGTGCTCCTGATAGCGGTCGGGGCGGGGCCGGCCACCAGGGGACTGGCAGCCGAGGCCGTGCTGACCGGGGCGGAGCCAGCAGCAGCCGGGACCCGTGCCGGGGCGGAGGCCTTCGGGGACTTCCTGAGAGTGGGCATCATGAGAGCAGGGATCTCAGGACTGGCGGTGGGACCGGAGACCGCAGGACCAGGGATAACGGGGTTGGAGCCGTCAGGGCGGTTCTTAATGACGTTCAGGGAGGCGGGGGAGAGGACCATGTTGCCCTCCACGACGTGGCGGATGGTCGCCGCCAGGGCGGTGACCGGATCCTCCTTGGCCACGAAGCCCTTGGCCCCGGCCGCCATGGCACGCTCCATGACGGGGTCGGCCATGAAGGTGGTCAGGATGAGGATGTTGAGGTTGGGCATCTCGTTGTGCAGGAGCTCCGTGACGGCGATGCCGTCCATGCGGGGCATCTGGACGTCCAGGAGGAGCACGTCGACCAGCGGGTAGTCGCCCGAGTGCAGGATGTCCAGGACCTCCTCGCCGTCCCGGGCCACCCAGAGGGCGCGGATGTCCTCGGTGTCGTTGAGCAGGTCGTTGAGGGTCTGACGGACCAGGGCGTCGTCGTCAGCGAGACCGACGTGAATCATGAGGTCTTCTCCAGGGGCTGAGGGTTTGATGGGGTGGTACTGGGGCAGAGAACGGTGGCGACGACCATCCAGGTCCCGTCCTCCGAGAGGGTGGACAGGGTGCCGCCGATCGCGTTGAGTCTCTCGCGCATGCCCAGGACTCCTGAGCCGGAGTGGGGCAGGCGGGGAGCGCCCTGGTTGATCTTGTTGGTGGCTACCAGGCGGATGAACTCAGGGCCCAGAGTGAGGGTCAGGGTGACGTGCTGGTCGATGTCGCCGTGACGAATGATGTTGGCGCCCATCTCACGGGCCACACGGGACAGGGTGACGGCCTGGGCCCGGGTGGGCACCAGGGTGCCTATCCGCTGGTAGGTGACGTCAAAGCCGGCGGCGGCGACGTCGTCGCCCACGGCCTGGACGGCGGTGCTCAGGTCGGTGACCAGGTGCCCCAGGTTGGTGACGGTCTGGTCCGGGTCCTCCTGCTTGTTGGGGCCGGGGTCCTCGCGCAGGGTGCGCAGCAGGAGGCGGAGCTCGTGAAGGGCGTCGGCGGCGGTGCACTCCAAGGCGGTGAACTCCTGACGAGCCGGGGTGGAGAAGGAGGAGTTGGCGGCGGCCCGCTGGGCGCGCAGGGCCGTCTGGGACATGGAGTAGGCCACGAGGTCGTGCATCTCCCGGGCGATCTCCAGGCGCATGGCGTCCAGGCGGGCCTTGGCCAGCTTGGACTCCATGTAGCGCGCCCGCTCGGTGGCCCTCAGCAGGATGCCCATGGGGACCATGAGTAGCCCGAAGAGGAAGAGGAAGGCCGAGGCCTCAACGCTGTTAACCAGGTAGACGGGCGGCTGGGTCAGTATGGCCACGATGGGCACGCCGACGGTAGCCAGGAAGAGGGTGAAGGCGGGCAGCGGCCGCAGGAACCGCCCCAGGAAGACGAAGAACCCCAGGTCGGTGATGATCATGTCCCCGGCGTAGACGCCCGGGGCGAGGACCACCACGCTCCAGCAGACCAGGTAGCTCAGGATGACAGGCAGCGGCCGCAGAGGGATGCAGGTCAGCAGGACCATCCCCAGGAGCATGACCCCCAGGTCCGCGAGACGCGGTGTCCCTGCAGCGACGATGTTGACGACGATGTTGACGATGCCCGCACCGGCTCCCGCGGCTGTGTAGAGATGCTGCCGGAGCCTGTCATCAGGCTCAAGCATCGGTCGCAGGTCCCACATCGACCGGAGTCGGGCGAGACGGGTGGATGATGTGTTTCGCATTGGATCCCCTTTTTGCCACACACGTGCTGGTTACTTTACCAAGAACATCCGAGTGGATGACAGTCCTGGGGGAGCGGTTGGGGGGAGATCATCCGATCGGACGGGCCAACTGTATAGGCTGATCGGCTGGTTCCGGCAGCCAACTGTATGCCCTAACCAGCCGATGTTCACGCCCGCCTCCCTCTGAGACGCTTTCTGACGGAACGACGAGGGCTCGCCTCGTCACTCGTGCACCCGCCTGCTTCCCAAGGCGGGACCCTGGAGGTGCTAATGAACCCGTGGATCATCTGGGGCCCTGTGTCCCTGCTCCTGATTGAGTTCCTGGTCTCGATCTGCCTGCTCGTCGTGTTCACGGCCTGGGGCCGCGAGCGCGCGGTGAGGTACTACAGCGCCTCGCTCGGGCTGGCCGTGGGCGTGCTGACCCTCAGCCTGCTCCAGGTCGCCCGGGAGGGTACCGGGTCCATGTTCATTGTGACGGCCACTGCCCTGGGGAGCCTGGGCTGGCTGCTCCTGGTGCTGCTGGGAGCCCACGCCAGGCACCTCGACGCAGCCCACCAGGAAGGCCCCGACCTTGTTCTCGCCGAGCGCCCCGACCTGCAGCCCAGCCAGGCCTGAGAACCTGGCAGCCCGGGCCTGCTGGCCGCTGGCCTGGTCCGGATGCTGGCCGCTGGCTAGGGCGGGGGTGCTGACAGGCTGGCCAGGGATATTGGCCCGGGCCTGCTGGCCGCTGGGCTGGCCCGGATGCCGGCCGCTGGACCAGCCCGGATGCCGGGCACGCTCGGATGGTGGCCGCCAGCTGGGCCCGAATGCCGGCTGCCAGCTGGGCCAAGGAACCCGACAGCCCGGCCGAGGATGCTGGACGTGCCCGGGAACCCGGCTGACCAGGGGCGTAGCCCGCAGGCGTCTTGGCAGGCTCACCGCACCCCGCCGAAGTGCCCCCGACCAGACCGTGATGCCAGCTAGGCCCGGATGCCAGCTGGCGGCCGCCTGGGCCAGCAGCCGGCCAACGGCCGCCCTGGCGACATCACGGACTTGTCACCATTCATATCCTTTTTTAATCACCGCGAATGGAGTCTCCTATGTACCATCCGTGTGGTCTCATGGGTTCACCCAGCACAGAACACCTCTATTGCCGCCACCGGGGGCGCGGCCTGGCACAGCTGGCCGCAATGCTCCTGCTGTCCCCCGGGCCGTGCCTTGAGGACACCAGGGACGCCGGGGCCGACCAGGGCCGGGACGGCCAGGAGGGCAGCCGGGCTCTGGCGAGCCACGACGCTGACGGCCAGGTCCTAGCAGGTCAGGGCCCCAAGGATCTGCCCGGCCTGGGTCTGCCCGGTTCGAACGCCAAGGGCCTACTTGGCCTGACTAGCCAGGACCAGGCAGGCCAGGGCTCCCGGGATCAGGACGCTGGCGCTCGAGGCCCGGGAGCGCGCGGCAGCCAGGACGTCGGAGGCGCTGGGAGCACCCGCAGCACCAAGGGCCAGGAGGCGACCGGACGGGGCGCCGATCAGAACGCGGTCCCGGCCCGGGACCCGCAGCAGTACCTGACGGAGCTGGAGCTCCAGCTGCTCTCCAACCTCCGATCCGGGTCGCCTGCGCCCCACGTCGACTACGAGATCGGCCGGGGGCGGCCGAGCGCGGCCGACATGGCCCCGCGCTACGCCTACACCCCGGGGTTCTACGGCCTGGGCCACCCCGGCTCGGGGTACTACGGCTCGGGCTACCGCGTCGGCCTGACCAGCGACAGCTATACCTACGTGCGGTAGGCGGAGCCCTGCCTGGCAGGTGGCTGAGCTCCGCTGCTCCTGCGACGGTTCGCTGGCGGGCAGCCAATGCGGTTCCCGCCATTACCGCAGGCGCTGTCGTGGCGGTCTTGCAGGCTTGACGGCGTCATAACCGGGCGGGCCGGGCGGCGCCCTGACAGGGCAGACCGGGTGGCATCGTGACCGGGCGGGCCGGGTGGCGTTGACCAGCAGGTGCCGTGCCGTCGGGCTCTCCTGGGTCTGCGGCCCGACGGTGCGGCACGTGCCGGTCGGCGACCCGCCGGGGTGGCGCCCGACCCGGCCGAAACCGCACCCGGCAGGTGAGAGCAGGAGCAGGCGGGAAACCACCCGTCACGCCGGGGCGGACCGAGGCGCTGCCCTGGGCCCACAGGCCAGTAGGACCGACCTGGATATGAGGAATATCACTCGCTTGAACCCAAGTGACACACCTCTTCTCTAGCACGCCCTATTAGTGATTAATCTCATACCAAAGACAGGACGCGCGACCAACCAGCTGGGACGGCGTCGCCAGCGGTCCCTGGGCCGAGTCGGCCACAGCCGACGTCATCCATCTGGCCGATACCTCCCGGCCCCGGACCGACGGACGGCTCAGCCAGACGACTGGGCCGATCAGCGGATGGTCCAATCGGTTAGTCCGGCGGCAAACGGGCCGCCATCCCGTGAACCGACAGCCCCACGACCCCGCCGCCCCCGCACGCGCGAGAGCCAGCACCATGAAGGTCCCGCAGTAGGGGAGGGTCAGCCGCCGTCCCCGCTCGCGCAGGGGCCGGGCCGTCCGCACCCGTAACCGGGACCTCGATATCCCACCGTCCCCGCTCGCGATAGGGCTGGGACGCGCTCAATCTAGGGGCGGCACGCAGGGCGCGGTACACAGGGCGAGGCCAGCAGACCCCACGGGCCGGGACGCACCCGGTGGTGTCGTGCAAGCCCGACAGGGCCTGGGAGCAAGGTGCGCCCCCCGGCCGGTGACGCCTCGTCATCTGCAAGCCCGTCAGGGCCTGGGAGCAGGACTCTCTACGGACCGGGACGCACCTGCTTTATAAGGGTGTACCTGCGCAGACCGGCTCCCCCGGCCCTCCCTGGTTCACTACCTGCTCGCGTACCGTGCCAGCACGCCGTCGGGCCCCAGGGGTAGGTGTGGGGGCCGCGCCTCTAAACCTGCCGAGCCAGGTCAGCGGCCCCCACGAGGCCAGCATACTGTCCCCCCTCGGCCAAGACGACAGGAATCTCCGGACGAGCGCGTCGGGCGGTGATCTCAGTGTGGAAGACCTCACGTGTTGGTGCCAGGAGAATGTCCCCCGCCTCCGCCAGGCCACCGGCGATGACAATGACCTCGGGGTCCAGAACTGCGCAGAGATCCGCCAGACCGCGCCCCAGGTGTCCGGCGAGGTCGTCGTAGCACTGCAGGGCGGCCGGGTCTCCCTCGCGGGCGGCGGCGGTAATGGCCTCGCCCTTAATGTGTGAAGAATCACCACCCGAGAGTTCAATGATGCGGGCGGCGTAGGCGGGTCGGAACTGCGCTAGCTCCCAGCCGTTGACCCCCAGGGCCGTGCCCGAGGCGTACCGCTCCAGGCAGCCGCGACGCCCGCAGCCGCAGGGCCGACCGCCCGGCACCGAGGTGATGTGCCCGACCTCGGCGGCGAAGCCCGCGGCCCCGCGCACCAGGCGCCCGTCCACCACGAGCGCCCCGCCCACACCAGTACCAATGGCCACAATGAGGGCGTTCTTCTTGCCGCGGGCCGCGCCGAAGCGGGCCTCGGCCCAGCCGAAGGCGTTAGCGTCGTTCTCCACCACCACCGGGAGATCGACACGGCCGGAGACGGCCTGGCCCAGGTTGAGGCCTGTCCAGTCCAGGTTCGTGCCGTGGGCGATCGTCGAGCGGTCCGAGGACACGAAGCCGGCCGCGCCAATGCCGACGCTGGCGGTCTTGTGACGGGCCGCCAGCTCAGCGGTCACCGCCACGATCGTGTCGATAATGGCCGCACGCTCCTTGGCTGGCGAGCTGCGGCGGAGGGCCTCCAGGACGTTGCCCTCCTCGTCAACCACGCCGGCAGCGATCTTGGTGCCGCCAACGTCCACGCCGATCGACAGTGACATGTTCTTCTCCTTTGAGACGGGGCCGGGCCCAGGAAGTAGGGTGACAGCATTCTCGCAGGAAATATGACCCATTTCCTAGACTTGGGCAGACCAGTGTGGGGTCCGGACGAGAGCGGGACGCCTCGTGAGATGTGATTTATCTCACTGTCAAGGCTGGGGGTCCGGGGGTCCGGGCTCCACAGCGGGCCAGGCTCCAGCGTCTCGGGTGGGGCCAGCTCAGCTGGCAGGCCAGCAGGATCCTGGGCGGGATCTGGGTGGGCGCTAGCCGACCTTGGCCGCCTGGTCGAGCACCGTGGCCCGCACAAAGTCCGCGTCCCGGTAGCCGCTAATGTAGGTGTCGTTAATAATCATGAACGGCGTTCCCTGGATACCTGCCTGGTGGGCGTGCTGCTTGGCCTGCGTCACCGCCGTGACGGTCTCCTGGCTGGTCATGTCGGTGCGGAAGCGGTCCAGATCCGGCACGCCCGCAGTCCGGGCGAACTCCACCAGGGAGTCCTCGGTGTAGGTCGGGTGACCAGCGGGGTCCGCGGCGGCGTAGACGGCGTCGTGGAACTCCCAGAAGCGGCCCTGCTTGGCAGCGGCGACGCCCGCCTGGGCGGCCAGGGGCGAGGTCGGGGTGATCTGGGCCAGGTCACGCCACTCAATGCGCAGGGTCCCGTTGCTGACCAGGTCCGCCAGCTGCGGCTCGACGCCCCGGGCCAGCAGGGTGCAGAAGGGGCAGGCGAAGTCCGAGTAGAGGACCATGACCACGGGGGCGTTCTGGGCGCCGCGGGCCTGGCCGTCATTGGCGTCGCGGTGCACCTCCTGGTGCATGAACGTCAGGAGCCGGGAGTCGGTCACGCTGGGAGCCGCGGTCTCCGGGGAGCTTGGAGTCGGAGTCTGCTGGGCGGCCGGGGCCGGCGAGGTGTCCTGGCCCGCCGAGGCCGGTGGGCTCGCAGGGACGGGGTCCGACGCCGTCGGGCCAGCGCCGGGTGCTGCCGCGGGGCGAGTCAGGAACGCAGCAATCGCTATGGTCAGGAGCACTGCAATGACAACCAGAAAAGCAATAATAATTGCGTTGGACTGAGATGAGCGTTGGGAACCAGGCATAACGGCCGCGCCAGCTGAGGCACCAGCGGGCCCAGCGGCGGGCTGGACCGGCCCAGTGGGGCTGCCGGTAGGGCTGGTCGGCCCGGTAGAGCTGGCCGCCCCGGTCCCGGCTGGCCCAGCGGCGGCCCCGGTGGGCCCCACGAGGCTAGTAGCGGGCTCAGCCGGACCAGCGACCCCAGGCCCGGTCGCGGCGTACACGCCGTACGCGGGTGCGGCAGCGGCCCCGGGCGCGGCTCCCTGGGTACCCGTGGCGTCCGACGCGGCAGCCGGGGCGCCATCCAGAGCCCCCTGGGAGTCTGCGGCAGCCGGCACGGCATCCGTGGCATCCGACGCGGCGTCCGCGTCAGCTGGCACAGCATCTGGCGCCTCAGGACCCGTACTCGCGTCCACACCAGCCGGAGCCTCCGGGGCACCCGCGGCCGACCCGGCTCCCGGCCCAGCTGGTGCACCGTCCGGGGCACCCTGGGAGTCCGCGGCACCCGACCCAGCCGGAGCAGCCTGGGAGTCCGCAGTATCCGCGGTAGTCACGGCATCCGTAGCGTTCGACGCGGCGTCCGACCCAGCATCCGTGGCGGCTGGTCCAGCGACCTGCCTGGTCTCACGGGTCTTACCAGCCGGGTTGTCTGCCGGGGTCGTCCCAGCGGGCACTGCGGGTTCGGCTGACGGGGAGTCTGGGGTGGTGGTCATGGGCGCAGTCTGTCAGACACGCGCCGCTCTGATCCACGCACTACGACCAGGTGCAGGTCCGAGGCCAGCTCAGGGCCCGGTCGCGGGCAAAGCGGGACACGCCACCAATGACCACCGGCCCTGGATCCACCAGGGGACCTTGGGGACAGCGCGCGCGTGTGGGTTCGCCACCGGCTCCGGATCCACCAGGGGACTAGCGCCTTGCGGCCCGCCCCCGCCGCCAGGCGCCCGGGCCCAGGGGAGCGCGGGAGGCATCCAGGCCATCCCCGCTCGCACAGGGACCAGGCCCGGGGCCTGGGGGCACGGGTAGCGCAAACATCCTCACAATGCTCCCCACCGGAGGAGTCGGTCAGCCGATAGGCTCACAGTGATGTCTTCCTGCGCAGCACCCGTCCGCTCCCGTCTCTCCTGGCTCCTTGACCGCCTTCCCGCCGTCGTCGCCGTGATGACCGGGGCAGTGGTCCTCACTGCCTACTCGGTAGGTCAGTGGAGGGCCATGGTGGTGCCCAGCTGGGACCTGGCGATCTTCTCCGAGGCGGCCAAGGCCTACGCCCACCTGCAGGCTCCGATCGTGGAGATCAAGGGCCCCGGCTACAACCTCCTGGGCGACCACTTCCACCCGATCCTCGTGCTCCTGGGCCCGGTATGGCGTCTCTTCCCCTCCCCGCTCAGCCTCCTGGTGGTCCAGGATCTGCTCCTGGCCCTGTCCGCCTGGCCGCTGACCCGCCTGGCCACCCGCCTGCTGGGACGCTGGGTAGGTGGTGCGCTGGGCCTGGCCTACGTCCTGTCCTGGGGGATACAGGGGGGCGTGCAGTCGCAGTTCCACGAGGTGGCCTTTGCCGTACCCCTGCTGGCCTGGGCGGGCGTGGCCTTTGTAGAGCGGCGCTGGTGGGCCTGTGCCATGTGGTGTATGCCACTTATGCTTGTCAAGGAGGACCTAGGACTCACTGTCTTTATGGCGGGTCTGGCCCTGGCCTGGCGTGGCTGGCGTGAGCGACGTCGAGCCAGCCGCCAGCCCGACGACCCCCAAGAACCCGTCCTGCCCGAGCCGGCTGGCGGGCCGTCGGCCGACGGTGCCGCGCAGGCCGGGGCGCCGACGACCCCGACCCCGAGGCCCCGGATCCTGGGCAGGTACCTGGCCAGGGCGCGCACCTGGCGCAAGCAGGCCGACTCCGACCCGCTGAACCTGGGTCTGGGCCTGGCCCTGGCGGGGGTGACCGGCTTTCTCCTAACCACCCTGGTCATCCTGCCCGCGCTCAACCCTGACGGCACCTGGGCCTACTCGCTGTCGGGCGGGGCGTCGCAGGGCGGGGCGGACGGCACCCTCGTGAAGGTGCAGACCACCCTCATGCTCGTCCTGACCGCGGGCGTGGCCGGGCTCGGCTCCCCGTGGATGGCGCTGGTCCTGCCGACCCTCGCCTGGCGCTTCCTGGGGAGCATCGCCTTCTACTGGGACTGGCGCTTCTGGCACTACAACCTGGTGCTCATGCCCATTGCCCTGACCGCCCTGCTGGACGTGGCGGCGCGGTGGGGGGTCCGTCCAGCCTGGCGACGCTGGACGGCGCGGGCGGTCGCGGCGGTGCCGGTGGTGCTCATGCTCGTCATAGCGCCCAAGCTCCCCCTGTGGGACCTGACCAGCGACTACTACGGCCGGGAGCCCCTGCGCGCGCAGGCGGCCCACAAGGTGCTCGACACCGTGCCCCAGGACGCCACGGTAGAGACCGACCTGGGACTACTGGCCTACCTTGTGCCCCGCGCCACGGTCTCCTGGGTGGGGACGAGCCAGGGCGCTCCCGACTACGTGGTGGTGGACCGCTACTCCCCGGCCTGGGGCGGTCGGCCGCCTGTGGACGCGGCGGCCTGGGCCAGTGAGCGGACCAAGGTGGGCTACACCCTGGTCCTCAACGAGGGCGGCTACCAGGTGGCGCGACGCAATGGCTGAGACCACAGGCACCCGCGGTAGCGGACAGGCTGACGCAGGCAGGGCCCGGCAGAGCAGACCGGAGACATGTGGTCAGGGCTTACGGGCGTGCAGCGCCCTGGGGTGGGTCGCCCTGGGTGGGGCCGCCGGGACACTGGTGCGCGCGGTGGTCGCCGTTGACGTGCCGCGCACGCTGCTGGTCAACGTGGTGGGGGCCTTCCTGCTGGGCCTGCTGCTGGGGCACCTGGCCCAGGTGGAGCAGACCCCTGGACGACGCCGTCTCCGGCTGTTGGCAGGGACCGGCTTTATGGGGGGCCTGACCACCTACTCCACCTTTGTCCTCCAGGTCGACCGCATGGGCTGGGCCGGAGTCGGCTACGCGGCCCTGTCCCTGGGGGCCGGGCTGGTGGCGGCCGGGGTCGGGCTCGCAGTGGCCAGGAGGACCGCATGACCTGGGTGCTGGTAGCCCTGGCCGGTGGGGCGGGCGCGGTGAGCCGCTACCTGGTGGACCAGCGCGTGGGGGCGTGGACCGGGGCGCGACGGGCCCGGCGCATCCGGCGCACCCAGCGCTCCCGACGCACCCGGCGCACCCACCTGGAGATCCCCTGGGGGACCATGGTGGTCAATGTGAGTGCCTGCCTCCTCATTGGGCTGGTGGCCGCACTGACGGCCGGCGAGACCTACCGGGTGCTGGCCACCGGCTTCCTGGGCGGCTACTCGACCTTCTCCACCGCCTGCGTGGAGGGGGCCCGGCTGTTCATGGCGGGTCGGGCGCGGGCCGGGTGCGCCCACACCCTGCTCATGGTGGGGATCAGCTGGCTGGCGGCCTGCGCAGGCCTAGCCCTGGGCGCCCTGGCAGCCTGATTCTGTCGCAGGTGACGGTAGCTGTGCGGGCACGAGGCGCCGCCTGCGCGGGCGGGCTCGGCCTGGGAGGCCTTCCGGACGTCGAGGACCGCCGGTGCGGAAAGGTTGGGGCGGGCGCCTAGGCAGCACCCGC
>ERZ773009.2163-NODE-2163-length-12824-cov-2.975644_pt1 | contig 12824 bp, 7 predicted proteins | sample MGYA00580663_ERZ773009 | MGnify/ENA primary metagenome ERZ773009 (study PRJEB29015, sample SAMEA2737969) | human oral metagenome | biome: human oral; feature: human-associated habitat; material: dental | place: China | collected 2026 ... | reverse complement strand
CTCCGACGGCTCCGCCATCCGCGCCGTGCAAACTGGTTCCGCGACTACGTCGATCCGCCGCAACAATAGCGTAGACACAACGTTTTTTTTATTATACAATGAACTGTTACTGACCGCAAAAATTGCAATTTTTTTTCGGTCTTCCATAGACGTATGAATCTGGAAGGATAAAATCGACATGGTGATGACAAAGGTTTTCGACAAATTAAAAGATCTGCAGGAAATACTCGTACACAAATACGACCTTGAAAAAAAAGTACGCGAAGCGCCGAAGCAGCTCACGTCACAGGAAGAACTGCTCGATCGCATGAAAAAAGAATTTATCGGGAAAAATACCGACTACGAAGAAGCGCGGGCAAAAGTCGCCCAGCTGCAGAGAGAGCTCGACGAAGCGGTCAAATCACGCGAGTCCGGTGAAAAAGGCATGGACAACATCACGACGCACCGCGAATACGAAGCGCTCGACCGGCAGATTTCGGAAGCGTCGCTCAAAGAACAGGATATCCGCAAAGATCTGCAAAAAGAGGAAAAGACGCTTGCCGATTTGAACGACAATTTAAAGCAGGTCGAAGCGATGATCAAATCGCAGGAAGCCGACCTCAACGCCGGTCGTACGTCTTTGGATAAAGAGCTCAATTCGTACAAAAGCGAACTCACCGCGCTCGAAAAAAAAGAAAACAAAATCACGCCCGACCTCGATCAGGAAATATTATTTAAATTCGAACGCATCATCCAGCGCAACACGCAGGGCATCGTCGCCGTCAAAAACGGCGTGTGCCAAGGCTGCTGTATGTTCCTTCCGGCGCAGTTCGCAAACGAAGTGCGCAAAAACGAAGAGATTTTGTTCTGTCCGTACTGCAGCCGCATCCTCTATTACGAAGAGACGTCCGAGGATCAAAAACAGAGCTTTACCGGCAGCCTCGCAAACCTCGATGACGACGACGAATTTGAAGACGAGTTCGAAGACGAAGACGAGGAAAACGAAGAAAAAGAAACCGTCGGCGATGACGACGAAATCTTCGACGATGAAGACGATATCGACGATGACGAAAACGAAAACGACGATATCGACGATGAAGACGACGATCAGTCGTAAGCGCTTCGAAATCGAACGCACAAACGCCGATGCGAAACGCGCCGTGCATAAACTTGTTGATAATACGGATGGGATATAACCGCGCGGGCATACTCTGATGAAAGAGCATATCCGTGAGGCAAAGTCCGGGCTCCGCCGGAAAAAATGCCGGGTAATCACCGGGCGGATGCGGAAACTGCAGAAGTGCAAAGCCCGCATTCGACAGACAGTGCAGCAGAAAATATACCGCCCGTTGTAAAACGGGTAAGGGTGAAAGGGCGGTGTAAGAGACCCCCGCGCATCCGGTAACGGGTGCGGCAGTGCAAACCTCATTCGGAGCAAAACCAAGCGGCAGCGGGTTTTCCGGACCGTAACTGCGGGTAGGTTGCTTGAGGCGCAGGGTAATCTGCGTTCGAGACAGATGGTTATGTCGGATCACAACCGATACCAGAACCCGGCTTATCGTCCCGTCTGTTTTTTTATAAAATTTTAAGAAAGACATCATATCTTATACATAAGTCAAATCATTTAATCTCTTTCAAGACCATTTATGCTTTTTCCCTGACACACAGCCCAATTCATCAAACATCACGACTATCATACAATAATTGCACGTTTCGTATTCAACACATAAAATTTCGATTACAATGTTACTTTTTACAAATATTGCATTACAAAAAAGCTATTTGTCGAAAAATAACAAAATAGGGACAAATTATTTATTTGCCCCTACCCTCTTATTAATAATATAAAAAAGAAATTCTACGCAAGAACGCAAGCCATACAGATGGAGTAGAACTTGGTATCGGTGCTGTCCGACCGCGAGGTGATGACCACAGGCGAGTCGGCGCCGTACACAAGCCCTGCCATAGAGGCATTGCCGAAGGTCTGAGCCGTCTTGTAGAAGACATTTGCCGACTGGAAGTCGGGGAATATCAATATATCGGCATCGCCGAGCACGGGCGTATCGACCCGTTTGATAGCTCCGCGTTCTTTGTCGATAGCAAGGAATATGTCGATAGGTCCGTCCATAACGACGTCGCCAAACTCACCCTTGCGATACATCTCCATTATATCGAGATAGTCTTCCATAAAACGGATTTTGGGGTTGGCTATCTCTGTGGCGTGTATCAGGGCGATTTTGGGTTTGGCTACGCCAAATTTACGTGCCGTCTCGATACTGTATTTTATCATTGCTACACGTTGCTCTTTGGTCGGCTCGGGGATAATGGCGGGGTCGGTCATAAAGACAAGTTTATGATACATCGGTATGTCGAAACACGAGTTGAATGCCAACACATTACCCGGTGTGTGTATGCCGTTTTCTTTGTTGAGCACAGCACGCAGAATGACGTCGGTATTGACCAGACCTTTCATCAGCATATCGCACTCTCCGCGGCGAACCATCAGAGTAGCCTGTGTGGTAGCCTCGGCTGCGTCGCCGCGACAATCTACAATATGCAGGTAGTCGCCGTACTTTTTTACCTTTTCGCCAAACTCTTGTTCGAGCAGGCGGGCGACCTCCTCTTTTTTACCCACGAGGTAAGCATCGATAAAACCCTCTTCGACCGACATCATCACGGCTTCGAGCGAGTGTGAGTCGAGGGCATTTGCCAAGGCGAGACGTTTACGCTTGCCCGCACTTTTCAAGTGACTTTTTAGCTCTTCGAAATTTTTAATTGCGTCCATTTATTTTATTATTTTGTTCAATATCAAGATGAAATAATGTACTCAAAAACTCGTACAAAATTAGGTATAATTTATGAATCCTGCAAACTCTCAGGGCGTCTCATAGCCCCATTGGCTAAGGTCGAGCAGAGTCTCACCGTATGGCATATAGCCGAGTACGTGTACCGCCTCGCCCCTACCATCCGTTACTGCCGAGCCAGAGCCGAGACGGTCGGTGTGGAGGTAATAAGATTCAGGCTTTTGATATATAAACATATGGTTATATTTTTTTGTGCCGTTTAGCTTTAATGTTATCAAATGGTCTTATCAATGTACCGCCAAGTACAAATATAACGATAAAAGACAAAATGTAAATCACAAAATCCTTTATATAGTATTTTACATAAATAGCCCTATCATTTCTACTAAAAAAGAGACAAATGTATATACTGAAATAGAAACATATAGTAGAAAAAACAGAAGCCAACCTACTTTAGTATTAAATACCAACTGAAATATACACAATAAACTTGGTATTAGCCATCGAAAAAAATATGAAACTCCTAACGAACTATAAGACCAAGTGTAATGCAAAAGTCTATCAAATAAAATTACTGTAAGTAGTATAAAAGTACTAAGATAGAAAAGCCTCTGAAATAAACTATTGGAAAATATCTTTTTTATCATATGCATATCTAAAATCTTTTAAAATTCCAAATACGAGTTTTTGCTTTTTTCAACTAATACCATATAGTTCGCCGATTTATTTTTGAGTTATTGCCTATTTTTGAAACTATTATATTTGATTTTTGACAATCATAAAGACAACCTTCTTTTAGAAAATATTTAACGAACCTCTCTATCGTAGAGAACTCAGATATGTACTTTCGATAATATAATAAAGCTATCTGATAAGAGTCTATGGAGATTTCAAACGAAACAGTTTCGTTTGGTTGCAAATCCATGATTATATTTTCACCTGCTTTGGATACGTTAAACGTATCTGTATCAAACACAAAAAACATGTTTTCAAGATATACTTGCTCTATTAGCTCGTTTTTGAACGCCAAAAACAAAAAGGAGTCGATTTTATTATGTGGCTTATAATTAAGATTGTATAGGTGATAGCTTTTGCCTTTTTCCTGCAAGTATTGTTGGGTGCAATCACTGATATTTCTGACTTCATACTGCATATAAACACTTGTTTTAGCCAAAATGTTATTCTCAAAACTACGTAGTTCTGTCTTTGGTATGGTAGAAACAAATACTTGTGCGTGAGCTAACGTAACCATTGCTACAAGTTTAAGTATCAACAAACTTTTTACTTGTTTCGTAGACATTTTATTTTCTCCTTAAATGTTGCCTAATCATTTTGTTTAAATCAGCTTCTTGCTGTAGTAATGATCGTTGTTTAACTAATTCATTTTCATATGATGTTTTAAAAATACTTGTCGTCCCCAACCAACTTTTGTGTTTCATTTGAAATTCAATCACCTGCACTTCATTGTAATTTCTATGTTTTCCATGACCGTCAGCTTCATGTCCAACAAGCATATTTTCAATATTCTCAACGGTATTAAGTAGCCTAATATTATTTGATTTTTGGTAAACGGTTACCTCTGTTAATGTATTTTTTGTCCAAATTGCCGAAGCAGTTACATCGGTACGTGGTATATTTTTATCTGACATAAGATAGCCATTCTTTACATTTATCTTACTTCCTTTTAAACTATGTATTGGATAGCCTATCTGTTCTAACACATTAGTATATATTTTAGAATAGGCATCTTCAGATAGTTCATATCCTTCATTTAAGTTACTAACATGAACATCATTACTCTTTAATTTATAAACATCAGCTACTGTCATTGAAGAGAAATCTCTTTTATCGCCACCATAAAGTATAATTTTCCCTTTAAAACCTTCTTTTGTATTTCCTAAATGATTGCCTTTTAAATCATATACAGGCTCTATTTCCATACCATCCGGATCCACGAGCATCAGCGGATTATTGGCACAGTATGCGTACGGTGATAGACTTGGATACTTGTACCACATCGGGTCGGTGGAGTTGAAGATACTGAGCCGTGAGTCGTAGTAGCGGGCTTCGGCGTAGTGCAAGCCTGTCTCTTGGTCTTTTTCATAGCCGGTGAATTGGTACGGTGTCTCGTAGGGGGTATGGCTAAGGTCGAGTAGTGTCTCGCCATAAGGCATATAGCTGAGTATGTGTCTCGCCTCGCCTCTACCGTCCGTTACTGCCGAGCCAGAGCCGAGACGGTCGGTATGGAGGTAGTAAAATTCAGGCTTTTGATTATCTCTAAGTATATCGGCGAATTCCTTATATCGATACATCAAGAGCTCATCTATCTTAGCTTCTCTTATGTTTGTATCTCTACAATCAGAGTATTTGTGAGCGGTAAAATACGATATGATATTATTTTCAAAATTTTTACTCATATCAATCGGATCCTCAGGCTCAATTCCTTTTATAGATTCCAACGGGTATACCGAAGGATGTCCTTCGCTTCCGCAGTTGGTAAGGAAGCGTTCGCCCTCTACGAAATAGTGTTTCTTTATTCCCAGCTTGTCGAACGTCATAAGGTCACCTGCGTAGAGTACCATATCGCTGAAGTAAGGAAGATATTCATATTTTCCCATATTATATACGTCGAGCAGGGTTCCGAGTAGCTTCATCTCGCGTTTGCCAGTATGGTCGTATCGATAATATGCCAAATCGTTTTTCTTCTCCTTAGCTGCATACGCCTGCATACGATTGTCTTCTGTCCAGTAGTACATTTCGCTTATACCATGATTATTACGGGCAAATGTCATATTACCTGCTTTGTCCCAGCAATACGAATATATATGTCCGTTTCCAAAATCTTCTATATCTGTTACCGCGTACGGATTATCGTATTTATTATATATATATTCGTTATTGTACGAGTTGTTTACCGTAGTTCCGTTTTTCATTATCGTACTATTGAGATTATTGTATCTTGCCCGATGGCGAATATTTCATTTCAAAATCATACCTTAGACGACTATTACTCGAGTGTCCATTACTGTATTCCAATCTATTATCTGCATCGTATCTATATTCATTATCTATATCGTAATCAATATTTGCAAACTTATAAAAATCTTGCTGATATTCGACATTTCCTACAGAATTATATTTGTAATCCTTATCGAGGATAGTATTGTTACTATTACTCAAGGAGTAGCTTAATAATCTGTACATTAACGGATCATATTTGTATTGAGTGTATGTGCCGTTGCCATACGATACCTTTTCTCTCTGTTCCATACAGTTATAACGTATATTTGTTATATATTCCCCGTTGGTACTGCTCTCTACTTTACTGAGCAGCCCAGTCTTGTTATATCGGTAATGTACCTCCTCTCCGTCGGGATAAAGGATTTTCCGAGTACGTCCCCAGCTATCGTATTCCCAATGTGTGAGGTATGTTGTCCAGCCGTCGAAGAGTATATGCGTTCTCGCCTCTAACTCTACTTCGCCCATAGAGCCGTATTGGTACTCAGTAACGCCCGTAGCATCTTGCACCTTTACAAGTCTGCCCGAGTTGTTATCACCTGAAGGAGGGCCGTATTGGTAAAATACATTGTTTTGTGGGTTGTCGGAGTAACGTTTCGCTATCTGGCGTCCGAGAATGTCGTATTGATATTCTATTTTACCCAGAGGATTGTATTCTACAGCTACGTTTGAAGTAGCTCCATCATATAAGTATTCGGTAATACCGCGGCTTGGATGCGATGTCTCCCTTATACGCCCAAGCTCATCGTAATCAAAATTTGTAGTATACCCTTCGGGGTCTATCGTCTGCCGCAGCTCTCCGAGTCCGTCGTATCGGAATTGAGTAACGGCACCCATAGGCGACTGTGTCTTTACGGTCTGTCCTCGTGCGTCGCGCCATACGTGCGAGGTATTGCCCAGAGCGTCGGTCAACGACGTCTTCGACAAGCCTCTGTCGATAGCATACGCCATACGGCTTACCGTTCCGTCGGGCTCTTGTATGGCTACTACTCTACCCTTTTCGTCGCGAGTATATGAGCGGTATTTGCCGTACCAATACTTATCTGCCGCATATATACTGTGTATATCGGTGTACCATACAGGTATTTCGTTGTCGTTGGTCGGATAGACACCCTGTAGCATACCACTATTGTTATGGGTACTATCTACTATCAATGGTTCGGTATACTCTCTCAATACATTGCCGACTGCATCGTAGCATTTACCACCGTATACGGCAGCACGTCGCGGACGCCCGTCGCCAAAGTCGATAAACTTTACCGTGGCATCGATACGCCCGAATGCATCGGCAAATACTACTGTCTTCATTGGCATCGAGGGATAGTCTACATTGTAGTGCGAGGTTTCGACCCATTTATATACACTCCTACGATAATCGGCAAATGCTCCATTTTGTATATATTTACTCATATCGTACGTATCCCAGTATTGGTATTTGACGGTATACACGGGATCTTTCGGAGTCTTCACCGATTTGAGACGTCCTTTGGTATCGTAGCTATAGAGCATTACCGACCCTCCTATATCGGTAGTCTGTATAGGAACCTGATATCGATAGTCGTACGCGGTAGTCGACTTATATCTCCACGTATCATAAACCGATACGGGCAATGCTTTCAGTACATTGTCGTAATATATGGTTACGCTTTTACGCTGTCCATGGCCATTGGCAGGATAAAATACCCTCGTAGTATTACCGTATCTATCGAAATTGTAATTGCTTATAGCTCCATTATTGTTTATCTCGGTGATATTGCCTCGGGAGTCTATATCGGAGATACGGCGGTATGTAATGTTGCTGTTCGATGCTCGGTATGTAATATCGCTTACCGTACCTACAATGTAGGGCTTTTCTCGGTTGTGATACTTAAATGTTGCTTCTACGAAATCGCCCGAGCTGTGGTCGGTGCGATACGATTTTACATTACCGTATTCGCAGTAAGTATATTTCTTACGCGTTTTTAAAGGTCCTGAAGATTCTTTTTCGTACGTAAGCAAATACACCTCTTTTAAGGCAGGATACACGCTTCCACTACATCCATCAGTCACTTCACTACCTGTTTTTATGTCATATAGAGCAAACTGATTGTATTCGTCTGATATTGATTTTTCGGCATCGTATTCGACGGTACTTCCTGTCTTAAGTCCTCTAAATAGACTGCCGTCGTTGATATATGTATCGGTAACGGTCATATATACGGCATTGAAGGGGAACCAATGAGATTCCTTGTCTGTATTGCAAGAAACTATATTATTTTTATTCACACTTGGTGCTGAATTTTGAATACCAATGACTATTCCTCCGTTGTTGTTCTGTATTTGATTTGTCATTATTTTTGTAACAACCGTTTTATATCCGCCATCCTCGCGTTGCGAACGGTTGTATCTTCTATTGTGGTACTCAAATCGATTGAGGTAAGAGTATACATTTACTTTTTCGAACAACGATCTTTTACACTCGGTCATATTCCAATAGCGGAACGGGTTGTCGACAGTACTACGCTCAGTAAGAGTATAATTTATATCGACACGCATATTGGTAGGCATTTCTATCGATGCCAACAGATTGGTAGCCGACGGCTCGGCGTAGTTTACTATTATCTTAGTATTATCGTTAGGCGATACGCGTACAAAATCGGGGTACCCATCGTTGTTGAAGTCCATAAGTTTTACAACCTCGTTATTGGCTCCAAAATTAATGTAACCGGAGACTGTCCCTACAAATTTTATAGGTAAAAATCCGATAGTGAAGCCCATAGAACCCGCTATATTACCGCCGAAATTGGAACTAACAGATTCGTCGATACCTGTATTTTCCGCCTTCAATAGCTCTGTGCTTGTAAAACCGGAACCGTTATTGTAATACACTACCACTCTATCGTTTGTAAGATTACTTATATCAAACTGTATCGGACTTATGTTCGATGCCAAATCTTCTACAGGTAAAGCGGGATTGACATACTCCACAATATCGGCAAGTCCGTCGCCATTGACATCCATAAAAGTACGTTTCATATGATTGAGCGAACCACTTCTGCTCAGCCCACCCGAAAAACTCAATGCTACGTCGAAAGAGTTTGGTGTACCACTACCGTTGCCAACACATTGATTGTATACATTCAACGAATTACCTATTCCTCCACCGATACTCTTATTCAATGAGACGCTGGTACTCTTACGCATAACGGCATTTTTTAGTTTTATAGGATTCGTAAAAGAATAACCTAGATTTATATAAGCGACTCTTACCGTATCCTTGTCTATTATTCTATCTGGCAGCCCATCGCCATTGATATCTTGCCAAGTAGCTTTGTTGTCGTTCCAAGCCAAGGCAATCCCTTCGCCCACACTACCGCCTCTCGATTTTACTTTGACGACACTTTTTTTTGCCGAAGAGCATATCGCCTGCTCGGATATAACATGATTTTTACTACCCGATACACCACTGCCGATAGCATTAGATACAGACACATCGATATCATACATATCCGAAGAGTTGAACCGCACTATTTTATCGCTAAGCCCTCCTTGTTGTTTGCTGTATTGTATTGCTTGATCGCCTAAAATATCGGGATAACGGTCGCCATTCATATCCATATAGTCAGATACGAGTTTCGAATTTGAGTGTGAGTAAGTTAGCCCATGGCCTAATCCTGCAAACGAAGCATTTCCTCGCAAGTTTACTATATTATATGTGTTAGTACGTTTTTTTACAGTCTTAGCCAAGGTTGGCGGAGTAGTACGGTTGATGACTCTATTGACTATACTATCTTGTTCACTATCTGGCACATCATCTTGCTCACTGATCCAATTTGTTAGATCATTCTTAATACTATTGTAATAGCTTGTGTCCCACGACTCACTCGATACAGGAAACGACTCATCTTCTGCAACAGCCACTAGTTGGTCGGTAATGGTGTTACTCATAGTATCTTTTGCCATATATGCACCTCCGTATGCAACGTATCTATTGTTCGAAGCATCGGCATTCATTGGGAAAAAATTATACCGTAACGGATCGAATGTCTTTATTCTACCATTTTGGCTCGATAATATCGACGCGTCAGAAAAGTTTGCGGGTATTACTATCGTATCGGAGGTATTGGGTATATAAGAAGTTTGCCCACCTTGTTGAATCGAATCCAAATAGTCGGTATTTAGCAAATTTTCGTCTATGTAAGGCGAAAATTTATCGGCAGGCTTATATCCGAATTGTGTCCAACCGCGATAAATACTACCAAATCTACTATATCGCTTATTTGGTATGTATTTATGGCTATAATTTGCATAGAGACCAACTCTATTATATGACGAAAAACATGTGCCATTATATTCCATAAACCTAGCTGTCATATTCTTTGCTAGAATTCCGGCTATACCTGGAGCGTAGACATCAATATAAAAATGGCCACCTATCGGATTATAATTTCCTAGATTCAATAAAGGTATTACCCCGTTAACTACCGGTACTTTACGTATATGCCAAACTATTCCATCATCTTGTGGGGAAAGACTATGTCTGCGTATAATCACTATAAGAGTGTCATTGATTAGATTATTAGGCACAAAATTATTACTATCACGCTCCCACTGGCATTCTAATTGTATTTTGTATACAGACCTTATTGTATAGTGATAAAATGAAGGTTGTTTGGCATATTGTAAACACTTTTTCTCTACTACAGGTCTATATTCCACATTGTAAATGGTATCGTATCCGATTATTTCTTTTATGGGAGTAATCGGAATAGGTGGATTCGATCCTGGTATTGCATCTGAGATATGCCTATAATAGACTCTTACTTTTGCATCTACCTTAGTCCAATCTATACCTTTATCTTCACAGTCGAGGTAAAAACGCCCGAATCTATGCGTATTTATATTGGAGTCGACCACTCCGCTTATTGATATATTTTTAAAGCCATACAAATAATCTCTATGATTTGAAAATAAGGTATCTATTGTGTAGTTAATAATATCTCCATTACTATTTCTCTGGTATTCTTCATATTTCAAAACTAACGGATATATTCCTAATCTATGACTGAAATCATCATCGATTCTTACTTGATATTCTATACAAGCATTTCCATTAAAGATATAATTTATCTCTTGTTTCCCATTAAGAATAAAATCTTCGTTATGTCCAAAACCAAATGAGTCCCCTCTAAAATGTAGATCATTAACATTAAAACCACTAGTGTCACGTATGTGTATGTAAGAAAGCCTAATCTCCCATTTTAGAATATCAAGAGCATGTTTATCGTTAGACTGTACTCTAAAATATAGAATATCTCCTTTATTTACATCAATAGAATCTTTTTTCATACTAGCAATATCAAAATATTTAAACGGAAATATAGTCTTTCGCACCAGAATCTCCGGTTGATTATTAGATGTGTGTTGAGCAGAAACAGAAGACTTCTGAATACTTATAGTAACTCCGTCCATAATATTATTAGCTATTCTTTCGTCACGTAAATAATCTACGAGCATACCCCAACTTACAACATCTATTTTTCCATCATATGGAGCTATCCATGCTTTTACCGATTCAACATCAGGGACATGTAACTCTTTATCTGCCTCATATACGGTTTTCTTTATCGTCATACATTTTACAGTATCGTGTATATGGCAGCAGGTTATAGCCAGATAATTTTTAGTATCATAATGGTGTCGACAATAATCACATTTTATATGAGGTATCTTAGGAACACATATCTCATATTGTATAGTATCGGGAATACCTGACTTAAATACATCAAGGTTTACTGGTTTATCATTGTAAAAATATTCACCACAAGAGGCTTCGGGTAACTTTATATACATTTCAGTTGTTTGATCTTGGAAACCCTGCCCATATTTTATCCTGTTGAAGAATACTTTACCCCTATTATTATCTACAATATCCACGAGTCCGTCTCCGTCTACATCTGATAGATATACATTTGTACTGCTACGTGCATAACTTAAGTCGGCTCCAAAACTACAGCCAATACGACGGCTAAAGCCGGCCTGAGCCTCTATCCCAAAAATATGTGAAGAATTAGTCGCTTGATTAAAATCTTGAATATTATCTACTTGATGGATATCTCCAAAAGAATGCGGTTTATTATTATTTAACTCGTATAAACGATAACACAAAACACCGTCTTTTTTAAATAACTTATCGGGATATCCATCTCCATTAAGATCTACTAATGTCAGGAATGCTTCTCCACTTTCCCTATTATAATCGAATTTTCCTCCGGCAGAAAATGTTCTTAAAGCAGCAAGCCAATCAAATCCCACACTAAAAGCACCTCCTGCTCCCCAAGCACTTGTAGTACTGCCACCCAAAGATCCCGGTTTTATACTACTTAAATTACCAAATACATTATTTACAATATTATTTGCAATATAAGTAAAAGGAGGTGTATCGTAATTACTTGTAACATACTTATCTTCCGAATATTTCATATATCCTCCATGGTACGAAAAATAGTACTTTATCGGATAATAGTTCTTTGCTGATTCGCGATTTGCATTTCTGTCAAAAATATCGCTTTTTGTAAATATGTTTATATTTTCATCGTGTCTAAATGTACTATCTACGTCGAGCATATTGCTAAGCAAGGTCTTTCCATAAGCACCTTGTTGATATCCAAAATAATATTGCCTTAGAACCTCATTTGATACTTTGTATATTACATCTATCCTATCGAGCAAATGAGCGCTTACTTCGAACAGTCCTTTCCTACCATTGCTCATTACATCGGGGCGAATAGTATCAGACAAGTTAAATACAATCCTATAATTACCGCCTTCATTACCATTACCCGTGTATTCTATATCATATATATATATATTGCTACCTCCTTGATAACTCTTTGTCTGGTACGAAAATTTCATCCAATTGCCGTTGGCATCTTCTATCTTCGTAAGTAACCATTTTGCTTTGTTACCTATCTGGTCTTTTTGCTCACACACATTGTTGCTACTGCCATCGTTGCCATAGGTCATCTTTGTGCCGTTTTTATC
>ERZ773009.2159-NODE-2159-length-12845-cov-5.236982_pt1 | contig 12845 bp, 13 predicted proteins | sample MGYA00580663_ERZ773009 | MGnify/ENA primary metagenome ERZ773009 (study PRJEB29015, sample SAMEA2737969) | human oral metagenome | biome: human oral; feature: human-associated habitat; material: dental | place: China | collected 2026 ... | reverse complement strand
TCATCCGCACATAACCGAGAGCCGCCGATAACATTCAACTGCATCATCAACGACCTCAGGGCGGGGACGCCGCCGTACGCCCCACGAAGCGAGGTCAAGAGCGCCCTCGGGCGCGTAGGCGTCCGAGGGGACATGCAGCGCACCAAGCTCAGCAACGAGAGGATGCAGCAGATAGCGACAACCCTCTTCATGCACAGCGAGCTCGCATCCGTCGGGATACATAACGCGCGAGCCAAGAGCCTAGGCGCCCTCCGCCGGAGGATGGACAGGCACGCCGACTACTACAGGGAGTGCGCTCCCGTGAGCACCTCCTTCGACTTCATCGGCCGCATGGTCTCGGGCTGGTACTCGACCGACTAGCGAAATCGACTCCGATACTGCACAAGGTTTCCCTTGACACGGATCCCGACTGGCCGCATACTTGTCGGACTACGAAAAACGGTTCGACCGTTTTAGAGGGGGGCTTCCTTCGGGGAGTGCCCCTCGTTTATTCTGGTGAGAAAACCACTGGCTATGCCAGTGGTGCCAGCGGTGGGTCCACCCCTATCGTCTTTCCGCAACTCTCTAACAGAGAGAAGAGTAAAGCCCCTGAGCAGGAGAAACGAAACAGTACAAAATGCGGGCTCTTCGGGGGTTTGTGTAGGTTGACGCCTCAGTGAAAACGCCAACCTGGCGGCGGCGCCGCTCGCGCAGAGCCTGTTTTCCCGGCCAAGGGAGAGGCGGGCCACCGAGGGGGCGCTGCCAGCACACCATGGCGGTTGGGGCGCGCGTGCCACCCGACGCAGCTCGCATCGCAACAGTGTACACAAATGACCCAAAACGGCTCCGAGAGTCCGTTTTCGCCGATCTGTGTACACTCCTGAGTCACCACGTCTGTCCACAACGGCGCAACAGTGTACACAAATGACCAAAAACGGATCCGAAAGGTCGTTTTCGCCAATCTGTGTACACTCCTGCGTCTCCACGGTCGCTCGCGCGACCGGGCGGGGCCACGGGTCCCACGACATCAACGACCCCATGGCCCCCGTGACGCCAGGGCGTTCGGACCTGAGGCCCACGCCGCCAGGGCGGTGACGCAACTACCCACCCACACGGACTCACGAAGCCGCTATTTGACGTGAGAGTTGGCCTTAAGTGCCAAGGCGAGGTTGAGTTCGGTCGTGAGCGAGGTGTCCGCCTGGTCGATGCCGGAACTGATGTGCCAATGTTTGGGCCACGTCCCTTTCCCTGCAGTGGGCTCTGCAATCAGGCGAGTCTTAATCCAAGATCCCCACCACAGCCCCTTTATCTGTGCTTTCTCATGATATACTTCAGCTTTGGGGTCTCAATTATCTTGTCAACTCTAAACCCAAGTTTTTCATAAATTTTCTTTGCTTTTTGATTGAAATCAAAAACTGTTAGAGAAATACTTTTGATACTCTCATCCTGAAAAATTAGATCTATAAACCTTCTCAGTGCTTCTGTCCCAATGCCCAATCCTGTTTTTGTAGGATCTATTACGAATCTGCCTATATGTATATTATTTTGATCAATTCGTATTTCTTGTATTATTCCGATAAATTCTTTCTTATTGAGTATTGAGAATATATTCTCCAATTCTATTATCTTGCTATAGCTCAACGGGTAAGAAATCTTAGAACCCATCCATTGTTCTTGAAATTCTTTTCCTTGTTCATTTGACCACTTGCATAAAAGTAAGGCATTATCTCTATTTATCCCTTTTTTAAATCCGATGTGCATATTCAATCCCTACAAATCTTGAGAGATGTCCTTGCTGTTTGAGTCAAAAGTGATCTTCTTTATCATAATGTCACTAAAGAGAATTGTGACATCAATACGGTGCGGAGCATTGCATTGTTAGCGCCGAGCTATAATCGCTCAGCTCTCACAGCGGGGCAGTTCCTCGAGACTCACAGCAACTTGCCGAGGACGGGAGCTATGCGGGCGTGTGATGACCGGGGGAGACTTGGCATCGACCCCACGGACCTATCTCCGCTCGATGTTCAGACGGGCATGCCGGCCTAACGTCTAAGCGCTACAGGTAAATAGCCTGCTTTTCAGGGAAGGTGTTGTCGTGCGCCGTTGCGGTGGCATCAGTGACGAGGCCACCTGCTGGGGATGCTACTTGAGGGCACCGGTGCCGCTGACGGCGTAGGTGACGACAGCCACTGCCATGATGAACGCCGTGAGTGACCATACGGTGGTGTCGAAGGTCCTTGGCGTTCGCGCGCGTAGCTTGCGCGCCAGCGACTTGATGGGGTAGACAAGAATGATCCCGAGCACACCAAACGAGAGGATGCCGCGCAGGGACAAGAGGCCGTCAGGCGTGCACATGAAGTCCCAGCCCGGTACGCGATAGTCCCAGGTCTGCACGCCCAGGCCGTAGAGCATGGCCGCACCGCTGGCATACTCAAGCGTTGCCGTGAGCAGGCATATGGCCGCGAAGCAGAGCGGTGGATGCGCGCGCACGGGGGAGTCAGCGCGACCGAGCAGCAGCATGACGAGTGCGCTACCGATACCGTAGATCTGTAGGAACGGAATACCGAGCCCACCGTGCTCCCAGTCGAAGAAGCCCCGCTCGAGTACGCCGATGCCTACCTCATAGAGCCAGCCGACGACTCCTCCGACGACAAATGCCGCAGCGGCAAGGGCAAAGCGCTCGCGCATAGACTCGTCGCGGGACTGCGTCGTCCGTCCGACATTGCGTGCGGCGCGAACCTTCCCGCCGCCTTGGGCAGTGCGATCTGTGGCCTTTCTCGCGGCGTCTCCGTCTCTGACGTAAGAATCATTTGGCCTGACGCCGGGTTCGTGCTCAGTCATCGTGGCATCGTCCCTCCGTGGCTTGCTATGTGGCATTGTCCCATACTACGCCGGGCATGCCAAGGACCGGTGCTCTGCCGTCAGTGGGCGCCCTTTGGTAGGCCGAGATGACTCCGCGTTCGCTTACTCACCAAAAGGTGCAGTTTGGGTCGGACACTGCAGCTAGAGTGCACTTTTTCGTGACGTCTCAACCGCAGAGTGCGCCTTTTGGTGACGTCGCGATCACAGAATGCGTCTTTCCGTCACGTCGGGAGGCACGTCAGCTCTTGTGGTTCCCACGTAAAGGGTGTCGTCTGCGGCAAGCGCGCATTCGCTGCCATGCTCGCTCGTGATGCAGAGCGTGTACGTCTTATACAACTGGAGGATATGAATGAGCGCCACTGTTTCCCGAGAGTGCCTTGCACCTGAGATGATGAGGGCGCTGCCCCTCTGCTTGCTCATGCAGAGCGTCTGGCAATCTTGGGCGCTGTAGACCTGTATGAGTTCCAAGAGGGGCATGAAGATGCGCTTGGCCTCACTCGCCACGCTCGCCACAGACCTGTCGTCGGCATAGACGACAGTACGTTCGGCAGAGAGAAGGCGATCGAGCGTGGTCGTGAGGTTGTGTGTCACCATGCTATTGACGAGGCGTCAGGGGACTCGCCTGAAAGCGATATGATAATGAGTACATCGTTCGGTCCGATGTGCCGTTGAGAGAGCCGCACCTCACCGAGGTCAAAGAGCGAGACGCAGGCTATGCAGTGTTGCGAGAAGATTCGGACGAACTCGTCGGCGTATCACCTCGTGCCACGCGTGAGCTATGGCCTCGCATGGGTGCCCACGAAAACATCAAAGGCTAGAAATTGTCGAACACCTGTACCTAATACTGTGCTATGATGGATGCATGCGCAGGCAAGCAAGAGCCATTGCGGAGGCCCCCAATGGTACGTGATGGCGGGAGGGTGCACCAGCCCTCACTGGCTTGCCCAGCACGGCGAGCGTTCGCGTTTGAGGTTGGCGTCTGTCGGTAAAGTCCGGTGGATGGCGTGAGGGCCACGTTGGATTGAGGTGGCTCTTGTCTTGTTGCGGGCTTTGGCCCCAGACGGTGGAGTGCCAAGAGATGGGGGCTGTCATGGGATATCAGGAGAGTATGGTCGAGGTGTCGTGTCTGGCGGAGGCTGCGGGGATTCGCAAGGCGCTGATCGCGCGTCGGGATAGGCTGTGGTTTGGCTACTATGCGACGGAGAGGTCCATACGCGACCTCGAGTTGGGAGACCCCTGGGGAACCCCAACGCCGATCGAGGACTGCGAACGCGTCCCCCAGGGCAGGCTATATGTGATCGTCGGAGGCGATCGTCATCCTTACCAGCAGTGTTGTGGGAGGTGGAGCTTCCTCGATGCCGTCCAGGGCCTCGAGAAGGACAACTACTACGATTACTTCGAGCCCCTTGATGAGGATCGGGTGGATGCGGCGTGGGATGAGGACCCAGGCACGGCGCAGCGCGCGTGTGTCGCATGGGGCACCTACCTGGATTACGTGCAGGATGGTATGTGGCTACCCGAGGGAAGGTGGTGGGCAGACGAGGTCATCTATGGGCGCTGGGGCGTGCAGCGCTATGGGGAGATTCCCTTTCCGAGCGTGGCGTAGCGAGGCGATGCCTGAAGCCGACGGGATGACAGACGCCTTTGAGAGCAAGGTCGTCAGCGGGCTTTCCCGCGCGCCTAGCACAACCTACGGGGATGCACAACCTACGGGGATGTCGTTTCCTGCGCCAAGCTGCCGTGGGAGGCAGCGGGTCGTCTCACGCCCGCTGCCTGTGAAGCGCTAGAACGATGACTGGTAGATCGCTCGCGCATCATTGAGGGTGAGCGGCCTGAACTCGCCGAAGACCTCCCCTCTGTTTTGGTGCAGCGTCCCCATCCACGCCTCGATGTCGTCGGGCATAAGCCCAAGGTCACCAAGCGTCTTGGGCATGCCGAGGCTCACGAAGAGCTGCTGCAGCTCGTCGATGGAGCGCGTGATGGTCTCAACGTCCGCCTCATGCGTGTCGTCTTTCGGCATCAGTCCAAAGACGTCTTTCGCAAACGAGAGGAAGCGCTCAGGGTGTGCCGGCCATACGTAGCGCATCCACGCCGGGAGGATCACGGCAAGTCCCGCGCCATGCGTGACCTCGCTGTGGTGTGCGGAGATCTCGTGCTCGAGGGCATGGCTCTCCCAGCCGCCCGCACGCCGCTCGGCTGCGGTGCTTCTACCGCAGCCGCAGAGATCATTGTGGGCGAGCGTGCCTGCCCACATGAGCGTTGCCCGCGCGTCGTAGTCATCAGGCTTTTTTGCCACCTGCCTGGCTGCCTCCATGATCGCCCTGATGAGCCCGCAGGCTATGTTGTCAGCTACGGGCACCGCGCCGACACCGCTGAAGTAGCGCTCGCAGATGTGGCAGATCATGTCCGTCACGCCTGCGGCGGTCTGGTACTGGGGCAGTGTGAAGGTGAGCTCGGGGTCCATGATGGCGACGCTCGGGCGAAGGACGTCTCCGCTCACGCCCCTCTTGAGTCGCAGCTCGTCGTTGCTGATGACGCAGGAGCCCGATGCCTCTGAGCCTGCCGCTGGGATGGTGAGCGTGGTGGCGATGGGTAGACTCGCCTTGATGGGAGTCCTTCTCTCGAAGAGCTCCCACACGTCCCCATCGTAGGGCACGCCAAACGCGATCGCCTTCGCGCAGTCGATGACCGACCCACCTCCCACGGCGAGGATCAGGTCAACGTTTTTCTCGCGGGCGAGGTCGATGCCCTCACGCACGAGTCTAACTTCGGGGTTGGGCCTCACTCCGCCAAGTTCTGTGTAGTCGACACCCTCCGTGCCAAGTGATCTCTCAACACGATCGAGCACGCCCGTGCGCTTGACGGAGCCTCCGCCGTAGACGAGAAGCACGTTTCTGGCCCCCAGTGTCGCAACCTCGGCTCCTGTCTTGTCCACGTAACCCCTGCCGAACACGATGCGCGTGGGGGATTGAAAGATGAAGTCGTTCATGGCCTTCCCTTCGACGATGGCGTCTGTCCGTATGGGATCATTGTACGTCGCCTTGGACTTCGGGCTCCGTCCTTACCATGCGTCTTGTTCGGTGCGTGGGAGTGCCATGAGGTGGGGATGGCTTGCCTTGCATCTCCCAGTTGTCTGCCATCTCTGCCATGCGCGAGGCGTATGATTGTCGGGGTAGAGAAAGACGCGTCGATGTGTGGGTTTGCGTCAATAAGGTGGGAGGGACATGTTCTGGTCACTGGTAAGTCTCTTTGTGCTCATCGGCATCATCAGGCTTGTCGTTATGCTGGCAAAGGGCTTCATGGCATGGCTCGGGCGGGGCAAACCCATACAGCGTGCTGCAGAGAACCGAGAGCTTCCCGACGATGTGCGTAAGGCTGCGGCTCAGCTCGACTTCTACTATCGCCTCAAGGACTATCGGAAGGAGATGGGCAAGCCGACCAGGCTCACCATAACCCAGCTCCGATCCATTGCCGAGGCCGAGCGACTCGTCCGCAACGATCGGGCTGACCACATGAGGGTGGGTTGGTACCAGGTGGTCATCCTCTTTCTGGTAGGCTCGGTGGCGGGACTCATCCTCGAGCAGGTCTGGATGTTCGTCACCGAGGGACTCACCGAGGGTCGCTACGGCCTGGTCTGGGGACCGTTTTCCCCGCTTTACGGCGTTGGTGCGGTGCTTCTTACCCTCATCTGCCTGCGCATGCGCAAGAGGGAGGCCGCGTGGTGGCAGGTCTTCCTAGTCGCGATGGTTGTGGGTGGTCTTTTGGAGCAGGTCACCGGCTGGGGCATGGAGACCTTCATGGGCGCCGTGTCGTGGGACTACACGAACGTTCCTGGCGCCATCACCAAGTGGGTTGCCGTGCCGTTCCTTTTCTTCTGGGGCGTCCTTGGCCTGGTGTGGGCAAACCTTATCACACCGTGGCTGCTGAGCGTCATTGGTGAGCCGACGACACGACGCCAGGTCGTGTTCGTGCTGTTCCTTGCCGCCTACCTTGCCCTCGACATCTTCATGACACTTGCGTGCTTCACGCGCAGGGCGGCTCGCGACGCAGGCATCCCGCCTCGAAACGACTTCGAGCTGTGGGTGGACGAGCGCTTCTCGAACGAGTTCATGAGCAATCGCTTCCAGAACATGATCGTTGGTGAGTGAGTCCCTTCTCGTACGCCTGTGCGGTTCTTCCCAGCCTGCGATATACCCTCATAGAGGGTCCGTAGAGCGGCCAAGGCTCGTTCGTGAGGGCAGACCGCGCGTGGCCTGGGTCTGACACTCGCGTCGACGTCGATGGCTACAAGACCGTGCTCTTGGCGGGTGTGTACGCGTTCGCTGGGGGGCGATGCGCTGACCCTGATCCACGAGGATGACTGGGCCTTGCCGATTAAGGAACCCTACCTCGCAACCTCGATGGGTTCGAGAGCGACAGAACGATCACCAACAGTGCGAGGGAGTTCGACGGCGTGAGGCCTAACCTATCTGTCGGTCTCGTTTGTTTGGCGCCTCCTCAGCAGCAACCATGCCAAGAGATTCATATTTATGGAGAAAGCACCGATATATTGGCACTAAATTTAGTATCAGTTATATTATGAATATCTGAACATACAATAGTGGGTATAAAGGTTGTTGGAGGTGTGTATATGCCTGCAAAGAAAAGAGTCAGCCCTGCGATATTGGTTGGACTTGTGGAGATTGGTGTCGCGAACGTTCCGATATGCGCATATGCAGATACGACGTCCTCGACACCTTTCAACCCCGTATCCGTCTTCATGGCGGGTTTCGCTGTTGGCTTCTTGATTGCGGTCGGTGTCTTTGTCACATATAAGAGCGTAGCTAGGCGAAGAGAACGGGCGGGAAAGAGTCTCGAGGCGACGGCGGAGGATAGTCTACGGATAGTCGGCGTTAATGCGTTAGGACCGAGGATGGCCTTGGAGGACCAGGTCGCCTCTCTGCGACAGGTGGGGCGCATCGCTCTTGGCATAGAGAGCGATATCGAGAGCCCCAAGAGCTATGAAGCACTATCTGCCGGCGCTGCCAGAACGTCATCGCGCAGTGTGAGGGAGGTTCTTTCTAGGCGTCTTGATGGCAATGAATCGGCTCATCATCTGTCGTCGGGTGCGCGAACGGTGCGGCAAAAGACAAGTAAGTAAAATACTATCCATCGCTGACAGTTGACAATCATAGAGTACTCTATAGTGATGTCATAGGTGCCGTAGGTCTCTTTAAGGTGGTGGTTTTGGTGGGCTTTGATATAGAAATATCAGTGATGCAATCCCAGGATGCGACAACCTTGTAATAACGGATGTATTAGCTTCTACAGAATATATCCGTATAGTACTAGTTCAGATTTACTCAAGCTAATCATATGCTAGTATAGTAGTAAGCTTCGGTTTGTATAAGAGCTGAATCGTAGACTTCTCTGAGGCGGTGGTTCTGGTGGGTTACGGTGTAGGAATATCAACACTAATAATCAGTGTAGGTTTGTATGAATCTGCAAATGTAGTAAGACAGCCATGCATTCTATATGTATCTGCTGAAGAATCATTTTCTCGTGTCACATCGCATGCTGTCGGACAAAGACAGGAAAGGCTTGGTAGATAAGTATGGCGGCGGGGGTGGTGGCTGAGGATCTGATGAAGACAGGTGTCCAAGGGGGATACGGCAACCATACCGCGCTGTTGCCTGGCATGCCGTTTTTGAATCTGGTGCAGGGTGGGAAGCGGAGAGAGCACGACTCGTTGGATTTGTTTGCTGCGAAATCGCCTATGCTTCCGGATGCTGATGTGTATGCTGCCGCAAAACGACTTGACCAGCGATACGCATATCGCTTCTTCAAGCGCCTATTCGACATTACCTTTTCCGCCCTCGTGCTGGTTCTACTCTCTGGACCCATGTTGCTGGTTGCCCTCGCGATCAAGCTCGACTCACCGGGCCCTGCCCTCTTCAGGCAGGAGCGTGTGTCAAAGGGTGGCAGGCGCTTCTATATCTGGAAGTTCCGCTCCATGTACCAAAATGCGGAGAAGAGACTCCCGGAGCTCCGGAAGCTCAACGAAAAGGACGGTCCCGTATTCAAGATCAAGGATGATCCACGTATAACGAGAGTGGGTAGGTTCATTCGCAAAACTTCGATCGACGAGCTCCCCCAGTTCTTCAACGTTCTTGTGGGTGACATATCAGTGGTGGGTCCTCGCCCAGCGCTGCCCTCGGAAGTTGCCCGCTACACTGAGCGTCACCAACAGCGCCTGTTAGTCAAGGGTGGTATCACCTGCTACTGGCAGACAAGGCGTAACAGGGATTACATCTCGTTCGATGACTGGGTGAGCCTCGACCTGCTCTACGTGAAGCAGTGCTCACTCTGGGCGGATCTAAAGCTGATCATCCAGACGATTGGCGTTATACTAACTGCGCAAGGTAATTAATATGCTATTTCTATCTCTCATATTCAAATACGATCGACGTCAGTGCAATGGATATGAGAGTCGGCATTAGATAATGCAATACTATTATGCTCAGAGAGGAACGAATGTCTCATAGTCCTAACACGGGATCCATAGTTCCTGGGTTACCTGATCGCGTTGACGTGCTAGGTGCGTCCGTTGATCCATGGACCATGAAGCAGACAGTACAAGCTGTAGATTGGTTGATTCAAAACGGTAGATTTGCTCATCTTGTTGGCGTTAATGCTGATAAGCTTATGCAGATGCGTAATAATCCAAAATTGAATAGTATCGTTCATCGCTGTGAGATTATTAATGCTGACGGGGCTTCTATGGTCATAGCTGCCAGAAAGTTGGGTGTTACTATTCCTGAACGGGTTACAGGCATTGATCTCATGCAAGAGCTATGTACCCTTGCAGAGTCAAAGAAATACTTGGTCTATTTGCTGGGTGCCAAGAATAGTGTCATTTATAGAGCAGTTGAGGTTTTGAAGGTTCGATATCCCAGAATGAAGATTGCAGGTTTCCATAATGGTTACTTTCCAGATAGTGAGTTCGATTCCGTTATTGCTCAGGTAAAGAGCTCTAGACCTGATATTGTTTTTGTAGGTATTACCTCCCCAAAGAAAGAATATCTCATTGAGCGTTTTCGTGAGCTCGGTGCAGTAGGTGTCTTTGTGGGTGTGGGAGGATCTTTTGATGTTATCTCAGGCAATATCCTACGTGCTCCAATGTGGATGCAGCGCGCAAACCTTGAATGGCTGTTTCGAATGATACAAGAACCTAGGAGACTTATTAAGCGTTATATCGTTGGTAATGCAAGATTTTATGCGATTCTTTGCGCTGAGATGAGGATGAGGCGAAGGAGAAGGCAATAATGCCTAAGAAAAAAGTCATACTCGTCTTTGGTACTCGTCCTGAAGCTATAAAGATGTGTCCGCTCATCAAGGAACTTAAAGTATATTCAAATATATTTGATACAGTCGTGTGCGTTACAGCCCAACATCGAGAGATGCTTGATCAAGTTTTACGCATCTTTGATGTTGTGCCTGATTATGATCTGTCTATTATGCGACCCAACCAGACGTTATTTGATGTCACGTGTGATGTCTTGTCGAAGTTTAAAGTTATACTAGATGCGGAGCATCCAGATATCGTACTTGTGCATGGTGATACCACTACCTCCTTTGCGTCGGCATTAGCAAGCTTTTATCTACAGATACCCGTTGGACATGTAGAGGCCGGTCTGCGTACGCATAACCTAAGGAGTCCTTGGCCTGAAGAATTTAATCGTAAGACTGTTGATGATATTAGCGAGTATTACTTCTCTCCTACGGAAATAGCCAAGCAGAACCTTCTTGATGAAGGTGAGGCGGTTGATCATATTTGGGTAACTGGCAACACGGGTATTGATGCATTGCGCACTACGGTACGGAGTGACTATACACATCCTGAACTCAAATGGGCTTCTGACAGTCGACTTATTCTCATTACGGCACATCGTCGTGAGAACTTAGGTCAACCCATGCATCGAATGTTTCATGCTATTCGGCATGTTATGGAGGATTACCCGGACACTAAAGCGATTTATCCTATTCACATGAATCCCAAGGTACGTGAGGCAGCATACAGTGAGTTTGATAAGTTTGATCGCCTACATATTATAGAGCCACTTGAAGTACTTGATTTCCATAATTTTATGGCTGTAAGCTATCTTATTCTTACGGATTCAGGCGGTATCCAGGAAGAGGCACCGAGTCTTGGTAAGCCCGTGCTTGTCATGCGTGATACAACCGAGCGTCCGGAGGGTGTGATAGCGGGGACTCTTAAGCTTGTAGGTACTAAGGATGACGTTATCTATCGTGAGTTTAGTCGACTACTTTCTGATAAGGCTGAATACGCTACTATGAGCAGAGCGAGCAACCCATATGGCGATGGTCATGCGAGCGAACGAATCGTTAATGCACTCATAGATACTATTATCCAATGAGGCTGTGTTAACCCTATTCTGATACGGTTGCCTCTTTTGACTTACGTCGGTGCACGAAGCCTGCCGCTCCGACGACCCGATCGAGCTGCTCGCCAAGCCGCCCCCATGTTCTCCGTATTGGTTGACGTGGGAGTAGAGTGTTGCCGCGCCGTGTCAGAATAGGGTTAACACAGCCATCCAATGAATAATCGGAATATTTTCTTCTGTTCCATAGTAGGGATTTATGCTGAAAGGGATGTAAGTTATAGTTTAATACAATGTGATAATAATTTTTTTTCGTGTCGGATTGTTTGTGATCGAAAGGAAATGTGTGACGTGCCAAAGATATGCGGGGACGGTGAGAAGAAGCACTTTGAGATTCTTCATGTAGTAAACAAATGGGCGATCGGTGGTGTTGAACGCTTTATTGAGGATCTGATTGATGAATGTACAAACCCGGACATAAATCAATCGGTTCTGTCAATCTGCACTCCAATTGGCTCACGAATTAAGTGTTTGAAATACGGACCCATGTATGATGGGACATCGATGCCATCAATGCTAAAAGGTGCGATTGCATTCAGTAGCTTCCTAGGCCGTAAGCACTACGATATCGTTCATATCCATACACAGAATTCATCAGGGTTTCTGTATGCAAACATTGCAAAGCACAATGGGGTGGGGCTTCGCATTATCCACTCACATAATACATGCCTTGGTACTGATGCTGGAATAATAAAAAAGGCGGCGCAGGTTATATTCAGAATTTTATTCTCCGAATCAGAAAACTGTCGGATGGCGTGTTCTACGGAAGCTGGAAACCACCTGTTTCCTAAGAAAAGTTTTATGGTTATTCCTAATGGTATTAATACGGTAAGGTTTACTTTTGACCCTGTCGCACGTAAGGAGGTCCGCAGCCTCCTTGATATTAATGATGATATATTTCTCGTTGGATGTGTCGGAACACTAATTGAGGCTAAAAACCATATACGTGCCATTTCTGTATTCAATGAGTTGTACAGGGAGAATCCAAATTCCAAGATGGTAATTCTTGGTGAGGGCCAGCTCCGCTCTCATCTCGAGATGGAAGTTGTGAGACGAGGTCTTGATGGGCTGGTTGCTATGCCTGGTTTTGTTAACTGTGTGTATCGCTGGTATAACGCGATGGATGCGCTGCTGTTTCCTTCGCTTTACGAAGGCTTTCCCATTTCACTTGTAGAGGCACAGTGCAATGGACTTCCCGTTATCTGTTCAGATTCGGTGACACGTGAAATTGGGCTGTTGGATACTTGCTGTTTTCTTTCGCTGGAGGATCCTGATGCGGATTGGTCAAGGGCGCTTCTTAGATCAAAGCGTGATTTTACAGGTGCATCTGCTGTCTCTGTAAGCGAGAAGGGATTTGACCGCGAGGAAACGATCAAATGTCTCATACGTATATATGAGGGTGGCCCAAGTGAGCAGGCTACTTTAAACAATATGACCCGAACTGAGGGAGTGGAACTTATCTCTGGGTCGGGGTCCCAAGGGGACCTCCCGTGAGCCGGGATGGTTCCGTCGCGGCAGGGAGGCGCCGAGGCGCCACGACCGACGGGAGGGTCCCCATGGCCA
>ERZ773009.2158-NODE-2158-length-12845-cov-6.134871_pt1 | contig 12845 bp, 12 predicted proteins | sample MGYA00580663_ERZ773009 | MGnify/ENA primary metagenome ERZ773009 (study PRJEB29015, sample SAMEA2737969) | human oral metagenome | biome: human oral; feature: human-associated habitat; material: dental | place: China | collected 2026 ... | reverse complement strand
CGTGCGTGCAGAATGGGATGATCGTCTTCCCGCTCAAGTCCACCGATCTCAAAAATGAAAGAACGGGAGGCGCAAAAGTCCTAAGCCAATTAGGGGAACCTATGAAGATCGTCTCCGCGTCGCCGACGCTCTCCACCCCTCGACGCAGCGGTGGGCAGTATCCCTTTTCAATCTGAGCCCTGACTTCCTTCACCGCCGTGTTGTACGAAAAGGAGTACGGCTCTTCGGGTTCGATCTCTCTCAAGTCCCCGTCCGTAATGAGTGCGATGTCCTCGGCCAGTCCCTTCGTTATACCTGAATACGAGTAATACACGATCAGAGGATTCATGCGGGGAGTCTCCTATCGGTCGATTAGCGCTATGTCGTGCCCACCTGCCTCTTGTACCCTAGGCTCCCGAATGGAATGGTCACTCGAGTGGAATCCCCACATACGGGGGTGCCTTGAGGCGATAGGGGCTCTCCGACACGGATGATGGCAGGGCGAGACATCCAAGACAAGGCGTTTCGTTGCGTCTGGATGCGAGGCCGCCCCGGAAAGCTGACGTCAGCTCTGGATGGGGTAGACTCGTATGTTGCATGATCCATGAGGCGTTCCCGCCACATGTGCCGGAGATGGAAGCAGCCCTCCCGTTGGGTGCTCGTGGAGTGCGCTTGCACGCTGTGGCGTCAGTAACCTGCCTCCTGGGTTGTCCCTTCTCCTCACGACGCGCACGCAAAGAAGGGGGAGGCCATGCAAGGATCCCATGTGTCCGTTACCCTTACCGTCTGCCATGATGGGCAGTTCTGAGTGGGGGCGTCCACCAAGGCCCAGCAAGCACCGTCTTGTCAGCTCGAGGCCACGAAGGAGGACCGCAAGGCATCGGCAAGAGAGAGACGCGAGGAGGACAGGCGGGGGTGGCTTGGGCGGCGGACCCAAAAGCGCAAGCGAAGGTATCGCGGACACCGAACGACCCCGAAGGCTCCCAAGCGAGCTCCCCACCCATGAGGCGGAGCGCCCCACCCATGGGGCGCTGACCGAGGCCCCATGCCTCATGCCCTATGGCTGCAACATTTTCTGTAGCAGTGCCTCTGACCTGCGGGGCGCAACCGTTGGGCGCATTGCAAGTTCCGCAAAATGCAGCCGTGGATTGGTGGGATTTTGCTCCTCGCTACCGTAATGTAGTCATTGCCGGGGTACGCAAGACAGCCCCATTCGCACCAGTCTCTGACGATGAAAGGACACAGGATGAGCTTTCGTGACAACCTCCAACACCTGCGTGCCACGCGCAACATGACCCAAGAACAGCTCGCCATGCTCATGGGTGTGAGCCGCCAATCCGTGACAAAGTGGGAGGCCGAAAAGGCCTATCCCGAGATGGACAAGCTACTCAAGCTGCGTGACATCTTTGGGTGCACGCTTGACGAGCTCGTGCAAGGCGACCTTACCACCCGACCGAAGGAGCCCGGCTTGGGTATTGCGGAGGGACCCGCCCAGGACGTGTGCGGCTATGAAGAGCACATGCGCCAGCACGCACGGAACATGGCCGTGGGCATTCCGCTCATCATCCTGGGGATGGCCGGGGCTGCCTTCTTCGGGGAACTGGGTCACAACATGCTCCCTATCGACAACGATGCGCTCTCCGGCTTGGTATTCCTTGCCTTCACCCTCGTCGGGCTCTGCTTCATCATCCCGGCGGGCCTCAGGCACGACGCGTTCGCCAAGGCGCACCCGTACGTAGAGGACTTCTATACCGCAACCCAGAGGGAGGCAGCCAACCGACTCTTTTCCCGCGGCATCGTCGGGGGCATCGTGGCCATCTTCATGGGCCTCATGCTTGCTGTCGGCCTCGACGACAGCGTCTTCTGGACTGGAAGCGCCTTTCTCGCCTGCGTGGCGGTGGGCGTTGCGTTGCTCATCTAGGCGTCACTCATGCATGACCGCATCAACGTGGACGAGTACAACAACGCCGCTTTGGAGAACCTCTCCGATGACGAGATTCGCGAGCTGGGTGCGGGTGACGCCGACGCGCTCGTGATACAAAAGCATCGCAGCGCTCGACTTGGGGCCACCTGTGGCATCATCATGCTCGTTGTCACGGCAATTGCCCTGTCGCTCCTGTTCCTCTCTCCCTACCTTGAGACGGCCAGCGCCGCAGCGTCGTCGTTCTTCTGGCTCCCATGGCTTATCGGTGGCCTGGCCTGCGGCGTTGTCAGCCTCATCTACAACATGAGGGGTTAGGCCTGCGCTGGGTCCCGCAAGCGGACGGTCCTCTTGTTGGACCGTCCGGAGAGCCTCGGGCGGCGTCTCGGCGCACTCGGCCACCTCGCCGTCCGACATGGGTGTGGGTGGGCTGATGCTCAACCCGCTGTTCGCCTCTGAGACCCATGGGTATGATACGACCGACTACTTTCGCATCGACCCCCGCCTCGGCGACGACGCAAGCTTCGACCGCCTCGTCGCCGCCTGCCATGAGCGGGGGTTGCGCGTGATGCTCGACGGCGTGTTCAACCACGTGGGACGCAGCCACCCGCTATTCCAGGACGCCCTCACCGGACGGGGAAACGAGGACCTGTTCTCCATTACGCGCCGACCCGACGGATCTGCCGACTACGCGACGTTCGAGGGTTTCCGAGAGCTCCCGGCGCTCAACCACGACTCTGGGCGGGTCGCTGGCCTCGTGCGAGACGTCATGCTCCATTGGATGCGACGCGGCGTCTCGGCGTGGCGCCTCGACGCGGCGTACGCCGTGCCGCCCGCCTTCTGGGCGTGCGTCCTGCCCGAGCTGCGGAACACGTTTCCCGATGCCTGGTTCGTGGGGGGAGGTGATCCACGGCGACTACGCAAGTATCGTGCGGCAGTCCGGGATGGATGCGGTGACTCAGTACGAGTTGTGGAAGGCCGTCTGGAGCTCGCTCAAGGATGGCAACTTCTTTGAGCTCGACTGGTGCCTCAAGCGACACAAGGGCCTCATGAGGACCTTCGTGCCGCTCACCTTCATAGGCAACTATGACGTCACGCGCATAGCCAGCATGGTCGGCAGTGAGCTGGCCGCCTTGGGGGCGACCATCCTGCTCACCGTGGGCGGCGTTCCGTCCGTCTACTATGGCGACGAGCAGGCGCTGCGCGGCACCAAAAGGAAGGGGCTGGGCGGCGACGATGCGGTGCGTCCCACCTTCCCGGCCGTCCCAGCTTGGATGACGGCGGAGGGGGAGCGGACATACCGCCTATATCATGACCTCATCGACCTGCGCAGGAGGAATCCCTGGCTCGCCCGCGCCACCACACGTCCCACCCGCCTCGCAAATCGCAGCTACTCCTACGATGCGAGTGGCCGTGGGGGAGAGGCCCTGCATGTGGACCTGCGTCTTGACCCGACGCCGCATGCGACGATCAGCTTGGGCGGCAAGGTCATCCTCGAGGTGGGCCACTGAGGCGGGTGGCAGGCAGCTTTCTGGGGATACCCTAAAGCGCCGTGCCCCTCTTCGGGCGCCAGAACCCGTCTCTCATGGCCCCCTCGTGCTCCAGCAGCCTCACCTTCGTGTCGATGCCGCCACCGAAGCCGGTGAGGCTGCCGTTCGACCCTATCACGCGGTGGCATGGCACGATGAGGCAGAGCGGGTTGCGGCCGACCGCCCCGCCCACGGCTCGTGCCGACTGTCGCCTGCCGGTCTCGGCCTCAAGGCGCCTGGCGATTGCTCCGTAGGTGGTCGTCTGCCCGTAGGGTATGTCGAGCATGGCCTCGCGCACGCGCAGCTGGAACTCGGTGGCTCGTGCCGTGAGCGTCAGCTCGCGCGGGTCGGGCGTCTCACCCGCAAAGTAGCGATCGAGCCATTTCCGTGCTTGGTCGAACACAGCCAGGCTGTCGTTGCGCTCCACGCTCTCGTTTACTCCGTAGCCGAAGTAACGGCTGTTGTTAAACCAGCAGCCCGTGACGCTCGTGCCGTCGCTTGCGAGTGTGAGCGTGCCTATGGTCGGCGTGCGATATTCCGTGAGGTACATCGCGACTTCCTTTCGCTGATGTCGCAGGTCGCGCCGCCTTTGGCTCGCCTACAGCCCGCGCGCTTTCAGGTCGGCGACGAGCTGCACGTAGAACTCGCGCACGTCGAACCCCGGGATATTCTCTCTGTTGAGGTCGACCACGTCGCCGTGACTGATGCCCCGCCTTCCCTCGACCGTCAGGAAGCGATACGAGTTGCCCCAGGCAAACGATCTCTCGCCCACGAGCCCGTCGTTAGGGCCGTCGAAGCGTCTGGCCAAAAGATAGGTGAAGTTGAGCGGAAACGTGCCCGAGGCAGCTCCGTTCAGCCTCGAGCCGATGCTCGCGCACCACACCCCCTCGATCGTCTGAGGCAGTTCCTTGTTCAGGAGGGCCGTGCCTGATGCGGTGAGGTCACCCACCGCTGCGATGAAGTTGGGAGCCGGATCTCCCAGGGCGTGGGCTGCGGCATTGTAGCTTCGCGCGATCGCTTGCTGCTGCTCGTTTGACATGACGTTAAGCAGGTAGTCCGCGAACTCGCAGCCCCTGTGGGGCGTGTTGATGGTGGTGAGGGACGCTACGTGGGCCTTTACCTGCGGGTCGGCGAGCGCGGCGCGGCAGTCTAGGCCTCCCTTGGAGTGCCCTATGAGGTTGACCTTCTCTGCGCCCGTCCGCTCGCAGACCTCGCGTATGCGCAGCGAGAGCTCCCGTGCGCTCTCGTGGACGGGAAGTGCGGAGGAATGCTCGCCGTAGAAGAGACGCGCGCCGTTGAGCTCGAGTTCGGCGGGGATGCGACCCCAGTAGTTCACGAGCTTAAAGTCGCGGAAGAACACACCATGCACGAGCAGGATGGGGTATCTCGTGGCGCACACGCGTTGCTGGCGGCGGCCCTCGTTGAGACGCTCCCTCTCGTACTCGAAGCGTGCCTCCGCGTCGAGCGTCGAGATGATCTTCAGGAGGAAGTACAGGTGCACGAGGGGCACCATCCCAAATATGCCACCAAGGACACGCAGGCGCAGGCCGAGCTGGACGCTTCTTGCATAGGCTCTGACCATGCCGCACCAGAACACGAGCGTCTCGGTCGCAAGGGCGACGCCGAGGCTCGGCGCCCAGGAGACGGTCTCCCAAAACGTACCCGGCACACCGCCGGGCGCAGGCCAGCACAGGGCGAGACAGCCCGCCACGATGAGGAGCGCGGTGGAGACGAGAAAGACGATGAGCAGCTCGCAGGCATTGCGGCAGGACCTGATGCGGGGTTGTCGCGTCCTCTCCCCATAGGGGGCGGGGCGTATGCAGATGGCCAGCACCCAGCATCCCAAGATGGCGAGGGCAGGTGCGGGCGCGATCGTCGGTACGCAGACGCAGGCTACCAGCGCGCACACGACGAGTGCGTTGACAACGCGGAATATCCATGCAACGGTCCTGTTCATGTCCCCTATTATACGACCCTTCGCGTTTTTGGCCGGTGGCATGGGTTCGCGTGCCACCGGTCGCACCCTGAGCGACTCTTGTCAGACTCCTTGCAGCGGATCCCGGTGCGCGATCGGCGTGGTGGCTTGCCGGTTGAAGATGGGCTCCGAGAGTCTCTCGAATATAGCTTTCTCTATCCCGTTCTTCATCGTCCTCATGTTGTCGTAGTGCGAGGCGCGCGCAACGAACCACGAGAGCATGTCGCTGCCTTCGATGACAGAGCGGTCCTCGTCGTCGAGCCTGTCAACTACCCTCTGGTAGTGACGTGTTGCGATAGTTGCCTTGTTCTCGTCTGACAGATCGGAGAAGGAGACGCAGGCGCTGATGCGCGAGAACATGGCGGAGCCCATCGCGCGGTGGGCGTCGCGCTCGGACTTGAAGTTGGTGGTGAGCAGAAACAGGCTGCCCCTCATGTCGACGTCGTAGTTGGTGTCTATGTACCTGCCCTCGTCGAACAGCTGATAGAACATGTTGTAGAGGGTTGGGCTGACCTTGTCGAACTCGTCGATGAGCACGACGTTCGACTCCCGGCCGAGCAGGTCGCGCGCGAAGCTCGCCTTGGAGTGCTCGGCGCCGAAGAGGTACTCATACGCCTCTTGCGTCTGCATCATGGAGAATTGGATCCTCATGAGCTTTCCGCCAAGCGCCTTGCTAAGACAGCGGGCCGTCTCGGTCTTGCCGACGCCGGAGGGTCCGTACAGCAGGATGACGGACGGCCTCCCGTTACCCATGACGGACAGTCTGTACAGGGACGCCACGAGGACCCGCTTGCTCTCCTCCTGTCCGAGAACCTCCTCGCAAACGCTATCATAGATGGCATCGAGGGCGCCCTTCTCGACCTTCTCGTATCGATAGGTGACCTGCTCGACGTTGTCCTCGCCCTGGGTCGAGACGAGGGATTCCAAGGCCCTCCTCGGTGGGTTCTGGACGAAGAGCGTCCCAACCTCGTATGTCTCCTCGAGTATGGTGGCGAAGTTCGCGATGACGTGGCTCAGGACGGAGCCGAAGTCATCGGCGTGGACGACGCAGTTGTCCACGTAGTCTGGGATATCGATCCTCGGTTCATGGGAGGCTAGGTCGCTCGCTCTGATCTTGGCGTTGTAGCTCCTGACGGCGTCGAGATATCCGACCGTGCGGTCCCACTCCCTGACGCGTGAGCTCACCAGCTCGTCGAAGCCCGCTCGTGGCCCAAAGTAGACGATTGCCCTATCTGCCATGTGCCTCTACCTCCGCGAGCTTGATCCCGGGCATGTCCAGCAGCCCTCTTTCCGCCCTACTCCCGGTCACCGGGGCGGGGTGCGAGGGGAGGCGGGCTTGAGCCAAGTCTTGGCCCGCATCCTTCGTGCCCGTTGCTGGTGCAGACGCCTTCGACGTCGTCGCCATCCGAGCCGCAACTCCCCATTCCTGCCATTGCCTGCATTGTAGCGTGTTGCTAGCTGAGAGGCCCGTCACGTGCGTCCCACTGAGGGGGCGGTGCAGGTAACTCCCCTCTCGAAGTGCCCTCTCGAAGTGTAACGTGTGCACCCTCCGTCGACCCCGCCCGCGCGAAGTGAGTGAATCACTCACTTCATATACCTGAAGTGAGTGGATTACTCACTTCGATATTTTATTCAGTAATTCTTCTACCTGCGTATATATAAATTCGACCATATGAGCATGCGCAGGTTTTGGCCCAAAAATCACTCACTTCGCGATGACGATGTGAGTGAACCACTCACATCACGATCCGTACGAGGGGCAAGACGGGCGCCGGGGCGAGGCGGGCGCCGGGGCGAGATGAGCGCCGAGGCGAGGTGAGCGCCGGCTTCCGCCCGGTCTTCAGCTCCCACCCAGACTACGGCTCCGAGGGTCGTTGCGCGCGGGAATGGGTCACCTTGAGGGTGGGAGAGGGACCCGTATCCCGTATCATAGGTATCTGTGTTTCTCCGCGTCGCCGGCAGGCGCCTTCCTGTCGGCCCACCAAGAAAGGACAGTCATGCAATACAACATTATCGGAGGGTCATTTCCTGTCGTGACCTGTAGTCTCGCTGACGGAGAGTCCATGGTCACCGAGAAGGGATCTATGGTGTGGATGACCCCGAACATGCAGATGGCGACCTCGGGCGGCGGCCTGGGCAAGATGTTCTCCAAGGCGTTTTCCGGGGAGAGCATGTTCCAGAACGTCTACACCGCTCGAGGGGCCGGCATGATCGCGTTCGGCTCGAGCTTCCCCGGCAAGATCGTCGCGGTCCAGGTTCAGCCTGGCCGCAGCTGGGTCCTGCAGAAGAGCGCCTTCCTCGCCTCGGAGATGGGTGTCGAGCTGAGCATCTTCTTCAACAAGAAACTGGGCGCCGGCTTCTTTGGGGGCGAGGGCTTCATTATGCAGAGACTGAGCGGCAGCGGCGTTGCCTTCGCCGAGATAGACGGTGACCTCGCGGAGTACGTGCTCGAGGCGGGTCAGCAGATGATAGTCGATACGGGCTACGTGGCAGGCTTCGAGGAGAGCGTCTCCATCGATATCCAATCGGTCCGGGGCGTGAAGAACGTGGTCTTCGGCGGCGAAGGGCTCTTCAACACCGTGCTCTCGGGTCCTGGGCGCATCTGGCTGCAGACCATGCCCATCTCCGGCGTCGCGGGCGCCATCATCCCGTACCTGCCCGCGAAGGGTTAGGGAAGCACTGACTTGCGGCTTGGGACTGCGCAAGCGGACCGATCCCAGTCAGTCAGAATCAACCAGCCGCTCGTGGCGCGGGGTCATCGCGCCTGCCGCTCGCCCCTACACTGGTAGTGTGTCGATGCGCCGGTGTCAGGAGGACGCATGAGATGAGAAGCAGGCGCGATGATCTGCAGAGGGTCATGGATGAGACCCGTAAGGGCATGGTCCGGAAAGCTAGGCGTCCGCTCGACCTCGAGCACCCCAGCCTTGCGGAGTTCTGCCGAAGGACGGGGTCAGCCTGCCAGAGGGTGAGGACAATCAAGCGCAGCGGATCCGGGCGAAGCCTCACGGGCTTTGCGGCCGGAGTCCGGCGACTATCGTGCCCGGCGGCCACACCGGCTTTGTTGATGACCAGCCCGGGAGGGGCTCGCCAACTCGCAGGTCGTGTTTGACAGGCTGGTCACCCAGGGCCGCGCGAGCGGGCTGGCCACGGCCAAGGCGCGCATCTCACGCCACAGGGATCTCGTTCCCGCCAAAAGGAGGGCAGTCGGAGGGCAGGCGAGTCCCGGGGCGGCTGCAGGCAGCGCTCTCGGGCGCTCCCAGCGAGGCGTACCAGACGGGCCGGGGGGCTGCCTGCGGCCCTCGGCCCGACGGTACCGAGAGCAGATGATCCCAGGCCTTCTGTTGTGGCCGGGGTAATGCTCGACGGTCTTGTGCCTCTGCTTCTCCGAGAACCTTGACTCTCGGATCGTCCTCGCAACGGGAGCTTCGCAGGTAGACTCATGCTCTCCCCGCCACTTGCCCAGGGTATGTCCGTCGGGGCAGCTAAGGAATTGTAAAGAAGCGCTCCCCAGCGTGCCTCATGGTCGCGAGATGCCAGCCCCGCTCTCGCGCCTAGGCCGCCCTTAGGCTGACGTGGCAGGGGGGCTGGGGCCCCGCATGAAAAGGCGCGTACTCCCTAACAGCTCGAGAAGTGCGCCCCTGGCGGGTGGTCGTTTCCGGCGACCTGCGAAAACCCATGTGGGCACCCCGTCAGGGGCGCACTTTTCGCACCACCTGCAAGTATGGTGGCCGACCGGGGGGCCGAGGTGGCGCCGGGGCTGCAGGTTACGTGTACGCGGGCCCCCATGCGTGACAGGATGTGGCCGCGCGAGGCCGATCCGTGTCAGGCGCCTGCGCCGCGTGACAGCCCTCCCGGCGGGCGCGGTCGCGCACCTTCGCCGAGACATCGCCGGCGGGTGGCGCACCTCCATGCCGGGCCCCGCGCGAGGCCCGTCGCCAGGGTCACCCCTAGACGCGAGCTGGGGGCGGGAAGGTATCCGATGCCCTGCGACTATGAAGTGTGTTGGGGAGCATTTGTAAAGATATTAATGCGTATCGTGTCCGAGTAGCCATAATCAAGCCTGACGAGGGTCTCCATGATGTTCCTTCCCCGCTCGGCGCCGTGCATACGACTTCCTTCCTGGTCCCGTCCCAGCCCAGGGTTCTCACTGCAGTCCCGTATACGGTTGTTTTTAGCGAGGCTTCGTGAGTTCGTGTGGGTGGCTGCGTCACCGCCCCGGCGGCGTAGGCGTCAGGTCCGAGCACCTGAGCGAGCATCACGAGGGCCATGGGGCCGTCGATGTCGTGGGACTCGTGGCCCCGCCCGGTGCGCGACCGGCCGTGGGGACAAAGGAGTGTACACAGATTGGCAAAAATGACCTCTCGGAGCCGTTTCGGGGCATTCGTGTACACTGTTGCGCCGTTGCGGACAGACATGGGGGCGCAGGAGTGTACACAGATTGGCAAAAACGGCTCCTCGGCATCGTTCTGAGGCATTCGTGTACACTGTTGCGACGCGAGGATCGCGCGAGTTGCGACGCGAGCCGCATCGGGTGGCACGAGTGCCTCAACCACCATGGTGTGCCGACGGCGCCCACTCGGTGGCCGTCTCCCCCTTGGTCGGGAAAACGGGCTCTGCGCGAGTGGCGCCGCCGCTAGGTTGGCGTCTTCATCGAGGCATCAACCCACACTAACCCCCGAAGAGCCGTTTTTTAGCCCGACGTTAACGCACCTTTACGCCTCTTCCTCAAAGTCGGACTTGGCAGCTCCGCAGAGGGGACACACCCAGTCGTCAGGGAGTGCCTCAAAGGGCGTGCCTGCCGCGATGCCGCTGTCGGGATCGCCCACTGCAGGGTCATACACATAGCCGCAGGGGCCGCACACATACTTTTTCATACCTCAATACCTCGCCATTCTCTTAATTTTGTTGTTTTCTATGTCAGCAAAGCCTTTGCCAGGGCGGGCACGGCGGCGAAGTCCGCCTCCTCCGGATTCCATTGGGAGCGCACATGCTCTTCAATGACGGTGAAGCCTGCCTCCCGCAGCTTCTCCTGCAGCAGCTTTACGCTCTCGCCGCTCCAGCCGTAGCAGCCAAAGGCTGCGGCCTTTTTATTCTTGAACTTGAGCTGCTTCAAAAACTCCAGCCAGCCCGCCATGGAGGACAAATAGCTATTGGAGACTGTGGGGCTGCCCACAGCGATGGCACGGGACTTAAAAACCTCGGTCATGAGCTCGTTTTTATCCGTTTTGGCGAGGCTGAAGACCTTTACCACCGTCTCCGGGTTCTGTTTGTGGAGCTCAGCGGCGATGGCGTGGGCGAGCTTTGCTGTGCCCTCCCACATAGTGTCATAGACGACGGTGATCTGATCCTCCTGATAGGCCGCTGCCCACTCCTCGTACTTGTTCATGATCTGCAGCGGCTCCTCCCGCCAGATGGTTCCGTGAGAGGGGGCGATCATCTCGATGGGTAGATTGAGCTTACCGATCTCTTCCAGTTTCTTGACGAGGATGGGGGAGAAGGGATTGAGGATGTTGGTGAAATACTTCATAGCCTCTCTGTAAAGGAGGCATTGATCCGCCTTGTCGTTAAATAGCTCCTCCACTGCATAGTGCTGACCGAAGGCATCGTTGGAGAAGAGGATGTTGTCGCCGGTAAGGTACGTCGCCATGGAGTCTGGCCAGTGGAGCATTCGCATCTCCACGAAGACAAGATGCTTCCCGTTGCCGATGTCTACGCTGTCGCCGGTTTTCACCACGTTGAAGTTCCAGCCCCGCTTACCGTACTGCCCCTCGATGCTCTTGACGGCATTGGCAGTGCAATAGATGGGCGTGTCGGGAATTTTCTCCATCAGCGCGACGAGAGCTCCGGAGTGGTCACACTCACCGTGGTTGGCCACGATAAGGTCGATCTTATGGAGATCGATCTCCTTTTCCAGATTCTCCACGAACTCAAAGCGGTGGGGCAGCCAGACCGTGTCGATGAGGACGGTCTTTTCCTCCTCGATGAGATAGGCGTTCTGGCTTGAGCCGTTTTTGATGGAGTAATCCTCACCGTGGAACCACTCCAGCTCCCAATCGATATAGCCCACCCAACTGACGTTAGCTTTTACGTGCTTTCTCATGGTGTCCCCTTAGTTTAGTGTTGGCAGCAGGGCAATTTTGAAGCGGCCGTCCATGTTCACGATCTTGCCTTTCTGGTAGGGCAGCAGATCTTTCAGGGCGAATACCTCGTCGCCTTATAGTTGGCTCCTCATGTGCAAGACCCCCTTTGTCCTCTCCACCTTTGCCAGTATAGAGATGCTCTACAAGAAAATCTGTATCTCAGGATACAAGGAAGTGATTTTTCGCTGTATACTTAGCGGTCACTATTGAAGGGGGGTGCGTTCCATGGACTTTCACATCCTAGAAAGCAGCTGGCTGTTTCAGGGCTTGTCAGCAGACCGGATCAAAGAGCTGTTCCAAGGGATCCCCTCTATTATCCAACGTTATAAGAAGGATGAGACCATCTTCCAGCCCCTTGAAACGGCGGATCGAGTGGGTGTAGTTCTGAAAGGGAGCGTACAGTCCTATAAGCTGTTTCCCAATGGCAGCCAGGTCAATGTCACGGTCCGCCAAGCCGGCGATATCATTGGTTCCGCTGCAGCGCTCTCGGTTCAGAAAAAGTATCCCTCTGGTGTAGCGGCCTTGGAGCATACGGAGATCCTGATGCTTTCGCGCGACGATTTTCTTCGTCTGCTGAAGCGGGATCCGCATCTGGTGGAAAACGCCCTCTTTGAGATCTCTACCATCACCTACATGTTGCAGCAGCGGTTGGAGCTGCTGTCCTATCATGGGATCGATCAGAAGATCGCATTCTATCTGCTGACGCAGTCTGCGCAGAGCGGTGAAGCTGTCATTCCGATCCCCGGCTCCATGACCAAATGGGCGCTGATGATGAACGTCTCCCGTCCCTCGCTGCATCGGGAGCTGAGGCGGCTGGAAGAACAGGGACTGCTTCGCCATACGCCGGCACTGATCGAGATTCTGGACCCGCCGGCGCTGGGGAAACTCTTGAGAAGATGAGCTCTGGGCGAAAACCGCCTGGAGTTTCCCTCAGACGACCTGTATGGTGTAATGGCTTTTGCCCTTCGTGGTACGGCGTAGCCCCTGCGTAGACAACATGCCGTCCATCACGTTTTTGGCGTAGCGGTCGCAAAACTCCCGGATGTGGGAAAACAGCTTGCCACGTTCCTCCGAGGCATTCAGCTTCGTCTTCGCTTCTGTGAGCCGGTCGGCCAGGTCTTCGCTTTCCTGCGTCAGGATATGCAGCGGATCGGTGGATGGTCGGGGATGGCCGCAAGCGTCGCTGCACACCTGTGGTTGATCCAGGCCGACGTTAACAGCGTCGCCAAGGCGCCAGAAATTCTCAAAAAAGTAGTTGACATCTACTACGGGTACCGATATATTATTCCTAACGATATAAC
>ERZ773009.2153-NODE-2153-length-12862-cov-2.361209_pt1 | contig 12862 bp, 10 predicted proteins | sample MGYA00580663_ERZ773009 | MGnify/ENA primary metagenome ERZ773009 (study PRJEB29015, sample SAMEA2737969) | human oral metagenome | biome: human oral; feature: human-associated habitat; material: dental | place: China | collected 2026 ... | reverse complement strand
TATTCCAACTCTTTTAACCTATCCTGACGACACTATTTAGCTATTGAACTTCCGAATCTCGTAGCCCGCGAACTGGGCCGCGATGCTCAGCGCCTCCCGCTGAGACTCGCCGGGTACGCCGCCGGAGTCCGCGGCGAGGGCGACGAACCCCACGATGCTCTTGCCGTCGTGGATCGGGACCAGGTATTGCATGCGCTCGAGCTCCTTCCACGAAGCTGCGTCCAGCCCCCAGGTGCCGAGGACCTCGGAGGCCGGGGTGCGCTTCAGGTCATAAATGGGCTGCAGGCTGCGGGAGACCTCGCATCGCCGGGAAGCGCGCAGGACGGGATGGTCCGAGCCATCCCTGACGCCTCCGGAACGATGCTCCGCCAGGGCATAGCCCCCGTGTTCCCCGTCCCAGACGGACAAAAGACATTCCGACATCTGCCCCATCTCCAGGAACACGTCTGCGGCGAGGGCCAGGAAACGGCTGCGGTCCTCCTCGTCCCTCAGGGCTCTCAGGACGCTCGAGAGGGAGAGGATCGTGAAGTCCCCCGAGGAGGCCTGCGACGCCGCCAGGGTGTTTTTGGAACGGAGGCTGTTGATGGCGAGGGCGCGGGAGGCGAGATTTCCCAGGAGCTCGAGGAAATGAAGCATCTCGCCGTCCGGGAGGTCCTCCCATTCCAGGATGCAGAAGAGCCGCGTCTCCGCCTCGGCGATGGGAAGCACGGCCCGATAGGGGGCGGGACCCTGGTCCAGGACCGGCGCGGAGGGAAGGATGGCCTGTGCGTAGATGCCCTCGCGCGGCGGAAGGGCGTCCATCTTCCCGGCCAGGAGGCTCAGATGGCCACCTTCGTCCTTCAGGATGGAGATGGACTTCGGAAACAGGCTCTCGCGAAGGACGTCCGCGACGAACGAGGCGAAGTATTCGAGGGGCATGGGCTCGAATATGGAGGCCAGGGTGCTCTTCGTTGCCAGGATCATGTAGGAGAGGCGGGAGAGCTTGCCCTCGTTGGCGTCGACCCTCTGGAACTGCTGCCAGAGCCGAACCATGCCGGCGTAGGGCTTCAGTTCCTCCAGCAGGGACTCGTCGGCCTTTTCCTTCAACAGAACATAGACCTCCCAGTGGGGCCCGCGCATGCGCAGAGCCCACGGCCATTCTTCCTTCTCCGTCCGAGCCTGTTCCAGCTCGCAGGGGGACACGGCGGGGCGGCTCGAGAAGCGGGAACCCAGGCGTAGGCCCTCGCCCGGCAGAATGAGCTGCGTCGGGTTCGTCCCCACGGCGTCGAGGATATGGAGGTCCGCCCCTCGGGGAACCAGGATGAGGGCGGACGGGACCTTGGGAGCCAGAAAGTCCGTAAGCAATTTCAGTGCTCCGCCGGACAAGACAAAATCCATCTGTTCGTACAGGTTGTTCACGAGCTGTTCACCTCCGGCCAATATGACGCCCGCTCGACGTTGGCGTCCGAGGCGGTGCGTGTACGTCTTTGGAAGCATCCGCGTGTTGCCTTCTCCCGTCGGCGCATTTCATCTTTTTGATAAACGGGGCGGATCGGGATAAATTTCCCTCGTATTGTATACTTTTTTTGTTGTAAAATCGACAGAGCAGGGCTCATGCTGAAGTTTTTATGGAGGTAACGGATCATTATGGGAGAGGCAGTGCTTCGTAAGGTTGGCGTTGAGGTGCATGGAATTCGTATGCCCGTGATCCGCAGGGGCGACGACCTGGTGAAGATGGCAGCGGAACACCTCGTCGAGGCCGCGGCATCGGGCTACGCGCCCTTTACCATCAGGGACCGCGACGTGGTGGGGGTCACGGAGTCCCTCGTGGCGAGGGCGCAGGGCAATATCGTCACTCTGGAGGAGATCGCCGCGGACGTTCGCGACAAGATCCCGGAGGGGGATGCGGCGGTCGCCTTTCCCATCCTCAGCCGCAACCGGTTCATGTCCTTGCTCGACGGAATCGTCCGGGGCATCCGGGGAAAGGTGCATCTCTTCCTCTCCTTCCCCTCGGACGAGGTGGGCAACCACCTGATCGACCCCGCCGAGTACCTCAAGCGCTCCTCGGGCATGCCGGAGTGCTTCGGCACGGCGGAGTACGACGCGCGGTTCGGGCGCTACAGGCATCCCTTCACGGGGGTGGACTACGTGGAGCTCTACAAGGACCTGGCTCCGGGGAGAATAGAAATCCACTTCACGAACAACCCGCTGCGCATCCTGGACGTCACCTCCCGGGTCGTGATGGCGAACATCCACAATCGAGTCCTCTATGCCGGCCTTCTGCGGGAAAGGGGAGCTTCGGTCTGGACCCTGGATCAGATCTGCACGGAACCGCGTTCCAATGGGGGCGGATACAATCCCGAGTTCGGGCTTCTGGGGTCCAACTACTCCCAGGAGGGGACCGTCAAGCTTTTCCCTCGCGATGCGGGACCCTTCGCGTGCAGCCTCCAGCAGGAGATCCTTCGCCTCACCGGGCGCAGGGTCGAGGTCCTGGTCTACGGGGACGGCGCCTTCAAGGACCCCGTCTGCGGGATCTGGGAGCTGGCCGACCCCGTCGTCTCTCCCGGATACACGGACGGCCTGAAGGGCACCCCCTCCGAGATCAAGTTCAAGATGATCGCGGACAACGCCCAGGGGGATGCGGAGGAGGCCGTCCGCAGCGCCATTCGCTCGAAGCCCGCCGCAAGCGGAAGGGAGTCGGGACTGGCGGAGGAGAAGAACGCCCTCGGGACCACCCCGAGGCGCTATACGGATCTTCTGGGCTCCCTGTGCGACCTCGTCTCCGGGAGCGGGGACAGGGGCACCCCCGTCATTCACATCTCGGGTTACTTCGACTCGTACATCGACGGATAGTCCCGCCGTAAGAGCTCGACGGCACGAGCCGGAGGATCGAACTGGAGGATTGAGCCGAAAGACTGAGGAGGGGACCGATCGTGAGGCGGACTTTTTTTCTCGCCATTTCTCTCGTGATCCTTGCGTCGTTCGCTTCGTTCACCCCGATGCCCGTACTGGCTTTGCCCCTGCGGGCTCGGGCGCTTTTCATCGGGGACATCATGGCCCACGATCAGCAGCTGGACGCTGCGGCGACGAGGAGAAACGGCGCCGTGGAGTGGGACTTCGCCCCGCAGTTCCGAAGGGTGCGGCCGCTCTTTTGGGGCGATGCCCTGATCGTCGGGAACCTGGAGACGACGTTCGCCGGCCCCGAAAGGGGGTATGCCGGGTATCCCTTGTTCAACACCCCGGACTCGCTTGCGGACGTGCTGGTCGGTCTGGGGGTCCACGTCGTCACCCTGGCGAACAACCATATCCTGGACCGTGGAGCGGGAGGCGCGCGCCGGACCGTCGAGGTCCTGAACCGGGCGGGCATCCTGTGGACGGGGCTGGGGCTGGACGACGTTCCCAAAAACGACGCGCTTCTGGTGGAACATGGGGGGCTGAGATGGGCTTTCGTCAACTACTCCTACGGGAGCAACCGGCTTCTCTCCTCGAGCGACGTCCACCTCAACGTCATCTCGGACTCGGCGATCTCCGAGGGGCTCGCACGGGCGCGGACCCTGAGCCCCGACATCATCGCGGCCTGTTTCCACTGGGGGGAGGAGTATCATTTCGTCCCGTCGGCCCATCAGAGGAGGGCTGCCGAGGCGGCGTTGGCAGGGGGGGCCCATCTGCTCATCGGAACCCACCCCCATGTCCTGCAGCCGATGGAACTCCGTCTCGCCTCCTCCGACTATGGTCCTGATGCCCGGCTCGTCGCCTGGTCCTTGGGGAACTTCGTGTCCTTTCAGCGGACGCTGCCCCGGGAACGCAGCTGCGTGCTCGCGGTCGAGGTCGAAAAAGCGGCCGAGGACGAGGGAGCCCGTTTGGTCCGTGTCTCCGTCGCTCCGACGCGGGTGGCCCTCGTCCCCTCGGGTGGGCGGCGGCGGGCCGAGGTCGTCTACGCCGGAACGGGGGGGAGCTTCAACCATGCGGGGCTACCCGCGTCGGAGCTGAACCGGACGCGGAGGGCCGGAACGCGCGTTCTGGACTTTCTGGGCGCGGACGGCGAGCCCGACGAAAACGGCTTCTATACGCTCTGGAGCGCCGAGGACCCCGGACGACTCCCCATTCCCAGGCTCAAATCCCCCCGCGATTGACGAATAGGGATGAATCCATAGGATGACGATTCGCCGTACGTTTCTGCTGGCGTGCCTTGCCGCCGCTTTGTCCTGTGCCTATCCGGTCCTTCCGGCCGGTGCGGCCCGGATCGACTGGTTCCTGCAGCCCGTATGGGAACGGGCCTCCCGGTTCTCCGAGGGGCTCGCCGCCGTACGATCCGGCGGGTATTGGGGCTACATCGAACCGGGAGGGCGCTGGGTCGTGGGGCCGACCTTGTCGGATGCCCACCCCTTCAGGGAGGGGGCCGCGGCCGTCTCGGTGCGGGGCCGTTGGGGGTTTGTGGACAGGAAGGGGAAATTTTTCATCCCTCCGGCCTTCGAAGCCGCCGGGGCCTTCTGTGAGGAACTCGCCGTGGTACGTTCCGCGGACAAATGGGGGTACATCGACCGGTCGGGTCGGCTTGCGATACCCGCCAGCTTCGACCTGGCCGGCGACTTCTATCAGGGGCGGGCGGCGGTGGCGCTTGGGGGACGTTATGGGTTCGTCGACCGGCGTGGAAAATGGGCCGTCGCCCCGGTCTACGATGGAGCATGGCCGTTTGTGGAGGACCGCGCGGCGGTTCTCGTAAAGGGCAAACTGGGGTTCCTGGGCCTCTCGGGGGAGACCGCCGTCGAGCCGCGCTACGATCCCGTGCTGGGCGGAAAGGTTTTCTCCGGGGGTGTTTCGGGGGTTGCGCTTCAAGGTCTCTGGGGGTTCATCGATTCGGCTGGAAACTGGGCCGTGGAGCCCTCGTACGAGGCGGTCCTGGATTACAGCGAGGGCCTGGCTGCGGTGCGCCGCGCGGGGCTCTGGGGCTTCATCTCCTCGTCGGGAGAGCTGGCGATCCCCTACGCCTTCCAGGACGTGATGTCCTTCTCGGAGGGAACGGCCGGTGCGGCCAGCCAGGGGCGATGGGGCTACATCGACCGCCGGGGCGCCTGGATGGCCGACCCCGTCTACCTGGAGGCCTGGCCCTTCTCGGAGGGCCTGGCCCCGGTGCGCAGCGCCTCCAACGGCAGATGGGGCTATGTGGGGCGCAGCATTCCGCCTCTCTTCGGAGGGCGGAGCTTCGAGGAGGCCGGGACCTTCGCAGATGGGCTCGCCCTTGTGGGCGAAGGGGCCAAAAAGCGTTACATCGACGTACAGGGACGGGACGCCTTCGAGGGGATGTTCGCGGATGCCCGGGATTTTTCGGAGGGGCTGGCCGCCGTGCTCTCCGGGGACCGTTGGGGGTACATTGACCGTAAGGGGCGTATGGTGATCCCCCCTCGTTTCGAGGCGGCGGGCCCCTGCTCCGGGGGGCTGCTTGCGGTCCGCATGAGGGGACGATGGGGATTTATCGACAAAAAAGGAAACTGGGCCGTGAAGAACGCCCATGAGGAGGTCTGGCCCTTCTCGGAGGGACTGGCCGCGGTCCGGAAGGGGAAGAAGCTCGGCTACATCGACGTATCCGGAAAGCTCAGGGTACCCTGCCGCTTCGAGGTCCCCTCCCGGGGGAGCGAGGCGGGAAGGTTTTCGGAGGGTCTGGCCGCCGTGTTGAGCGGCGGCAAAACCCTCTTTATAGACAAAAAGGGCAATGTCGTGATACGGGGGAACTTCATCCCCTGGACGGGCGAGGCCCCCCGCTTTCGCTGGGGCGTCGCCTGCCTGGAGACTTCGAAGGGGAGGTGGCGGTATGTGAACCGCGGCGGACGCTATATCGGGGAGCCCCCTGTCGGTTCCGTCGATTCCGCCTCCGGCTCCGTCCCCGGCATCCTGCCCTATCGCTCGGATACGGGCGCCTGGGGATACAGAAACATGGACGGAACCGTCGTCGTCCCGCCCTTTCTCGACGCGGCGCGCCCCTTCAGAGAGGGGATGGCGGCCGTCTCTTTGGGGGGACGCTGGTGGTACATCGCCGAGCCTAAACGATAGCGCCGGAGCTTTCCCTCTCCTGGACCCCGGGCGTCTCGGATATCCGGATTCGGATATCCGTCCGTCCCCCTAAATGAACGATGGAACGGAACGCAGCTTTCGCGTCTCGTGGCGTTTCGAAGGGCTCTGGACCTGAGGGGATACGGCCAGGAAAATCCGGGCCATGTGGTCGGCGTCGTTGAAGACGGCCTTGAAGAGGGCTATCCTCAGGAGCTCCCCCGTATCCTCGCGGTACGTCGCGAACGAGGACTGGCGCGTCACGAACAGCTCTTTCAAAACCTGGATCGCCGCAGAGCGATCGGGGAAGAGGAAGGGCATGGACTGCATCAGCAGGGCATTTTTCTCGACCCCATAGAGCTCTCCCAGGGTATCGTTGGCGTTGGTGAGGAGGATGTCGTTCAGATAACCGTTCAAAACCGTATCGGCATTCGTGGGGTGAGGCCTCACCAGGGGCTGCAGGGGAACCATGCGCCCCAGCCCGAGGAAGGGTTGGGAGAAGATGAAGTCCTGCTCCTGGCCGCTCACGCTGTGTTGGACGATGAGGTCCCGATCCTGCTCGATACGGCGTGGAATACAGTAGAGGGCCGCGATGGTGTCCTCCGTGCCGAAGTGGACGGAACAGGACATCTCCACCTCCAGGATATCGCCCGACTCCCCGACCAGGGTGGTCGGGGCCTGAAGCTGCCCGACCTTGGAGAGCATGTCCAGAAAACGCAGGGCAGCCTCCTCCCGATAAAAAAAGGACATAAAGCCCTTTCCCCTCAACGGAAAATCGGATACTCCCAAGCTGGATGTGTCCTGGCCGAACAGCTTCCGCGCGGCTTTGCTCGCCTTATGGACGACGAATTCCCGCCCCAGGTTCATGAGGTAACTGATCCGGTCCTCCTCGTCGAGCAGGATGGGCACGTCCTGCGAACGGAGGCGGAACTCCAGCCACGGCTCCTGGGTCATGTCGGTGAAGGCGTTGAAGGCGGCGATGTCCTCGGCATGATGCGAAAGGGCCGCGTCGCTCGGCTGTACGACGTGCAGGTGCGCCATGACGAGCTCCCGGCCGTCGCAGGGCAGGATGTCGATGGTGGCGGAGATCGTTTTCAGGCTGCCCTGCGGGTCCGCGAATTGAAAGACGAACGGGGCCTTGTCCTCCCTGCTGCGCTTAGCCCTGAAATAAAGGTCGAGCAGACCATGACGGATCGGGCGCGTCAGTTGAGGAATACGGATAAAAGACCTGTCTTTGATCCCCTCGCCGAAGAAACCCAGCTCACGGATGAAAGCCGCGTTGCAGGCGAGGATGCGTCCCATCCTCGGCCCTATGATGAGGACAGGATCCGACAGGCTGTCAATAATCGCTTGCGTTTCCCGACTGATCTGTACCACGGCAACCTCCCGAACGTAATTTCAATAGTCTCTTCATATTTTACGCTGAAAGGCGGCAAAAGGCAATTCGCTGTTTCCTTCTCCCTCACAGGTTTTACGTCCGTCCGAAGCGGCGCCGCACGGCTCTCGAGGACGGCCGCTTTCCCTCGTTCAGACGTTTTTGCCGGCCCGCCGCACGACGATGCTCAATACCCCGACCAGCAGCATCACCGGCAGGGTGATCCCCACCGGGGTATCGTAGGGCAGGAGCAGACGATAGAAAACGAAGCCGGCCGCCCATAAAAGGGCGCTCCTGAGGTCCAGCGGACGGCTGGGGTCGACCTCCCGCCTGCCGAGGAGCCAATAGTCCACGAACAGGATCGAGAACAGCGGGGCGAACACGGAGCCGATGAAGAACAGGAAGTTCTCGTACTGCTCCATGGATACGGACGCGGCCAATACGGTCCCGAGGGCACAGACCAGGACCGCAACCGTTTTCTCGTTCAGCCTCTCGCTGAGGTTGGCGGCGCTGACCCCGGCCGAGTAGACGTCGAGGAAGGTGGTGGTTACGGTGGAGAATAGGACGATCAGCAGGGCGGCGAGCCCCAGGCCGGCCGCAAGGAGGATCCGGGCGATGTCGGAGGTCCCCGCATAGAGGGACGCGCCCAGCCCGATGGCGAACATCAGTACGCTCCCCGCAAAATAGCTCAGCACGCTGGCTCCCGTCCCCAGGAACGGACGCCTCAGCCTTCGCGTGTAGTCGGAGATGAGCGGCATCCATGAGAGCGACATGGCGACGTTCAGCTCGATGGCGGCCCCGAAGGAGATCGGCTCCCCCGCCGCCGCACCGGATCCCGTCTGCCCCAGGACCGTGAACCCCAGGACGAGGGAGAGCCCGAAGAGCATCGTCACCACGACGATATTGACGCGGGCCAGGTTCTTGATGCCCATGAGGACCCACAGGGCGATCAGGATTCCAATGACGGCGCACCCCGCGGCCTCGTTCCGGAACCCCCAGAGCTCCCCCGTGATTCCGTCCATAGCCTTGGCCCCGCTGACGATCATGATGGCCGTCCAGCCCAGCAGCTGCACCAGATTGAGGATGGAGAAGGCGTAGGAGCCATACCTCCCGAAGGAGATGCGGACCGACCTGGCGGCCGAGAGGCCGCTTTGTGCGCCGATCAGTCCCGCGGGGAGGAGCAGCGCGGCCCCGATGACGTGCCCCACCAGAATGGCCCCCATACCCCTTTCAAAGCCAAGGGGCGCCAGGAGGGCGCCGGTGAGGATCTCCGCGATGGAGACCGCCGCACCGAACCACAGGAGCATCTGACTGAACGTGGATACCTTCTCGAGTTCCGTCTGCGTGCTCATGCCCTCGTCTCCTCTCCGTCCATTCCCCTCAGGCCCTCCCTGTAGAGGTCGTAGAAGTGGTGCGTGGGGCCATGCCCCTTCCCGATGGGAAGCGCGTGCTCGATGGCCGTGGTGACGTAGCGCTTGGCCCGTTCCGCGGCCCCGGCGACGTCGTATCCCAGGGCCAGGTTCGAGGCGATGGCCGAGGAGAACGTGCAGCCCGTGCCGTGCGTGTTTTTGGTGTCGATGCGGCGCGCCTCGAGGAGCCGGAAGTCCGTTCCGTCGAAAAGGACGTCGACGGCGTCCCCCAGGGCATGCCCGCCCTTCACCAGGACGCTGCGGCATCCCATGGCATGGATGCGCCGCGCCGCCTCCTTCATGTCGTCCAGCGCTTCGATCTTCATCTCGGCGATCCGCTCCGCCTCCGGGATGTTCGGCGTCAGGACGTCCGCCAGGGGGACGATCATCTCGATCAAAGCGCCCACTGCTCCGGGGTCCATCAGGGGGCAGCCGTTCTTGGCGTACATGACCGGATCGACAACCACGTTTTTGGGGGCGTACCGCTTCAGCTTCCCCGCGACGGCCCTCATGCACACGGGGGTGGAGAGCATCCCCACCTTCACGGCATCCGCCCCGATATCCTCGAAGACCGCGTCCATCTGCTTCTCGATCATGTCCGGCGTCACGTCCTGGATGGCGATCACCCGGCTGGTGTTCTCCGCCACCACCGATACGACGACGCTCATGCCGAAGACCCCATGGGCCGAGAACGTCTTGAGGTCGGCCTGGATTCCCGCTCCGCCGCTGCAATCGGAGCCCGCTACGGTCAAAACCTTACGCATGGCAAGGACCTCCCTGCTCAAAAATTGAAGGGCGCCTTTCCACAACAGGAAAGCGCCCTTCTCCGTGACGACACACATCTCTGCTTCCCTACGCCGGTATTAGCCGACAGGTTCAAGGGGTCAGGTTTTAACCTTCTCAACGCACTTCAGTTCCCCCACAAACGATATTCTTTTGTATGAATTTCATTTTAGGCCGGCGCCGGGCCGAAGTCAAGCGCGCGATATCCGCAATAGATCGGGCGGATACCGCTCTTGAGTTTGTACTCAAACCTGATAATATTTGAAAAATGAACGCAAAGACGATAGACGGCGCCATCGACGCCTTTATGGCGTATGTCGGCAGCAGGACTGCTTCCGAACATACGCTGATTAACTATACGGTGGATCTGAAGCAGTTTTCGGAGTATCTGGCGGGTCGGTCCCTATCGGACGTCGGCCTTGTGGACCCTGCGGTCCTGCGCGCCTACCTCCGGGAACTGTCCGGGTGGGGCTATGCCCGGACGACGATATCCCGCAAGCTCTCCTCCCTGCGCGGCCTCTTCTCCTTTCTGAGGGAGCGCGGCGTCCTGGACAGGGACCCGGCCCGTGCTTTGCGCGGTCCCTCGGCCCCGCGGGGACTGCCGAGGGCGCTCTCGGAGGAGGCCGTGAACCGGATGCTCGAGATGGCCTCGGAGAGCGAGTCCCCCGTCCGGGACACGGCCGTCATGGAGCTGCTCTATGGGTGCGGACTTCGGGTGTCGGAGCTCACGGGGCTCAGGTGGGCGGATGTGGACATCCAGGAGCGCTGGATCGTCGTCCTGGGCAAGGGGGACAAAGAAAGGCGCGTGCCCTTCGGCGGCTGTGCGCAGAGGGCGCTCGAGCGGCTTGGGGCGCAGCGCGACCCGGCGGAGCCCTACGTCTTTTCGGGGCGCGGGGGCAAGGCCCTCACGGTCCGGACGGTGCACCGCATCGTTACGACCCTGGCCGAACGCGCGGGACTGGAGGGCGTGACGCCCCACGTCCTGCGCCACAGCTGTGCGACGCACCTGGTGGAGCGGGGGGCGTCGCTGAAGTTCGTGCAGGAATTCCTGGGGCACGAGAGCCTCTCCACGACGCAGATCTACCTCACCATCAGCGCGTCCTGGATGAAGGAGAGCTACGCCTCGGCCCATCCCCGGGCCGGGGGCGGCGGGGACGCCCCGTGAGGCCGGCCCGTGGAACCGGAACATACAGGGATATACGACGGCAGCGATAAAGAGAGAACGGCAGCGGAAGCTGCGGAAAGGATGAGGACACTGTTTAAGGGAACGACCATCGTGTGCGTCCGCTCAGGAGAGAGGGTGGCCATGGCCGGGGACGGCCAGGTGACCCTGGGAAGCCAGATCGTCAAGTCGGGGGCGCGGAAGGTGCGCCGCCTCTTCAACGGAAAAATTTTGACGGGTTTCGCGGGCAGCACCGCCGACGCCATGACCCTGCTCGAGCGGTTCGAGAACCGTCTGGAGCAGGAGAAGGGCGATCTGATGAAGGCGGCCGTCAAGCTGGTTAGGGAATGGCGCACGGACAAAGCGCTGCGCCGCCTCGAGGCGATGATGCTGGCGGCGGATTCCAGGCTCACCCTGCTGCTCAGCGGGGCGGGGGACATCCTGGAGCCGGAGGGCAACGCGGCGTCCATCGGGTCGGGGTCCGGTTATGCCCTGGCCGCGGCGCGGGCGTTCTGCGAGGGGACGGACTGGCCGCCAGAGCGCATCGCCAAACGGGCCATCGAGCTGGCCTCGGAGATCTGCATCTACACGGACAACGTGGTGACGCTGGAGGTGCTGGAATGACGCCCCGTTTGGAGTCCGCCCTGACGCCCTCCCGGGTGATCGAGTATCTGGACCGCTATATCGTAGGTCAGGAAAAGGCCAAGCGCGCGGTGGCGGTGGCGCTTCGCAACCGCCTGCGCCGCAGGTTGCTCCCGCCCGAGATGGCGCGCGAGGTCATGCCCAAGAACATCCTGATGGTGGGGCCGACGGGCGTGGGGAAGACTGAAATAGCCCGGCGTCTGGCGACGCTGGTTCATGCCCCCTTCATCAAGGTCGAGGCCACGAAGTTCACGGAGGTGGGGTATGTGGGACGGGACGTGGAGTCCATGATCCGCGACCTCGTCGAGTTTGCCGTGACCATGGTGCGCAGGCGGATGCTGGAGGACGTCCAGGGCCCCGCTCTGGAGCGGGCGGAGCAGCGTTTGGTCGACGTCCTGCTGCCCAGGAGCGAAAAGAAATTCTCCGTCCCCGATTTCATGAAGGTGTTCGGGGCAGGGGCCGATACGGAGGAGGAACGTCCCGCCGAGGAGGAGCACGGACAGGAGACGACTCGGGCCAAGCTCCTGGCGATGCTGCGGGATGGGCGGCTGAACGACCGCGAGGTCGACGTCGAGGTCTCGGACAACTCGGCGGCCATTCCCGTCCTGGGCGGCGCCGGGATGGACTCCGTGGGAATCAACCTGAACGAGATGCTCAGCGGAATCCTGCCCAAGAGGTCGAAGAAGCGCCGGATGAAGGTAGGGGAGGCCCTGAGGGCTTTTCAGGGTGAGGAGGCCGAGAAGCTGATAGACTCGGACGCCCTCGCGCAGGAGGCATTGGAGAAGGTCCAGGAGGACGGCATCGTCTTTCTGGACGAGCTGGACAAGGTCGTCGCCAGGGGAGGGGCCGGCGGCCCCGACGTGAGCCGCGAGGGGGTGCAGCGGGACCTCCTTCCGATCGTCGAGGGGTCGGTCGTTCAAACCCGCTACGGCCCGGTCAGGACGGACCACATCCTCTTCATTGCGGCCGGCGCCTTCAGCGGCGTAAAACCTTCCGACCTGATCCCCGAGCTCCAGGGGCGCTTTCCCATCCGTGTCGAGCTCCAGCCCCTGTCCTGGGAGAACCTCCAGCAGATCCTGACGGAGCCGGAGAACAGCCTTCTGAAGCAGTACAGCGCCCTGATCGCCACCGAGGGGACGGAGCTGCGTTTCACGGAGGACGCGACCCGCGAGATCGCGGAACTGGCCAGCCGTATGAACGCGGAGATGGAGGACATCGGGGCGCGTCGGCTGCACACGATGCTCGAGCAGCTGCTCGAGGAGATCAGCTTCAGCGTCTGCGATGCGCCGACGGAACGAATCGAAATCGACGCGGACATGGTCCGGGAACGGCTGAACGGGCTGGTCGAGGACAGGGATATCCGCCGTTACCTTCTCTAGCGTTTTTACGAATACGGATAACGGGTACGCGTCGGATATTGGCGGACCGTCGAAAAGCGGACCCCCCGCTCATGAGCGGGGGGTTTTG
>ERZ773009.2147-NODE-2147-length-12898-cov-4.558047_pt1 | contig 12898 bp, 9 predicted proteins | sample MGYA00580663_ERZ773009 | MGnify/ENA primary metagenome ERZ773009 (study PRJEB29015, sample SAMEA2737969) | human oral metagenome | biome: human oral; feature: human-associated habitat; material: dental | place: China | collected 2026 ... | reverse complement strand
GTTCGGTGCCTTGTGGTAGTGACGGATCAGAGCTGGATCCGTGTTGGGGTCCATGCCTTCTTGCCAGGGCATCCCCGGCGAGGTCGTGGTCAGGTCCGGGGTTCCATCTCCCCAGCTCCACGTGTAGGACGTGGCCGTGAATGTCACGGTGACCTCGCGGCCGAACATCGTCACTACATGGGTTTGAGTGGGGCGTGTAGCCGATACGATCGTGGGGATGTGCTTGTTTGTGTACGACATGTCGGCGGGACGCTTGTACAGGCCGGCACCGTCGGCGTGGATGACGGCAGTAGCTAGGTAGAGGAGGTCTCGTGTCGAAGGGACGCGGCCGGGATCCTGATCGGGACCTCCCTCAGGGTCTGACGGGAGCGGGCAGTTGTCGACGGTGTTGTCGTCGGAGACCGTGGGGCTGTTGGGGGCCTTGTTGACGTAAACGTTCTTACAGCGTGCAGAGTCCTCGTATGTCTGTGCAGCAGGACTTGCGTCGGAAGAGTTCGTGAGTCTAGGGATATCGTCAGCGGCGTCGTGTTTATACCAACTTTCTTGTGGAGCAGATTCACGTCCTCCCATTGATCCGTTAAGGATGGCGCTGTTATTCTCAGTTGTCGAGTCAAAGTTTGAATCCCAAGGTACTTCCGCGTATGCAGCTCTCGTCATAAAAAATGCAATGAGCACCGACGTTAGGGCTGCTATCAGAGCGAAGTAGCTGAACTTCTTATTCATCCCGGAGCACCCGTCCTTGAACTTCAACCCACTTGCCATCGTTCCAAGTGAGAATTAGGGACAGTGTCGAACCGTATTCGGGTGTCTGTTCCTTCGTTCGAACACCTTGGCATTTGATTCCGTCAATGGAAACGATATGGAACTTAACGAGAACTGAATTATCTGGAACATCTGAGCCATTTGGTGGAACTGGTTCCACACGAAGAACATCCGTGATCTTGGAAGAAGTTCCGTAGGACCATCCACCTTTGTAGAGATCGCCAATGTTGGTGACGTAAGTGTTAGCGAATGCCGAATTGGGGTCAGACATGTCCGCGAATGGTTGTGTGTCTCCGGTGTTCCAGGCGTAGACCAGCAGTGCGAGGTAGTGTTCTGCGGCTGCTTCTGCACCTCGTTCACTGTTTTCCTTGGCTTCTTCGGGGAGTTCCGGCTTTGTGTACGTGTCCGCCGCGAACTCGGCGGGACGTACGAGGACTCCGTCGGGGCCGATTGCGTATCCGCCCGACATGGCAGGCTCACTCGATACGGTTGGCGCAGGCACAGGGCGCGTGGTGGGTGTCGCTGCGGCGCTGGGGCGTTCGTTCCTCCAGTCAATTCCCGCGGCCAGCCTGTAGGCACCAACAGCTGCCACTGCGACCAGCACGGTGAGCCCGATACCGATTGCCCACGAGCGCAGTGCTGCGTGCCTGGCTCCTACGGAGCGCTTCTTGCGGTGCATCGGCGGGGCAAGGAAGGCCTGATCTTCTTCCTCGGTGTCGGGTTGCGTGGATAGGGGTGGGACCTTCATGGTGTGTGTGCCTCCACGGTGAGGTGTCCTCCGGCGCCCCCATCGTTGGGGGTGCGTCCTTTCTCATCAGGGTACGCGCAGAACCGACACGAAATACTAAGAATGCTGCGCAACCATCACGCACATCCTCCCACCCACATCCCCGTAACCGCACGAATGTGCATGCCCGGCCCCGACCTCGTCGTGAACTGTGGGTATGGGCGCAGGTGTTGGCCTCGTGCGATATGGTTATCGAGCAATGAAGCGGCGTCGCTCATTGACGCGCGGGAACGAACGGCGCATGTCGGCGCGATGTGGCGGCGTATTTCTCGCATCGGAATCCACACCGGATAGAGAAACGGCTGAAACGACGAGAGCTCCCGAGGAAGTGAGGCCTGCTATGAGGACACAAGGAGCACAACTATGGAAGCCATTGATGAGTTGATCAACGCGGCGCAGACCTTCTACGACGATGCGCGCGCGAATGAGAATGGGCGCTCCCGCTCGTGGGAGCATTGCTATCGCGTCTTTCGAGATGCGCGGACCGACCCTTCTCCAGACTATGACTATTTGAGCCTGCACCTCGCTTTCTACCTGGCGAGCTGGGGAATGTATCGGGGCTCGTCCTTCATACTTCAGAAGGACTACAAGGTGCACACGCCCATCGTCGAGAAGATCCTCAAGCCCGAGTACGACTGTCTGTTTGGCCTCGCGTGCGCGGATTTGCGAAACAGTGACGTCGTTCGGGCGCAGCTCAAGAAGCTGTACAAGTACATCGCCGACTATTTCGATCCGATCCGTGAAAAGATCGCAGGATGTCAGCGTACTAGTTCTGTGTCACCGGTCCTCATCACGAAAATCCTCATGGGAACGCTCGGCTGCGTGCCCGCGTACGACAGGTTCTTTCAGGATGGTGTTGCGAAATACAAAGTGACGACGCAGGAATACAGTCGGAATTCCGTCCTCAGGCTCGCGGACTTCTACGAGGCCCACAACGACCGCCTCGAGGAAGCGCGACGCGGAATGCGGACCGAGGACCTGACTTATCCCCAGATGAAGCTCCTCGATATGGGGTTTTGGCAGATCGGGTTCGAAAGGGACACTGGGGACGCCAAGTGAACCGTCACTGACCGTCTGTGGTGTCGGCGATGCCGAGTTTTTCGGTCATCGCCGACACCACCAAGAGTCGCTTACCCCCTCGGTGCGCACGCCGTAGAACTTGTTGCGCCCGGACAGCCCCGTCACCTCGAGGTCGCCGACACCCGGAAGGCCGAATGCGGTCATTTTGTTGGTGCCCTGCGAGCTGCCGAGGATCGACATCTCCCTCACGGCCTCGTCGAGGGCGGGGTCGGGTGCGCCCAGGAGCTTTGGATCTCCGAGGGTTTCGCGGAACCAACCGGCCAGGTAGGAGCCGGAGGACTGGAGGACCTCGAACACGTAGTTGCTGGGGATGCCCTGTACAAGGTCCGCGGTATGCTCCATACCCGCTCATGCCTACTCACGCTGCGTCAGCAACACCGCATACTCGACCTGTTCGCCAGCGATTGCCACGTCGCACTCGAGGTCACCTGGAGCGTCTACCAGAACATCATCGACGCCTACCGCGCGCCCGACACGATTGCGGGCAAGGCCCTGATGCAAGCCGAAATAGCCTGTCTCAGCGACGCGGGCATCCCTAGCTCCCTCACGGAGATCGTCACACTGGGCAGGACACTCAAACGCCGAGCCGAGCACTCCTCGAAACAGGAGGATTCAGACCCCAACTACACCCCCAATTATGATGAGCCCCAAAAGATGAGTCAGCCATGGGAATTTCCTCCTGTATTCACGCTCATTCAGGCTCTAGAGTTGGGGTATGTCAACGACCATCGACGTCTATCCGACAACGAGCTTCATGCCGCTCGTGGAGCAGACACGTGCCCGCACACAGGAGCTATTCCAGCAGCTCCTTGACAGGCACGGAGTCGGCTCTCGGATCGAAGTCAAGGCGTTCTACCCCTCTGCGGGTGGCTCGCAGCTCCGCTTCGTTGACGAGAGTTTGGCCTGGGAACCAGGTATGGAACTTGGCTTTGGCTACTGGATTAACGGCGAGTGGGACTCCTCCTCTTGGCCTGGTTGTTTCGCTGTCGAGGATGAGGATCGGATCACTAAAGAAGATCTCGTTTATCCGTTCAACTCAAAACCAGAACATCTTGGACTGTGGAGCATCGTTGAGGAGTTTGAGGATCTACTGCCACCCGAGCAGCTAACAAAGGTACTTCGTCAAGATCATTACTGGTATGAATACCGAAACATGGGCGGCCCTGCTGTTGCGTCGACAGGGTACGGGCTGGTTGCAGCAGCTCTTGCCGAAGCAACCAACGGAGTCATCGCCTCATTCGACAGCGCATTCGACATTGAACACAATGGCGAATCTGCTCAAAAATTCCTCACCTGGTGGGGCGAGAAGCAAATGACTTTCTATGGAACTGAATCATTTAAGAAGTCGCGTAACGTTTAGATCCCGGCTGGGATGATGTCGTCGATGAACCAGATGCGTGCGGGCTTGGCTCTGCCGGTCTCCAGCCGCCAACAGTCGATGAAGTCGAGCAACTCTCCGGATACCATCAGGCACACCTCCACCCACACTCAACTCTGAAGAGCCGGAAAACCGGTAAATCACAGGGCTGAATTGAGCCCGCGATCAAGGGGGTAGATACGCTGATAGCTGACTCCGGAACAGGAATGTCCCCAAGGCGGCTATCAGCGACGCCCCGTTAGCGGTGTGTTAGCGCCTATCAGTCGTTCAGCGCTGCTCCTCCAAGGTGATGACGGTGTCGTAGAGGCCGAGCATGCGCTTTTGCTCCGGGTGGGATCGAATGCCGGCGTAGTGCAGGGAGGCATCCTCATAGCGGCGGAACGCAAAAACCGCCTGGTTCATGTGGATTGAGTTGAAGACTCCAAGGTTTACAAGCAGGTTGAAGTCAGCCACTGACAGGCCGGTGACCTTCTTGAACAAGTCTGGCTCGATCTTGGTGATGACGTCGTGGAGCGTGTTCTCACGGAAGTCGGTCAGGTACATGAACGCAGGGATCCGGGTAGCGAACTTGATCAGCTTTTCCTGGATCTGCTTGCGCTTGGACTTGTACTCCTTCTCCTCGTCGGAGAGTTCCTTCTTCTCTTTCTTGGTCAGATCGCCGCCTTTCTTCTTTTTGGTGGCGGAGACCTTCTCACTCTTGTTGACAACCGTTTCAAAGATGTCTGAGCCCAGCGCTCGGAAGCCCTCGATATTCATGATGGCGTCCATGGCTGCCTCGTTATCCATAATCTTGCGCAGAGTCATGTTGTCCACGTTCACCAGGATCGCGGACTCCCACTTCTTGGCCAACAAGGTCGCTGAGGTGCCGGACATGGCAATGTCGAGGATCTCGCCAGCGTTGACTTCTTTCATGTTTGCGCCGTCATAGGCAAGGACGGGAAGGAACTTCACCAGGTCCGCCACAGCCCGCTCGGGGCTGTCAGCCGTGGGGTTCAGACCGCTGGCGTAGTCGGCCATCTGCCGCAGTGCACGGGTGGGGGCAAAGTCGAAGACGAAGGCAACCGGTTTGAGGATTTCTTCCTCGTTCGGGTTGTCGCCGTTGGGATTGGTGATTGCCCACGGGGACTGCACACGGAACGCGGCCTGGAAGTAGGTCTCGGGGCTGGTGAGGTTACGTAACATGAGGATCGCTGACCACTGCTTGACGGTGACCCCTGTGGTGAGTTTGCCGCACGAGAGCGTGATGGTCTTGGTGTCGTGGCCATCCTCGATGGCTGCCCGCACGGGCGGCAATGCGGCCACGCCGATTCCAGCCTTCGCCCCCGCAGCCACAACAACCTTGTAGGAGTGCCAGTAGGTGTTGTGACGGGCGCGCAGCATGTTCGCCATCGCGAAGCACGAGGCTACCGAGGGAAGGAACCAGAACGAGTGCTGCATGTAGGGCAGCAAGCGAGCATCCGCATACGGGAAGGGCGGCCTGCTGCCAGCCTTGAGCGAGTCGAGCTGCGTGGGCGCATGCTCGCCACGAATGAGGTCGAGCCACTTCTGCACATCGGACTCATGGACAAAGTGTGCTGAGTCTCCTTCTCCAGTTGCCTCGAAGAAGGTGTTGAGGTCAAACTCGTCGAACTCGCCCTGCACTGCCACAGACAGGATGTCGTCCGGCATCTGGTAGGTCAGCAGTCGCATCTCCGGCAGCGACCCATAGGGGTTGCGTTCACCCGGGTGCTCGAGTTCCCACCGGGCCTTTGCTTCCTGCTCGTCGGTGTAGGTCCAGTTGAAGATCTGCTCCTCAATGAACTCTCCTGTTGCCAGAGCCTTGAACGGAGTGCCCGAGAGGTATAGGTAGGAGCGGGTCGTGATGGGCAGGAACTCAGCCTCATCATTACCTAGTTCGTCGAGCTCGGTATCGAATGTGTCTAGTGCACCATTAGCAAGCTCGGCATCCAGCTCTTTGTCAGCAACCTGCTGTTCTTCGCCTTCGAAGAGAGCCTTGGCTGACTCGCGCCAGGCACCGAAGTGGTACTCGTCGAAGATCACCAGGTCCCAGTTAATGGTGTGAACCCACTCGTTCTTCGACTTGATCAGCCCAGTCTTGTTGTCCCGCCCGAGCAGGTCTTGGAAGGAGCCAAAGTACACCAGCGGCTTGTCCGGGTCGCCAGGACCCTGCTCAGCCATAAGATCGGTGTTGCGGTACTGCCACCCGTCAAAGTCCACGTGGCTGGCCAGGTCTTCATGCCACGCGTCCTGCACGGCAGGCTTGAATGTCACGACGAGGACACGCTTCGCCCCCATACGCTTGGCGAGCTGGTAGGAGGTGAAGGTCTTACCAAAGCGCATCTTGGCGTTCCACAAGAAGCGCGGAACAGCATCAGGGTCTTCTTCCCAGATAGACCCGAAATAGCCGATCGTCTGTTCCACCGCCCGGGCTTGCTCGGGACGCATCGGGAAGGTCTGGTAGTGATGACCAGAGAACACCTTACCCTTGCGCAGTTCCGCAACGGCAGTCTTTACATCTACGGGTTTGCAACGCACCCACTCCGTGGCCGAACCGAAGTGAGGGTTCTCAAACCCCTTGGCCTTGAGGCGTTCGATGACGTCCTTATCGCGGAAGATCGAGCCATCTTCGCGCTCAGCCACCACATCGGCGTGAAGCGTGAACTCCTGCTGCACCTGACCTTGAGACTCACGGATCCGCTCCCGCACATCCTCACGCGTGGTCTGACCGACCTTAATCAGTCCCTGATACTCAGGCGCAGGGTTCTTGGGAGACCACGCGTAAATACGCAGCCGCGCCGAGGGACGAGGAGGAAGCAACACCTCCGCCGAGCGAGCCATCACTCATCCTCCATTGGGCGCACGATCGACTCAATGAAGGCGATCTCCTCATCAGTCAGGCCGTACTTGGCGTACAACTCCTCATCCGTCCAAGTCCGATCCCATGACTGCTGCGGGACAAAGCTGTAGACCTTTTTCGTGACATGTTGAGAGGCCTTATGCAGCAGAATAAGGAATCTTGTGAACCTGCACTTCAGGTATGACAGTGCGCTGTCGACTTCGGTGCGGGTTTCAAACGGGCCAATCGCGAGGTAGGTCTCGGTTGAAATCTCGCCTGGCTGGCCGATGAACGGGGTTGAAATGATTCGGTGAGGGTACGTGTCTCGATTGCCGGTTCCAGGAGCTGCATAGCTAACGAAGATCTTCCAAGCGTCAATCCATTCGGTGCCTGACTGCACCTCGTCGCGACCGACGTATCCGGTGCCACCGTTTTGATAGACCACTAGATCGCCGTCTACTGCCGCTTCCCGACCCTTAAAGTACGTTCGGAATCCAAATAGACGTGCGGAACTCACCATATCGGCGAAGCTGCGATTGGAACCATAGTCCATCACCTTTCGGAGGATGGTGACTCCTTGATTGAAACGGATGAAGGTGTCAGCGCCGGTTTCAAGGAGGGGACGCGTTGCGACAGAGGGTGCATGGTCCTTGAAGTGAGTGGTGACGGTGCACTCTCCACGATTGTCGCGGTTCCACAGGAAGTAGCAGACGCCGCCTTTCAGGCCGATGCCGGCGAAGACATCGGACGCGTTGAGGTAATCGGTGATGGAGCGCAGCCGGTCGTCATTGAGCATGGCGTCTCGGAAGTCGTCCAGTCCCTTACCCCCTGAGAACCAGCGAGATGGGATGATCATCGTCAGGTATCGAGGGTCGAGGGCTTTCGCCTGCTCGACAAACTCGTGGTAGATGGGTGCTGCGGACTTGCCGAAGCCGCCGTCGCTCAGTTGGTATGGCGGGTTGCCGATCACGATGTCGAAGTGCATGGCGGCTCCAAAGATTTCGTTGATACGTTGCTTGATGTCGTCGGTGTGGATGAAGGCGTAGGCGTGCGTTTCGAGGTCGTCGCCTCGCCTGTAGTCGTTCTCTCTCGCGCCGCAGTAGGAGCATTTGCGCCCCGTGTAGATGAAGATCTCGTCCCCGGTGAGTGGGTCGACTCGGCTCTCTCGTGTTCCGCCCGTCCAGGTGTGTTCGATGCGCTCGAACCAGATATTGCCGTCCGGGGTGTCAAAGCCCGTGCAGATCGAGTGCTTGCCATTAGCACGCTTGGAGCAGTACACGCTCCGCCGAGCCATGAGCGCCGTGAGCGCGGTGATCGCGATTCCGTACACCTGCTTGGTTAGTACGTGGTTGACACGCTCCTGCAGGTCCGGAATCTGTGCCTCGAGGCCTTCGACGAGTCGGCGGGTAATTTCCCGGAGGAACACGCCCGTCTTAGTGAACGGATCGAGGAACGTCACGTCCGGGTTCGCCCACAGGTTCTCACCGCCATGGTCGGCGGCCCATGCCTCAGCAACCATGTCGAGCATGGCACTGACCATCTCGGGCGGGGTGAAGACCTCGTCGTTGGAGAGGTTGGCGATGCAGGTAAGTACGTCGGGGTTGTGAGTGCGCGCTAGGAGGTTTTCCATCTCACGCCTCCAGCGCGGCTATGTCGGCCACGCTCATCGTGGGGAAGGATGTGGTGGGTGTGAAGATGTCGGCGATCTCCATGTTCCCGAACAAGGTGTCTTCCCCGAAGGCGGATCGTTTGGCTAGATCGCCGTAGAGGAAGTCGCGGCGCTGGAAGCGTCCCTTGCCTAGGTACCCCCACTCGGCGAAGGTTATTGCCTCACCATTGGGGAGTTTCATGGTGAGGGCGTCGGCGTGGACAATGTTTGTCTTGAGGACTACCTGGGCTGCTTGCACCCACTCAGGTGCTGCGTCTGGGCCGAGGAAGTCCACAAAGATTGCGTGCAGGTTGTTGCGGCAGATCTGGGCGTTGTCCTCGAGGAGCTCAATGCCGTAGATACACATGAGTCCGAGCAGGGCGTAGTGGTTGCGCTCGAACTCGTTATTGCCGTACCTGGCTTGGCAGGTGGTGAGCTTGCGGCGCAGCACTTCCTGCAAGAACGCGCCTTCACCGCAGGCTGGCTCAAGGACACGGGCATCGATGCGCTCGGACTCGTCTTTGACCAGGTCGAGCATGGCGTCCACAATGTTGGAGGGAGTGAATACCTCACCATGGTCGGCGACTCGTTGTTTTGACTTTACTAGTCGCTCTGATTGGGGATTCTCACCGCGGGTCATGTGACTAAGAATAGCGGGTAATCTACGACACACAAGCAGGTTTTGCGTTGTGGTGCAGCTACAAGGTGAATGCTGCATCGTGCGGCGTCTGCGCCTCTCCAGGATGTGGATGTGCGCGCAGTCGTGCCTGCACATCCTCCCGAGCTCGCGCACACAATCGCACAAATGTGCAGTTATGATGCGCATCACCGCACGAGTGTGCGCCGCTCCAGCAAGCAACGATGCGGTTCGTATCAGTCTGTATCGCACGATATTTGTCTGGACTAACGCCACCGCTAACAGGTCTGACAAATCAGCCCAAAACCGCCGCAACCACATCCCAAAAACCCGCCACGGCCTCGTCCCAGATGGACCCGGAAAGTGAACGCCACCACCCGCGTGGCCTAGGATTGGGGGCACGCCGACGCGCCCCCAAGGACGGGAGCACCCGGCACGCAGCAGCACCGCACACGCGGCACCGCAGGGTGGGTCCAGCAACGAAGACGGACACGCCAGGCACCACCGCAACACAGCAGAGCCGCCGCACAACCACAACCTCAACACCGACGTTGACCCACACAGAGGAGACTCCTATGAAGCCCCGCCTCGCAGCTACAGCCCTCGTCGCCGCATCCGCATGCGCCCTCGCCCTCGGTGCCTGCACACCCGGCGACACCGCCCAATCCTCGTCCAGCCCCGCAGAGAAGGGCGGCGGAGACGGCAACTACACGATCGCCGTCGTCCCCAAGGACGCCACCAACCCCTGGTTCGTCCGCATGGAAACCGGCGTCAAGAAGTACGCCGCCGACACCGGCATGAACGTCTTCCAGAAGGGCCCCGCTGAAACCGACGCCACCATGCAGGCCCAGGTCATCCAAGACCTCATCGCCCAAGGCGTCGACGCCATCTGCGTCGTCCCCGTCGACCCCGGTGCCATCGAACCCGTCCTCAAGCAGGCCATGGACGCCGGCATCGTCGTCGTCACCCACGAAGGCGCCTCCCAGCAGAACACGATGTACGACATCGAAGCCTTCAACAACAGCGAATACGGCGCGTTCATCATGGACAACCTCGCCGAAGCCATGGGTGAAGAAGGCGTCTACACCACCATGGTCGGACACGTCACCAACGCCTCCCACAACGAATGGGCAGACGGTGCCGTCGCCCACCAGAAGGAGAAGTACCCCAAGATGACGCTGCTCGAAGCCGAGCCCCGCGTCGAATCCCAGGACAACGGTGAAACCGCCTACCAGACCGCCAAGGAAGTCCTCAAGAAGTACCCCGAAGTCAAGGGCATCCTCGGCACCTCCTCCTTCGACGCGCCCGGCACCGCCCGCGCCATCGAAGAGCTCGGCCTCAAGGGCAAAGTCTTCACCGCAGGCACGGGCATGCCCGCCGCCAACGCCCAGATCCTCAAGGACGGCTCCGTGTCGACCCTGACCCTCTGGGACCCCGCGGACGCCGGCTACGCCATGGCATCCCTGGCCACCAAGATCCTCAACGGTGAAAAGATCGAAGACGGCGTCAACCTCGGCGTCAAGGGCTACGAATCCATGCACTTCTCGCAAGGCTCCACCAAGGTCCTCGAAGGAAACGGCTGGATCCAGATCACCAAGGACAACGTCGACTCCCTCGGCTTCTAGCCGATTCACCGCACACGACCACCCGCGCGCCACGGCCTCGTCCCAATGAACGAGGCCGTGGCCGGGCCACCCCAGCGCGTGCACTGACGCTCGCGCACCGCACCCCCCCACCAGCGCCACACCGCCGCGTGAGGGGCGGTCCCGGGTCGGCCCACGCGTCGGAAAGGACACCACATGGACACCCCAGTGCTGGCGGTACGACACGTCAGCAAATCCTTCGCAGGCGTGCGAGCCCTGGTCGACATCGACCTCGACATCGCACCCGGAGAAATCCACTGCCTCGCCGGAGAAAACGGGTCGGGTAAATCCACCCTCATCAAAGTCATCTCCGGAGTCCACACCCCCGAACAGGGCACGGTCTCCATCGGGGGCCGCGACTTCACGCGACTGACACCCGCCGACGCCATCGACGCGGGCGTACGCGTCATCTACCAGGACTTCTCCATCTTCCCCAACCTCTCCGTCATGGAGAACATTGCGCTCGGCAGCGAAGTCGCCGCCGGACGCCGCCTCGTCAACCGCTCGCGCATGCGCGAAGTCGCCCGCGAAGCCGTCGCCAAGATCGGCTTCCAGGTTGACCTCGACGAACTCGTCGGCAACCTCTCCGTCGCCGACAAACAGCTCGTCGCCATCAGCCGCGCGCTTATGGGCGACGCGAAGCTCATCATCATGGACGAGCCCACGACCGCCCTCACCAAGAAGGAAGTGCGCGCCCTCTTCAACATCGTCGCCGACCTGCAATCGCGCGGCATCGCGATCCTCTTCGTGTCCCACAAGCTCGAAGAAGTCTTCGAAATCGCGCAACGCTTCACCATCCTGCGCAGCGGACACAAGGTCATCACCTGCCCGAAGGAAGAACTCGACCGCGCCAGCTTCGCCCGCCACATGACCGGGCGCGACTTTGACGAGGAGCGTTACCAGCCCGGCGACATCACCGACGCCCCGATTCTCCAGGTCGAGGGCGCAACCGTTGCCGGCGCCTTCGCCGACGCCTCCCTGAGCGTGCGACCCGGCGAAATCCTCGGCATCACCGGCCTGCTGGGCTCCGGACGCACCGAACTCGCCATGTCCCTCTTCGGGATGCTCCCCCTCGACTCCGGGTGTATCCGCGTCACAGGCCAAGACGTCACCCTGCGAGGCGTGCGCGACGCGATCGCAGCTGGCATCGCCTACGTCCCCGAAGACCGACTCACCGAAGGTCTCTTCCTCTCGCGCTCGATCGGCGAAAACATCACGATCTCCGAAATGGAATCCTTCACCAAGGCCCTCGGATTCATCGACAAGAAAGCCATCCGCGACGAAGAGAAGAAGTGGGTGAAGCGCCTCGACGTCGTCACCCCCGACCCCGCCAACGCCGTCAACACCCTGTCGGGTGGCAACCAGCAAAAGGTCGTCCTGGCCAAGTGGCTCGCCACCAAGCCATCCGTCCTCATCCTCAACGGGCCCACCGTCGGCGTCGACATCGGCTCCAAATTCACCATTCACTCGATCCTGCGCGAACTCGCCGCGCAAGGCATGGCCGTCATCATCATCTCCGACGACATCGCCGAAGTGCTCACCAACTGCTCGACCATCGCCATCATGCGAGCCGGGCACCTGAGCGATCCGATCAACCCCGACACCCTCACCGAGGCCGAACTGACCCGGCTCCTGTCCGAAGACCAGGCCCCGGCCTCGTCGACCGAAGGGGGAGAGATCTAATGCGCCGACTCATCACGAAAGTCCTGCGCGCCAACGAATTCTGGGTGTTCCTGGTCATCGCGGCGCTCACCCTCGTTATCCAGGCGCGATCCGGCCAGTTCTTCACGGCTAACAACCTCGTCGACCTGGCCGGCGCGATGGTGGTCCCCGGCCTCTTCGCCGTCGCCGCGCACCTCGTCCTCGTCTCCGGCGGCATCGACGTGTCCTTCCCGGCGCTGGCCTCCCTCGCGGTCTACGTGACCACGAAAGTCCTTGTCGACAACGGGTGGAACGGGCCCGTCATCGTGCCCTTCCTGATTGCCGCCGCCCTCGGCGCGGTCCTCGGAGCATTCAACGGCATCTTCACGTCGAGGCTGACCGTGCCCACCCTGATCATCACCCTAGGCACCGCCAACGTCTTCAACGGCGTCATGCAGGGCGCGCTCAAATCCGTGCAGATCAACA
>ERZ773009.2142-NODE-2142-length-12909-cov-4.364245_pt1 | contig 12909 bp, 20 predicted proteins | sample MGYA00580663_ERZ773009 | MGnify/ENA primary metagenome ERZ773009 (study PRJEB29015, sample SAMEA2737969) | human oral metagenome | biome: human oral; feature: human-associated habitat; material: dental | place: China | collected 2026 ... | reverse complement strand
CGCGGGCAGCGAACTCGCTAATGACAGTCTCCTCCTAAGCTAATTGAATAATAACACGGCGCCAAAAATACAAAGATATTCGGCATCGAAGAAATCCAGTAAAATAGAGGACTTGTGGGGGATCCCTGCGTCTGCATTTTACTGGATTTTCTTTTTTGACAGCTTATTTGACAGCCTGCCCTATTTTATCTGCCGTATTTTTCACCAATATGGTCGATCTTATTTGTTATGCCGTCCTGCATATGATCCGTGTTGTGCACGTATCGATCCATCGTGAAGGATGCAGAAGAATGACCGAGGCGAACCTGTATCTTCTTTGCGCTCACCTCCTGCTCTGCGAGAAGCGTCGCATGGGTGTGCCGGAACGAGTGAAACCGCAAATTCTCGGGGAGTTCCAGCTTTCGCTTTAGGCTGAAGAAGGAGTGAGAAAGCGATCCCAGCGTCATGGGTTGTGTTATATCGCGCAAAGAACGGAACACGTAGTCATGATCCGAGATTCGGATACCTCTGGCGAAAAGGCTCTTTGCGAGAACCTTTTTCCACTCCAGGAGGTTTTTCAGCGCTACGTTCGTCAGCGTCACGTTCCGGATGCTGCTTGCCGTTTTCGGCGCGCCCTCATATTCGCCGCCTGCATATTTGCGAGATTTTGTGACGTGTACCATCATGCGATCTTGATCTAAATCAGACCAACGCAGGGCGACAATTTCCCCTCGACGCAGCCCTGTGTCCCATGCGAACTTGAACAGGTATTCGAGCTGTGTCCCCTCGATTCTTGATAGGAGGGCATGATAGATTTCTGGGGTGACGATACCGGCGCGCACAGGATTGTTTTTGTGTTTGCGCACGAAGTCCATAGGATTTATGGCAATGAGCTGCTCGAACTTTGCCGCCTTGAAAATGGAGTACAGAAGACTATATACGGTGCGGCGGCTTCCTTCGCCTTTGATTTTTGCGAGCAATTTCTTGATTAGCACGGGCTTTACATCCGCGATCTTCATTTCCGGCGGGATGGAGGGGAGGATGTGATTATCAAGGAATTTGCGATAGGTCGATATGGTCGAGCGTTCCAGTTTATCGACGTCGCGCTTCGCGGCGAGAAATTCCTCGGCGAAATTGTGAAGTGTTTCAACCGCCAGAAAGTCGGAGACGTTCGCCGCAAGAACGCGCCGGCGCTCCACTTCGAGATCGCGCAGATTGTACGCGTATATGTATCGTTTGACCTTTTCCCCTGTGATTGGATTCTCGACGGTGACGCTCGACTGGTAGCGCCCGTCTTTTCTTTTTGTTGGCATTTTTAGTTTCCTGCCTCTCTAAGTTTCACCTCATCTGCTACTCTTAACTTTCTCTCTAAGGGTACCGACTCTTCGAAAGAAACCGACGCACATAGTATTCATCAAGATCATAGCGATAAAGCATAAGACGTTCTGCGAATTCGTCTGCTTTCCATTCCATGCAACATCGTTCATAAAAGCGACTGTATTTACTATGATGCGGCGTCCTTTTGAGATAGTAAAAATCGCGGATTTTTATATCTCGGTGTGGGGAGATATAAAAACTAGGCTATTTCTTCCTCCATCATGGAAAGTGATTGGCGATATTGCTCAGCTTGCATTGTTCTGTTGAACTCCGCGGACGGGTCATATTTATCGACCAATCCTTCAAGTTCATCAATAGACACCTTGAAAAACTCTTTTCGTGTATTTACTTTGTTCACACGATTCTGCTCTAGCGCCACATGTAGGTCATACTCTAGTTTGACAGCATCTTCGGAGAAAATGAAGCTGTGTACGTCAAATTTGAATGGGACACTAGCATCCCCGAGTTCGTCTACGCGTTCTTGTGGATTCAGTCGCCGTGTCATGCCAACTTTGAATACATCATCTCCGAACGATCCAAGATTACTGATAACGTAAACATAGCCGGCTTTACCGTTTTGTAGACGCGTTATTTCTTCCTGTTTTTCTTCAAGGCTATGCAGTTGATCTTCAAGTTCTTTGATTCGTTCTTGTAGTAACCTTGTTTTTTCATCATCCTCAGCGTCTATCATCTGCTGCCGGATATTTTCGATTTCAGCAGTGTATTTGAGCTCCTCTTTTTTCATCTGCTCCTGTTGCTCTTTTAAACGGCGGCGCTCCTCGGCTTCCTCTCTCATCTGTGCGCGTAGCTCCTGTTGCTCCTGCCTTGCGGCTTCGCGCTTCACATAATACTCGTATTCTATTTTTACGGCATCTATAAAGAGGTATTCCAGTTCGCCGATAAATTTCGCCAGTGTAGCGGCTATTGTTTGATTTCCGGTTTGTGCGATATTGATATACCTATTTGTCATTGCCTTTACGGCTTCAAGGCCGTCGTTCAACTTGGAATAGGTGAGCGTATATAGAATATTTTGCAGCTCTGCTCGGAGCGCAATAACCATGAGTTGATAGATCGCTTGATTTGTTTTTGTGCTATAACGCCCTTCGTAGCGCTCCAATGTACTGTCAATGAGTTTCTCATTTGCCCGGAAAGCTCGGCGGAGATCTTTGTAATCCATGCTATGGAGCTTTAGTGTTACGACAGGAACCAACTCATCGATATCCCTCATGAGTTCTACGGGTAAAGTGAGATATCGGTCATACGGTTCTGTCGATCCCTTGAAATAGGTTTTCAGAGTATGATTGACAGCTTTTTGGATTGTCACCAAACGATCTATTTTTTCCTCACGGGAGACAAGTTTCTTTTCAAGAGATTCGAGTTCTTCTTTTGTGCGGGAAATTTCTGCGATATAAAAATCCTTCTTTTCGATCTCTGCATTTATTCGGTCTAGCTCAGTTTGTTTATCTTTGATACGAGAAATAGCCTCAGACAAAGCATCTTCCCTTGCCTGATCAATAATAGCCTGCTTATCAGCCGCCTTCTCATTTATGACGGCGAGTTTTACCTCAGCCTCCTTAATGAGCTCATCAACGGTGTTATTGGCTTCTTTTAGTATTGTTTCACGTTCTTTTTGTATACCAGCCTGGGCTCGCACGCTATATCGTTTCGCATGCCTAACCTTTAAGAAGACCAGTATTAAAAGCGTGATTCCAGCCATTGGGGTTATTGGAGTTGCAAAAATAGCTATCCCGCAAACAATAAGAATCCAATCACTGATGTACCATGGTTCTGTGTACTTATAGTGTTCGTCCATCAATGGTCACTTCCCCTAAATTCATTCTCTCTCTATTCCTTACACGATACTCCATCCAAAAATAGGACATATCACTCCTTTCTGCCCCTCGTCTTTACCACAAATTCACCTGTCGATGAACATTTCGCCTCTGCATCCCTTGTAGTTTTAACTCAGCATATTTCGTTGGTAATCCATACGACTGGGCGAGCTGATAAATAGAACATTCGGTGGATTCGAGAAGAAGTTCATCCGGCAGTAGTAGCTCAGCAGCGAATGTATTTGCCTGCCGCTCAAATCTGGTATGTGGATGGAAGGTCTTTGTGTCCATGAAAACAGTGTTCAAATCCCCGTGCATCTGCATATGCCCCAGCTCGTGAGCAAGTACGAAGCGTTGTGTAATCTCATCCAAGTCCTCTGAGAGATAGATGATATGATTGCGCTTATGATACTGATAGAACCCGTTGAGATCGACGAGGTGGCAATAGATCAGTACGATATCAAGTGCCCGGGCTATCGTAAAAGGATCGTTGGAGTTACACCGCCTCATGAGTTTGATTGCACATTCCCTTGCATTCATTGCTCAATCCTCGTGACGGTATTTCTTCGGCGTATACTTCGCCTTGTTACGCTTCTTCGCCATCTCCATCCCGATCTGCATCGCGTCAAGGATGGACTGGATGCTCTCGGGGCTTGCGGGCTGTCCGTCAAACATCAGCCCCTCCTCCTGCATGAGCTTTTCCTTCATGTCATCCATCAAATGCATAATCTCGCGTTCGTCTTTTGGAGTGAGGTCGGGCAGATTGTCTGATGCGGGGGCGGGAGATTGCTCCATCGGCTCATCGTAGCCCATTAACCACGATTCACTCACCTTAAGAGCCTGAGCCAACTTATATATTTTATCCTGCTTTGGCGTAACCTTACCAGAAAGGTACTGACTGATCGCGCTTTTGCCGATTCCAGATAGACGAGATAGCTCTATTGGCAGCATATTTCGCGCAGATAATGCCTCCCGCAAGCGTTGTTGTGTAGTCTGTTTCATATAGCTTCCTCAATTCTAAAAGGACTTATCTGCAGTATATCACATGATAAACATAAGTTCAATAAGTTTAATTTGATGGTTAAATTTTTTGAACAAAGTTATTGACTTTCGTTTATCTGAATGGTATGATTCATGTAGTTCAAAAACTTGAACTTTGAGGAGGTGATAATGTGGGGTTTGATTATAGCAAACTTCGGGGGCGGATAGTGGAAAAATTTGGAACGCAACAGGCTTTTGCGAAAGCGTTAGGAGTATCTGCCCGTACGCTTTCACTGAAGATGAATAACCGTATTCCTTTCGGACAGGATGAAATCGACAAGATTATCACGCTGTTGCAGGATACGCCGCAAGACATCAAGGCTTATTTTTTTACCAAGAAGGTTCAATAATTTGAACAACCACGAGCACGTAGTCAAACGACATCCGCGCAGCAGAGAGGAGGTGAGGGGATGATTAGATTCTTGAAGCGGTTCATCGGGACTCTTATGAAAGAGAAACCTGTGATGCGGGTCATTATCAAAGGACGATTGATGGATGATACAAAGAAGATTGTTGCGGAAATGAATAGAGAGTATGGAGACAGCCATACTCTCTACATCGAAGTGACGTTTTGATCTCAAGCATAGAACTTGAGGAAGCAAACATCCTTTCCTTTGATGGATGCGCTTTCTTCTACGCCAACGAACGAATATGAACGTCCAGAGTAGCAGATTAGATCAGCGAAACCATCTGGCTTAATCGTCTCACTGAGCTTACCTTCGTGGAATACACGGATTTCTCTCAGATCATGAACGACAGCCAATTGATCAGGGGTCAAATGAATTTCAACATGATTCATAATATCACCTCCTTTCCGCACTGATTATACCACGCTGAGAGGAGAGCAACAACCAAGAGAGGAGGTGACCAAATGGAACGAGACCTAATCCCGATCTGGGAAAAGGCGGTACTCAACCTCGAAGAGGCTGCCGCATATATGGGCATTGGTGTCGCACAGATACGCGCCCTTGCACACGCCGCACGGCATGGCATGGGCGACTTTCCTGCCTTCTGGGTGGGAAAGACGATCAAGGTATCACGTCGAGCGCTGCTGCAGTGGCTTGATGATGTAGCGGTATCGCACCGCGACCTAACCAAAGCAGCGGCGATTGTGGAGAATGCGAAGCAGATGAGCGAGGCACACGGGCGCGGTCGTCCGCGCAAGAGAAGGGAGGCAGTCGCATGAGCGGCAAGAAAGTGATTGCAGGATGTGTGATCGCGGGACTAGCGATCCTCTGCGCAGGGGCGTGTAACCCTTGGGACGACGACAAGAACGCCGTCCTTGTCGAGGAGGTATATACCGTACGCCCCGGAGATACCATCTGGGGTATCGCAGAAGAGTACCTTGCCAAAAATACCGGCACGCGCCGCTACATCCTCGAATACAAATCCGGCATCGAGGAGCTGAACCCGTGGCTCCTTGAACGGAAGGGGGAAATTTACCCCGGGGACAAAATTACCCTGACCTACTGGGTGAAGGGCGAGGAGGGAAAAGAATGACGCAATGGGCACCCTGCTCCGAACGCGTCGGCGGCATCCTGCCGATGTGGCGCGCGTGCCGCATGGTAGACGGGATGCGCGAAACAGACATTTCGATCTACGGAACACAGGGAGAGGCGCTCAAACGCGCACGCGAACTTAACGCAAAAGAAAAAGCGCCCGCACCGGCTGGCACCGATACGAGCGCAAGAGAATAAATCTAGACGAGGTCATTATATCACAAGGAGGACGTAATGGCAAAACTGATTATGACAGTTGCAGAGATGCAGGATGAAACGAAATGGTTGAACGCGAGAAACGCAGGGATTGGCGGAAGTGACGCCGCCGTCGTTGTTGGGCTGAATCGGTGGAAGTCTCCGTATCAGCTGTGGCTTGAAAAGACCGGCAAGACGGAGCCCGAAGACCTCAGCAACAACGAGTACGTCTACTGGGGCAAAGTCCTTGAACAGGCGGTCGCAGATCGCTTCTGCGAGGTCACGGGCAAGAAAGTTCAGCGTCGCGGACTCTTGCAGCACGATGACCATCCCTTCATCCTTGCCTCCGTTGATCGCATGGTGGTCGGCGAGGACGCAGGGCTTGAGTGCAAGACCTGCAACGGGTTCTCGGCGAAAGACTGGGAGGACGACGAAATCCCCGACGCCTACTATGTGCAATGTCAGCACTACATGATGGTGACAGGTTGCTCGAAATGGTACATCGCCGTGCTTATTGGCGGTAACCGGTTTGTGTGGAAGGAGATCCCCAGAAGCGACGCAGAGATTGAATTGCTCCTGCAGGCGGAGATTGCATTTTGGGACAAGGTACAAAACGGTATTATGCCGGATGTAGACGGGAGCGAAGATTGCAGGAAAGCCTTGCAAAAAGAATTTCACGGCGGGAGCACCGAGCCGCTCACGTTGCCGGAGAAAGCGGCTGACGTCATCAAAACGATCAAAGAGCTTGAGGAAGTCAAGGACAACACGGAAAACAGCATCAATCGCCACAAGAACGAGCTCCGCGCCATGCTCGGAGACAGCGAGGTCGGCTATGCGGGGGATTACAAAGTCACCTGGAAGCCGCAGGCAGGGCGAGAAGGGATCGATGCCAAGCGGCTCAAGGCGGAAGAGCCTGAAGTCTATAACAAGTACAAGAAGCAGGGCGCACCGACACGCGTTTTGCGGATCGCTTAACAGAGGAGCAAAGGAGGACATACATCATGGCAAATGTCAACGGCGGAGCAATCCAAAAGGCACAGACGGAAAAGAGCGCGGCGGTCAAGACGCAGCGCTCGATGAAAGACCTCATCATCTCGATGGAGGGGCAGATCGCAAAAGCCCTGCCCTCCGTCATCACGCCCGAGCGTTTCACGCGCATGGTACTCACGGCGATGAGCACGAATAAGGATCTCCAGCTGTGCACGCCGAACAGCTTTCTCGGCGCGATGATGCAGGCGGCACAGCTCGGCGTCGAGCCAAACACGCCGCTCGGGCAGGCGTATCTCATCCCATACAAGAACAAGGGCACGCTTGAGTGCAGTTTCCAACTCGGCTATAAGGGGCTGATCGACCTTGCCTATCGGAGCGGCGAGGTCAAGGACATTCAGGCGCACGAAGTACACGAGAATGACACCTTTGAGTACGAACTCGGGCTTGAGCCGAAATTGAAACATATCCCAGCAATGAAGAATCGCGGCGCAGTTATCATGTACTACGCCATTTTCCACACGAAGGACGGCGGCTATGGATTCAATGTCATGAGCGTTGACGACGTTCAGGAACACGCAAGGAAGTACAGTAAACCCTACGGGTCTTCGTTCAGCCCGTGGAAGTCGAATTTTGACGAGATGGCAAAAAAGACCGTCCTGAAAAGATGTCTGAAATACGCCCCGATTAAAACTGAGTTCGCTCGCAGCATCAGCACGGATGAGACGATTAAGACGACCATTGCGGCAGATATGGCGGAACAGGCGGACGAGACGGATTATATCGATGCCGAGGTCGTCGAGAAGGATGCCCCTGAAGTCATCGAGGAAAAAGGTCGTACCGTTGATGCGGCAACGGGCGAAGTCCTCGAACTCGAGGCGGAGGAGCAGGCATGAACAAAGTCGTATTGATCGGGCGTCTCGCCCGCGATCCGGAGGTTCGCTACACACAGAGCGGCAAGGCGGTCACATCATTTACGCTCGCGGTTGACCGCCGCGTCCGTAAAGATGCGGACGCACAGCAAACAGCAGATTTCATCCCCGTCGTTGCATGGGACAAGCTCGCCGAGATATGCGGCAACTATCTGACAAAGGGACGCAGGACGGCGGTGGAGGGGCGCATACAGGTGCGCAGCTACGAGGTGAAGGACGGCTCGAAGCGCTACGCGACGGAAGTTATCGCCGAAAATGTCGAGTTCCTCGGGGATAAAGGCACGGGGGATAACACCTCGCAGGGATACGGCGGAACGCCCGTCTCTGATGAAATGATCCCGTTCTGATGATCGTCCCGGGTAAGGTTGTGCAGGAGGTAGAGGAGGGCTTTCTCATCCTCCTCCCTGCTGCCGACAAGGAGGCTCTCAAGGGCAAATACAGGCGGGGAGTTAATATCGAGCTGTGCGACCCGCGCAGGATCAGTCCCGAACAGCGGCGCAAGGCATACGCACTCATCAGGGACATCTCCCTATGGATGGGTGGAACGCCGATGGAAACGGCAAAGGAGCTCACGAAATGGATCTTTCAGGAGAGCGAGCCCGCGACACTGGAGGAGATGTTCTCACTCTCGGACTGCTCGATGGAGGTTGCGCGGCTATACATAACCTTCTTGATTGATTTTTGCCTCTTGCATGATGTTCCCTGCGGCGAGCCGTTGTATAAGCTCGCCGAGGACATCGGGCGGTATGTGTGGGTATGCCTCCTCAATAAGCGATGCGCGGTGTGCGGCAGGAAAGCGGAACTGCATCACTGCGCGGGGAGCGTGGTCGGGATGGGCAGGAATCGAAAGGAAATCTGCCATATCGGTATGAAGGTTCTGCCGCTGTGCAGGACACATCACACGGAAATACACAAGATAGGGCATGAGACGTTTCTGCGGCGGTACATCCTGGAGCCTGTCAAGGTAGATGAGCGGATTGCGGACGTCTACAAGCTGAGGAAGGAGTAGCAAAGATGGATTTTGAGTTTAATCCAAAATATAAAGTCGGTGACGAGGTACAATACAACGACCTTGAAGGTGTCTGCGGCACTGTTGTTGCGGTTGAGGAATGCGAAACTAACGATTTCGAGGCATATATCGGGTATCTCGTGGAGTATGAAGACCGAAGTCGTGAATGGTGGGCTGAGCAGGACATCAAAGGGCGATATTGTGATCCTGAGGACGACTTGCGTCCGGATGAGGCGGCAGAGGAAGCATAAGGAGAGGGGACGCGCATGGACTACATACGGCAGATGAGCGCATTTATTGACCGCTCTGCGGCAGTGTCTTTAAGTGCGTCCTCTTATGCCCTCTATCTACAGCTATTTGGTCTCAACAACAAACGCCGCTGGGCAGAGTGGTTCGAGGCGAGCAATGCGCTTTTAGAGACGGTCACAGGGCTCACGAGTAAGACGATTCAAAAGGCACGGCAGGAGCTTATCGAGAAGGGATTCATCTCTGTCCAGCTTGGTGATCGACGCATCCCAACGCAGTATCACATCATCCGTTTAGTGGAAAAACTCCCCTATAACGGGGGAGCGGATGAATCTTTAGGGGAGGTTTTAGGGGAGAAACTCCCCCAAAGAGAGGAATCTTTAGGGGAAAAAATCCCCTATAAAGACAATGTTTTAGGGGAAAAATTCCCTCAAAAAGAAGTTTTAAGGGAATCTTTAGGGGAGGTTTTAGGGGAGGTTATAGGGGAAAAATTCCCCCAAAAAGATTCCGCAGAGCCTACAGCCTCAACGGGTTCCGAGCCCCCTAAAACAAAAACTAAAACTAAAACAAATAATAATAAACAGCAGCAGCAGTATATACCGCGCGCGTGCGCACGTGAGGACGAGCATCCGCAGCCGCATTCTCGGGATAAGCCGGACGAGGAATCATTCGGCCGGATCGTCCGCATGTACGAGGATAACATACACCCTCTCACAGGCATGATTGACCGCGACATTCTCAGCGATCTGTGTAGCTCATATCCCGAAAACTGGATCGCAGAGGCAATCACGGAGGCGGTTAAAAGCAACGTGCGGCGCATTCGGTACATCGAGGCGATCCTTGAGAGTTGGAAACGGGACGGATTTAAGACACAGAGAAAAACGAAAGGAGCGGTGACAAGTGGAACAGGCGAAGGAGATCATAGCACGGATGTCTCCGCGGGTGAAACTCCATGGATACAGCAGCTCAGAGAGTGGGAGGAGCGAAAACGAACCTCCCCGCGTCCGTGGGACGTACAACCTCCCGCAGGAGGTGATCGAGATGCACCGGGAGGAGATCATACAGATCGAGGACGAGCAGGATAGGTGCGCCGGCTGTGCGGGGATATGCTATAAAACAGGCTCTGCGCAGGGGATGATTCCCGCCGTTACGGACGATTACGGGCGCTACGGCGTGAGCTATACCGTCTGCGATGTGGAGCGGCGTCGGCGCGAGAAGGTGAGGCTCGACAGACTGTTCCAAGCGGCACACGTCCCAAAACGGTACCGCAATTTGACCTTCACGGATTACCGCGTTACGCCACGCAACAAAGAGGCTGTTAAGGCGGCGCAGTGGATGGTGACGGCAGAGAGCGGCGGTTTGCTCCTGCACGGTGGACGCGGCGCTGGAAAGACGATGCTTGCGGCAATCATCGCCAACGAGCGGGCAAAGAGCGGCAAGAACGTCCTCTTTGCGAGTGCGATTGACCTTCTCGCCGACATCAAGGAAACATTCGGCAAGGGGACGACGCAAGAGGTAACGCGGGCGATACGGACGGCGCCGATGCTGGTGCTCGATGACCTCGGGACGGAGCAAATGACCTCGTGGGTCGGGGAGCAGCTTTTCGGGATATTCAACCATCGCTACAACGAGGAGCTGCCGACGATTGTCACGTCGAACTTTGCGCCCGAGGAGCTGAGCAAACACCTCTCTGAGACAGACCCGAAGAAACGGGAGAAACGGGAGAAAGACATTATGGGGGAGCGCATCGTGAGCCGTATTTGCGGGATGTGCGAGCCGATCCGCATGGACACGGTTGATTGGCGGATGAAAGGAGCGTGCTGAGATGGAATATCAGGCAGTTGGAACGAATGAGGATGCAATAGCTCAAATCAATGAGCGTATTGTGTTGACAACGACAGGGATTGCACAACTCAAAGAGCTATGCGACAAAATGGAACAGGCAACAAAGCGGGTTGTGTGGGGGATTTGTGGAGAGCTTGGGAAAAAAGGAGTCGCGGATTTTGCGAACGAGCAATTGAACACAGGTGTTGACATGACAAAGCCGCAGCCGTGCACGAAGTACCGCGATGCGGCAACAACAGAGTGGGTGGCGAAGTTGTGCGAGGAGACGAACGAGGTGATTCAGGAGGCGGTGATTCTCGAAGATTGTGCAGATGAAGTAGGGACGGTTGACCATGATGCCTACGGGATAGTGGATGTCAAGAAAAGATTGGCAACCGAACTCACGGACGTTATCACGCTCTGCACATCATGGCTTTATGCGATCGGATATGACGAATATCTCCGTGGCGAGCTGCAGCGGCGTGTGAATGAGAAGAACAAGGCGCGCGGGTACTTCTGATGGACATGAATGCTTTTATCAAAGAGCGGGATATGGCGCTAATATCCCTTGTGGTATACGGACAAGCGAAAAAGTTAAAAAAATATGCGCGGAAATATGGTATTGCTTTTCCCAAAGACAAAAACGTACTCATGGCAGGTGCCTGTAAAGCGTTGCTTGGCAGTACATCGCCATACATCAAACAACCCCATAAGGACAAGGCTATATGGTGGCTGTCGCGACATGGGATGAGGCCATGGATTGAGTAAGGAGGCGGCGATATGGACAAATACACGCCCTGCAAGAAGAAAGATCCGACCGCGCAAGAGGCAATCGGGAATGTGATGCGCCTCGTGCGGGTGCAGAGCAGGAAGCCGAACAAGTACAACGCACGCAAGACGGTTATGTGCGGGCATACGTTTGACAGCAAGAGGGAAGCAGAAATCTATCTTGACCTGCTCTCACGAAAACAGCACGGCGAGATTGTACGCATCGGATTGCAGCCGTCCTACACGCTCCTTGCGGGGTTCAAGGACAACACGGGGAAGAATCAGAAGCCGATTACCTACACAGCGGATTTTTTCGTGACGTATGCCGACGGGCGCAATGAGGTGATTGAGGTCAAGGGCGTACGCACGCGGGACTATCAACTGCGCAAGAAGCTGTTCCTGCACATGATGAGGGACACGGATATTATCTTTCGTGAGGTGCGGTGATGGTGAAACGAAGGTTATTATTTTCCGAAAGACCGGATGCTATACGCAAAACAGGATTGAAACCTTGCCCCTTTTGCGGGAGCAACAGAGTGTGCAGACACTACATAATGGGACAGAACCGCTTTGCCGTTCGTTGCCTTGAGTGTGGTATCACAACGCGGAGTTTTCTTGATGTCAATGACGCAGTGAAAATATGGAACAGGAGGGCAAAAGATCAATGACCCTCGGCAGTCTCTTTGACGGGATTCTGCATTGAGGAGTTTGTACGGGTGAAGGAGGAGAAGAAATGACAAACGCAATCGCACTGATTTTCGATAACGAGAACGGGGAAGTACGGATCAGCGGGCGGCAGCTTCACATGTTCTTGGAGGTGCAGACACCCTACACGAAATGGTTTGACCGTATGACGGAATACGGCTTTACGGAAAACGTAGATTTCAACTTGGACAAAAATGTCCAAGTTCAAAACGAGGGAGGGCGTGAGGTAAAGCGCGAACTTATCGACCATCTCATGACGCTCTCTATGGCAAAGGAGCTGGCGATGATCCAACGCACCGAGAAGGGCAAGGAGGCGCGACGCGATCTGGAACGGTTAGGCTATCGGGTGGAAGGGTTCGTCGGCCAGCCGTCTACGGCGGAGGGCGTGCAGGAAACGCTGGGCCGTATTAGTGATTTACCCACCCTGATGGCCACTCGCCCCGCGCATGAGCTGGCGCTTGTCGTGGAGCCGGGGGGCGACGCCGACGCCGTGCACATTCTCTACTCACTCTACC
>ERZ773009.2141-NODE-2141-length-12911-cov-5.066739_pt1 | contig 12911 bp, 12 predicted proteins | sample MGYA00580663_ERZ773009 | MGnify/ENA primary metagenome ERZ773009 (study PRJEB29015, sample SAMEA2737969) | human oral metagenome | biome: human oral; feature: human-associated habitat; material: dental | place: China | collected 2026 ... | reverse complement strand
ATTATTAACTTGAAAAGAAATATTTTTCTTCATGAAAATAATTATTTCTTTTCATGAAGAAAAATCGCAATCCTTCACTTTTATAAAAAGAGAAAAGACTTTATAAGAAAGACTACTACCCATTTTCATCCCTCACCCTATGACAGTTATGTTCGTCGAAGACGCTTGAAAAGATAGAAGATAAACATCATTCCACGCAGAGAGAGTTCAACAGCCATTGCAAACCAAACACCACGAAGACCATACTGCGTTGCCAGTGCATAAGCCAAGGTTAGACGGATAAGCCACATACTACCCAAGTTTATTAAGGATGGCTTCAGCGTATCGCCTGCTCCTATACAGACACTATAAGCGACAATAGCTGCAGCGAAGAACGGTTCGGCAAAGGCTTCAATACGAAGGACAGAAGTTCCCAAAGCCTGGATGTCAGCCACAGGAGACAGAAGACCTATCATCTCTGGAGCAAAGATATACATCACAACACCCATAAATGCCATGACTACCATACCAAGCGATACGGTCATCCACGCAAAACTACGATGAAGGTCACGCCTATCTGCCCCTACACTCTGCCCCACCAATGTAGTAGCAGCCTCGCTAATACCATGTCCTGGCATATAGCAGAGACTCTCTGCGGTAATAGCAAACGAATGAGCAGCTATAGCGATATTACCCAATGGAGCTACAATCATTGTCGAAACAAGTTGCGCACCATTCATCAGAAGATATTGTAATGCCATCGGTGCACCAATCTTCATGGCGTTCCATATATATTGCCAACGCCACACAAAACGCTCAACATCCTGTTTCCAAGCTAAGATAGGACTGCGAAAGATTGCATAATAAGCCAATGGAAGTGCTACACAAACGAAGGATAAAAGACTTCCGAGGGCTGCACCTGCCACTCCCTCACCCAAACCTGGCATCGTCATCTCCATACCGAAGAGGGAAATAGTACGCGTAGGGAAGATAAAGAAATAGTTGAAAATTACATCCAGCACACACATTAATATCGCCATAAAACTCGGACGACGCATATCACCTGACACCTTAAGCATCGCTGCTGACATATACTCGATTAGGTGGAAAGGAATTATGAGAGAGAAGATAAGGAAATAAACAGTTGCATCATGCTGGATGTCAGCACCGCCACCCAACCATACAGGAAGGCGAGAACCGATAAGAAAAGTTATCAGCAACAAAAGCAATGCAAAGCATAGTCCGAAGATATAGCCATGACGCATGACTGCACGCGCCTTTGGAAAGTCGTTAGCACCAATAAAGTGAGCTACCTGAACTGAAAAACCCATTGTCACTGCACTCACTAAAGAGAAGAAAAGCCATGTCGCTGGTTCAACAAGTCCAATAGCTGCTGATGGTTCTGCACCCAGCGAACCCACCATTCCCGCATCAATATAGAACATTAGAACTGTCGTCACCTGCGCTAAGATAGATGGGATACTGAGTTGGATAATGAGATTAAACTTCTCATTCCTGCTCATCATCTCACCACTACGAATCTTGGCAAGAAGACTTTCAGTAACAGACTTACTAAAGGATATACGCACGGGAAACTATAATTTGGAATAAATGAGAAACTGAATAATAAATAATGAGAGCTTAAAGAAAGATAGTAAACAAAAGGCTCTAACTATGAATACCAAATTCTTAAAAGTAAAACAGGGACCTTGCTCCCGTCTGTTCACTGCTATTATTGAGTCGAACACACGGGAACTTGTGTCCCTACCTATAAGACTAAAGGTCATTCAGACCTTTCAAAAAGGCTATGACAATACACCTTAATTTATGAATCCTTCAACTTTGTACTAGGGTGAGAGAAATCAACCAATCGTAAGTCGAAGATAAGCGTTGAGTAAGCTGGCACTATACCCGAAGCACTCGCACCATAACCCAACTGATAAGGAATATATACTGTCCAATGATCACCACGATGCATTGACATCAAAGCAGTTGTAAAACCATCTACAAGACTTATCGGTTTCCCCTTAGAATCATAACTAAGACCTATGTAACTATGATTCGGACGAGATGTTGCTGCATTAAAAGTATCGCTTGACCATGACTTATCAAAGATAAGCCCAGCCGTGTAAGTTGTAGATGGAATCAAACGACCCATATAGTGCATAGACACAGAATCAGAATACAACGGACTTGCTGTGCCTGCTCCAGCCTGCTCTACATGTGCAATGATATAATCCTCAGGACTATAAGTAAGTGTAGAACCAGAAGTCTGTTTCTGATTTTGGAAAGTATAATTAAGTATTATCTTCCAAGAGGTGTCCCCACTTTTAATTTTCTGTTGCGTTGTAGTATAAAGCTTATTCCAATAAGTTTCGTTCTTCGACTGCCAATTAGTAAACTCCTCTACAGTGTTATCTTTCTCCGTACAAGAGGTAAAGAGACCTGCAGAAAGCAGCATTCCGCCCAAGCAGAAGACACTTGCAGCACGACGAATAAGCATCTTTATATTCTTTGTCATAGTCTTTTATTTAAATCAGAAAGGGATAGCGGAGTGGGGTTATTAGAAACGATAGAGAACTTTGATACTCTATTAGCTTCTAAAAAGCCTACTCTGCTATCCTTCTTTTAATTAGTCAATATCAATCTTCTTCAACAGAGCAGTGATAGATACGCGGTCTTCAATAATCTCACGCAGCTTCTCAACTGGTACACGCTCCTGCTTCATAGAGTCACGATAACGCAATGTAACTGTGTTGTCTGTCAAAGTATCGCCATCTACTGTCACACAGAAAGGAGTACCGATAGCATCCTGACGACGGTAACGCTTACCAATAGAATCCTTAGCCTCCATGTGTGTATTGAAATGGAACTTCAGACCATTCACAATCTCCTGCGCCTTCTCTGGCAGACCATCCTTGTTAACCAAAGGAAGAACTGCACACTTAACAGGTGCCAATGGCTCTGGCAACTTCAAGACAACACGGCTTGAACCGTTCTCCAATGCCTCCTCTGTATAGCTGTGACACATAACAGAAAGGAACATACGGTCAACACCAATAGATGTTTCTACTACGTATGGAGTATAGTTCTCATTGCGTTCTGGGTCGAAGTACTTTACCTGACGGCCAGAGTACTTCTCATGCTGAGAAAGGTCAAAGTTAGTACGTGAGTGAATACCCTCAACCTCCTTGAAGCCGAATGGCATATGGAACTCAATATCTGTTGCTGCATTAGCATAGTGAGCCAACTTCTCGTGATCGTGGAAACGATAGTTTTCATCACCCATACCAAGACCCTCATGCCATGCCAAACGATGCTTCTTCCAGTATTCAAACCACTTCATCTCGGTTCCTGGCTGGCAGAAGAACTGCATCTCCATCTGTTCGAACTCACGCATACGGAAGACAAACTGACGTGCAACAATCTCGTTACGGAAAGCCTTACCAATCTGACAGATACCGAAAGGCAACTTCATACGACCAGTCTTCTGTACGTTGAGGAAGTTTACGAAGATACCCTGTGCTGTCTCTGGACGCAGATAAATCTTACTTGTAGCATCAGCAGAAGCACCCATCTCGGTAGAGAACATAAGATTGAACTGACGAACGTCTGTCCAGTTAGTTGTACCACTGATTGGGTCTACTATACCCTCGTCAAGAATAATCTGCTTCAAAGCCTCCAAGTCTGGTCCTTGCATAGCTTCGGTATAGCGTGCATGAAGATCGTCACGCTTCTTCTGATTTTCAAGAACGCGTGGGTTAGTCTCACGGAACTTAGCCTCATCGAAAGACTCGCCGAACTTCTTAGCAGCCTTAGCTACTTCCTTCTCTATCTTCTCCTCGTATTTACCAATCTGATCCTCGATAAGGTTATCAGCACGATAACGTTTCTTTGAATCACGGTTGTCAATCAATGGATCGTTGAAAGCATCAACGTGGCCACTTGCTTTCCATACTGTAGGGTGCATAAAGATAGAGGCATCGATACCAACAATATTGCTATGCAGCAATACCATTGACTGCCACCAATACTGCTTGATATTGTTTTTCAGCTCAACACCATTCTGACCGTAGTCATAAACAGCTGCTAAACCATCATAAATATCACTACTTGGGAAGACGAAACCATACTCTTTACAGTGGCTTACAATCTTCTTGAAAACATCCTCTTGTGCCATAATTATCTATTTATACCTTAATTTTTACCGCAAAGTTACGCTTTTTTAGCCGAATAAGAACAGGTTTACCACGAAACTTTATCCTAAATCGATTATTCATGAGTCTGTCCTTTGATTTACTTGAGGTTATGCTATCTCGTAAATAACACTTCACGATATAGTAATGTGCCGACAACCACGAACTTTTCTTACATTTCCAACAGACTTATTAATACCCAACACGAATGGTGTTAAGCCTCCGCACCATGCGTGCTAACGCCCCGCACCAATGGTGCGGAGGCTCAGTCCAATCATTAAGAGGGGTTCTCTATCCAGATGATAACAACCCATTTGGATTGAAAAAGGGATATAATACGAGAGGAACAAGAGCAGGCAACAAACAGAAAACCAAATCCAGCACTTGAATAAGCTATAATTTGCCTATTTACTTTTTTTTTCGTACATTTGCAGTCTTATGAAGCTTGCTTCTTTAAGTGATAAAACAAGAACTATATGGATGACGAAATAAAAGACTTGGATGGACAGACTCCTGAGGAAGAGACTCAGGAACAGGATTCCCATTCTGATTATAAACCTGCCGACAGGTTTGATGCCGCTGCCGTACATCATCTCTCTGGCATGTACAAAAACTGGTTCTTAGATTACGCCAGCTACGTAATCTTGGAACGTGCCGTACCTCATATTGAGGACGGTTTGAAGCCCGTACAACGCCGTATTCTCCACTCTATGAAACGAATGGATGATGGACGATACAATAAGGTGGCAAACATCGTAGGTCATACGATGCAATTCCACCCACATGGTGATGCTTCTATCGGTGATGCTTTGGTACAAATGGGACAGAAAGACCTGCTCATTGACATGCAGGGTAACTGGGGAAACATCCTCACTGGCGACCGTGCTGCTGCGCCACGATACATTGAGGCGCGCCTATCAAAGTTTGCCTTAGAGACTGTATTCAATCCGAAGACAACAGAATGGCAACTTTCTTACGACGGTAGAAACAAAGAGCCGATTACGCTTCCTGTAAAGTTCCCGCTGCTTTTGGCACAGGGTGCTGAAGGTATCGCTGTAGGCTTGTCATCCAAGATTCTTCCACATAACCTCAACGATATCTGCAACGCAGCTATCAAATACCTACGCGACGAGGAGTTCCAGCTCTATCCGGACTTCCCAACAGGCGGTAGCATTGATGTATCGAAGTATAATGATGGTCAGCGTGGTGGCGTTCTGAAGGTGCGTGCAAAGGTTGAGAAGCTCGATAATAAAACCCTCGTCATCCGTGAGGTCCCTTTTACAAAGACCGCTAACACGCTTCAAGAGTCTATTACGAAGGCTGTTGAAAAAGGCAAACTAAAGATTCGAAGAGTAGAGGACATGACTGCTTCGGAGGTGGAGATTCAACTTCATCTTACACCGGGTACGTCAAGTGACAAGACCATTGATGCCCTCTATGCTTTCACTGATTGCGAGATAAACATTTCGCCAAACTGTTGTGTCATCCGAGACAACAAACCAGAGTTCTTGACGATATCAGATGTATTGCGCAATTCTGCCGAACATACGAAGGCTTTATTGAAGTTAGAGTTAGAGATTCGCAAGCATGAATTAGAAGAGCAGTTGTTCTACAACTCGCTTGAACGTATCTTCATCGAGGACCGTATCTATAAGGAGCGTAAGTTCGAAACAGCTAAGGATATTGATGAAGTTGTGAGCTTCGTCGACTCAAAACTCGAGCCATATAAGAAGACGTTTATCCGTGAGGTGACACGTGACGACATCATCCGCCTTTTGGAAATCAAGATGCAACGTATTCTGAAGTTCAATAAGGATAAGGCTGACGAACTGATTCAGAAGATTAAGGCAGAGATTGCCGAGATTGACAAGGACCTTAGTGAGATGGTTCGCGTCACTATCGAGTGGTTCACACACCTAAAAGAGAAGTACGGAAGTGACCATCCACGTCGTACAGAGATTAAGAGCTTCGATACGATTGTTGCTGCTAAGGTGGTTGATGCCAACGAGAAATTATATATCGACCGTCAGGAAGGTTTCATTGGTACAGGTCTTAAGAAGGCAGAGTTCGTTCAGAACTGCTCTGACCTCGATGATGTGATTATCTTCTACCGTGATGGTAAGTATAAGGTTATCCGAATTGCCGACAAGGTGTTTGTGGGCAAGGGCGTACTTCACGTACAGGTGTTCAAGAAGAACGACAAGCGTACGATTTATAACGTCGTTTATCGTGATGGAAAGACGGGACCTTACTATATCAAACGCTTCAACGTGACTTCTATCACACGCGATAAGGAATATGACGTAACCCTCGGTACGCCTGGTTCAAAGATTAACTACTTCACTGCCAACCCTAATGGTGAGGCGGAATTGATAAAGATTACACTCGATCCGAACCCAGATAAGAAGAAGCAAAACATCTTCATGGAGCGTGACTTTGCCGACATCCTCATCAAGGGACGTGCAGCAAAAGGTAACCTGCTGACCAAAGAGAGTATTCATCGTATCTCACTCAAGAGCCACGGACACTCTACTTTGGGCGGACGTAAGGTGTGGTTCGACCCAGATGTCAACCGTATCAACTACGAAGACCATGGTCGTTACCTTGGAGAGTTCTCTGATCAAGACAGCATCCTTGTGATACTTAAGAACGGAGAGTTCTATATTACCAACTTTGACGCATCCAACCACTACGAAGATAACATTCTCCGTATAGAGAAATTTGATGCTGATAAGCCTTGGACAGCTGTCATCTTCGATGCCGACAATCAAGGCTATCCATACTTGAAGCGATTCCAGATGGAAGCAAGTAAGCGTCATCAGAACTTTATTGGTGACAATCCTGATTCGCAGATGGTACTGCTGACTGATGTTGCCTTCCCTCGCATACAGATTACTTATGGTGGTGCTGATGCCGCACGTGGCACTGAGGAGATTGATGCAGAGCAGTTTGTTGGTGTGAAGGGATTCAAGGCAAAGGGTAAACGATTGACAACTTGGACGGTTGACAAGATTGAAGAGTTAGAGCCAACACGCTTCCCTGAAGAGGAGAAAGGAGATGACGAGAGCAATGAAGATGACGTACAAGATGAGAACTCTGCAGCTGTAGAAAAGGAAGAGAACCTTGATCCGGATGCAGGTAAGTCTCAACAGCAGGTCATCGATGAGATTACTGGTCAGCTAAACCTCTTCGACAATGAATAAACAACACGATAAATAACGAATTGAAAAAGAGGACATACCGCCCGTATGTCCCCTCCTTCAAAGACTATTTATAAACGCTTGACCAGCTTATCACCTAAAGTTTGACAGCAATATCTATTTGACTTACACTTTTATTGACACTTTTCCATTACGCCTATGAACCTAAAAAAGTCCTTATTTCGCTGTTTCTCCCTTTCAGCAATAACTCTTTTCACAACATCAACACCCATACTTGCACAGGACACACTGCGTAGTAACAAGGTAATTACCAATACACAAATGTTGGGAATAGGTGCTGTAAACACTCTCGACACCTACCTCTCACCTGAAGAATATACCGGAACAGAGTTTCGTTATATCTCTCATTCTGTGCGTGAGAACGGAACCAAGCTATCAAGGGAACTCATTCACCAAGCACAGATACTATCAGTACATAATAGAAAGGAGAATAACAATGAATTAGGTGGCTTCTACAACTTCCAATACAACTGGCAATATGCCTTAGGACAATGGAACGTTGGAGAGGGAGAACTACGCTTAAAAGTGGGTGGAGGAGTTGATACACGACTCGGTTTCCTTTACAATATGCGTAATTCTAACAATCCTGCACAGGCTTACGGACAAGTGAATATCGCTCCGAATGCTGTTGCTGCCTACCGTTTCCGTCTTCGAAATCTTCCTTTCCTGCTGCGATATGAAGTGCAAGTACCGCTTATTGGACTGACATTCTCGCCCAATTACGGACAGAGTTATTACGAGATTTTCACTCGTGACAACTATGATCATAACCTTGTTGTCACTTCTCCTGTATCTGCCCCATCGCTCCGCCAGATGCTAACTCTCGATTTCACGGTTCGCCATACGACACTTCGTGTTGGCTATCTTGGCGACTATCAGCAAGCAAAGATAAACCAACTGCGCCAGCATGTATGGAGTAATCTCCTTGTATTAGGTATTGTTCGTAAGTTTTCTATCAATAAGTTCATCCCATGAGAAAGCTATATCACTTCTTCCTATACTTACTGATTCCAGCACTGACCCTACTCAGTACTGTGACAAGTTGCGTCACAAATGACCAGCAATCAGATAGTCCTCAAGGCAACTTTGAAGCTTTGTGGCGAATTATCGATGAACATTACTGTTTCTTCTCACAGAAAGGGATAGACTGGCAGGAGGTACACAGCCGTTATGCACGCCAGTTTGACAACTCTATGACAGCCAAACAACAGTTCGAAGTAATGACTAATATGCTCTCAGAACTAAAGGACGGACACGTCAATTTATATACCTCTTTCAACGTAGGTCGCTATTGGTCATGGCATGAAGACTATCCCAAGAACTACTCTGACACACTTCAACGTCTTTATCTCAAGACTGATTACCTCATTGCAAGCGGCTTAGACTATACTGTCCTTGATGATAACATCGGCTATGTACGCTGTGAAACCTTCCAAAATGCGATTGGCGCTGGTAACCTTGACGATATCTTCATTCACCTTCAACCTTGTAACGGACTGATTATCGATGTACGTAACAATGGAGGTGGTAATCTAACAAATGCCGAAGCCTTTGCTGCACGCTTTACAAATGAGGAACTGCTCGTAGGATACATACAGCATAAAACGGGAAAAGGTCATAACGATTTCTCTGCATTACAACCAGAATATCTCAAGCCAGGGAAGGGAATCCGATGGCAAAAACCAGTTATCGTATTGACCAATCGTAGCGTCTTCTCTGCTGCTAATGAGTTTGTTAAATATATGAAGTGCTGCCCAAATGTTATTATAGTAGGCGACCGTACAGGTGGTGGAGCTGGTATGCCCTTCTCTTCCGAGCTACCTAATGGATGGTCAGTCCGCTTCTCTGCTTGCCCAATGTACGACCGTGACAAACAAATGACGGAGTTCGGTATTGACCCAGACTATAAAGTTTCCCTCACTTCCGACGACTTCGCACGAGGCAAGGACTCTATTATAGAGTTTGCAAGGAAGATGATAAAGACCTTTCCCAAGCCCCAATCCCTCTAAAAGGAGGGACTAGGGAGTTCTGAAGAGTATTTATGTTTTATATTTTACCTTGCTTTATCTCGTCAAACAATAGTTTATTACCAACCTTGACAACCTTTACCTTATTGGTACATTTTATACCCATATCCAAGAAAGTATACTGATACCAGTTGTTACCAAGGCTCACAACACGCAGAACCTTATGAGCATTAGACGGTCCATCTTGAGCACCAGAGCGGAACAACCAGCCTGCATAAGCATTTGGAAGTGGGTCATATTCATAATCATACGCAGCCTTCAACACCTTCAGCAACTTCTTTGTGCAGTGTTTCTTTAGGTATACAGTATTATCAAAGCCCTTTGTGTTATACATAGACGTAATGAGTGAGATAGCTGCACGCTCATCTTTACTCAAAGCATCCTTGGTAGGAGTAGCCTTAACAGAGGCTGCATTCTGATTCATCATTACGCCAGTTTCACCAACACCATTGTAAACTACAGAAGCTGACGCATACAAAGCTCCCATACATAAAACAGTTAATAATGTCTTTCTCATTGTCAATCCTTAGTTAGTTAAAGAAATAATTTTGTTAACATAATAGTCGGCTATTCGTAAAACCAGCCCTTTCATTCTCGAATGATATCGTGATAACATTAGAACTCAAGGAGATATTTTATTTAGCAACCAAACTTTCTCCGCAAAGATATACATTTAATTTCATTCACAAACAAATAGTATCAGATTATTTACTAACAAAAATAATATAGGCAGAAAAGATGTATAAGAGAAAAGAAATTCCCAAACATTTGGCTATATCCAAAACATTGCGTATCTTTGCAGTCGTTATGCGCCTGTGGCGGAATTGGTAGACGCGCTAGACTTAGGATCTAGTAACTTACGTTGTGCAGGTTCGAGTCCTGTTAGGCGCACTGAAATAAGAACCGGATAATTAGTAATCAATTATCCGGTTTTTTCTTTTATAAAACCTTATTCAATACGAGATGGTATATAAACAAAGCCTTCAGGAGTGGATAGACAGTTTTCAGACAGCTGATGTTCACACTACCGACCGCCACATTACAGACTTCTCACAACAGGAGATATCCAAAAAAGAATGGATAAAGAAGAGCTTTCTTATAGCAGAAAGCTGTATTGAATATATCAAGAATACAGACTATCGCATATTCGTTTACATTGGTTTTGCCCTGAAAAACAGACGTAAGCCTTTTATTCCAGACACATTAAGTTTAGGAACAATGGACAAATGGACGCCTCCTTTCATCATCCTTTCCAAGACGAGAATGGAAAATGAAGAAAGCTATACTACCTCCGACATACTCAGCAAAAGCCTACAAAGGAACGTGTTCTTTTGGCAATATAAAGAAAAAGGACTGTATCTTTCAAATGTCTATATTGCGATAGAAGAGTCAAAAGCATAAAAACTTACCCCTCTATGGGTAAGAAAAACCACCACCGTAGTTTATCTTAAACAAAACAGACAGGTCCTAAAAGCCCATCCGTTGACCTTAGCCAAGAGGCTATAGCCTAACACGGAGCTTTTAGGACCTGCCTTATATCTTTAGAACTTACAAGCTACACCTACACCAAGTACCAATTGGTTGTAGTTGCTGATAATCTGATACTTCAACTCGGCGTTTACGCTCAAGTCCTTAGTAAGTTCATACTCAGCACCACCACCGAGGTTAACAGCAAGACGACCATCTGAACCCTCAACTACAGGGAGACCAGGAAACTCATACTTGTAAGACCAGTTTGTGTAACCAAGACCAGCGAGTGGATATACCTTAAACTTGTCTGCAACATCAATGAGGTAGTGAACGTTTGCGTTGATATCCCACATTGAGATACCCTTATTCTTGAGGAAGTAGTCAAAAGAAGCCTCACCTCTAATCTGGTCTGTGAAGTAGTACTGACCCTTAACACCAACACCGATGCTGTTTGTCTCAGAACCAAATACGAGCTGTGCACCTACTGCCTTATCGCCTGCCTGCGCTGAAGCTGAAAGACTCATAACTGCAGCACATACTAAAAGTAATAATTTTTTCATTTCTAATAATTGTTATGTTAAAAAATAAGTTTATTTAGAGTGAGGACATCTTACAAAAAGAATGGTTATAAAAACCTATCAGCTTATTATTTCTGATTAATAGAATAACTAAAATCAAAAAAATGTCCTTTTATGAAACGGATTTTAGAGTATTATCCCTAATAGTTTTAAGTTTCTTATTATATCCGCGATAAACGAATTCTAACCTCATATACACTCTATTTCAATCCGTATGTATAGAGAAAGTACTTTATTACTGAGTGCAAATATATACAAAATACTTTTAACACCAAAGAAAAACAGCACAAATCTTACGAAAACAAGAACAATAAAGAGGGAATGTTAAATATTTTGGGGACTAAATGATAGATATCATCTTTCAGTTTACTTATTCTCTACATAAACGAAAGACGAATATCCGATAGTACAACAAGATTCTGACTAATCCCTTTATCTCCGGAGAAAACAAAAACTCTTGACTTTATACATAAAGCCAAGAGAAATGTTATAAAAATGCAAACTAACCCCAACACATTTTATAGAAGGGAATTAATCATCGTCTTCGTCATCATATTCAGGCTCTGCCCATTCCACACGTGCACCATAAGCAAGGGTCTGATTCTTCTTTCCAGTACGAGCATTTCGTGTACTGGTAGGAACGAAGCGGCACTTTACATTCTTAATATGTTTCTTGATATCAAAGTCGTCAGGATTGTCAACGGGTTCACTCTCTACTGTCAAATGAAACCTCCCTAACCCCTCAAGTGCTACCGTTTCGCCCTGACGAAGACGATAAGAGATTTCGTCAATCAAAGCAATAACAAGTCCTCGCACGTCACCACGTGAGAACGAGGTGTTCTCCTGAATAGAATCAGCAAGGTCATCGGTCGTTGCAACTCCAGTGCTAACAGTACGAGCATACCATTTACCAGCTCCTTTCTTATCCTTGAACTTACTTTGTTCCAGTCTTATTTCTACTGACATAATCTTCTACTTTTCGTTCCTTATTATATAAAACGATGCAAATATAATCAAAATAAACAATTCATGCAAAACAAAATAAACTATTTTATGAAAACCATCTATCCTTTCTACCAACAAAACAAATAATCATATCATTAGTAAAAATAGATTCTTCCGTTAAATGTGTGGCTGCTTTTCGTAGTTCCTTAACGGAAGAACCGGAGTTGCACATTTATCAAAATCATAGCTAAGACTATCAAACTACCTACTTTATTATCACTTCCTGACATAGAAAACCCTTTTATTTTAACACCTCGACTATATAGACAAGGATTTGAAAAATCATTACATGATTTCGAATAAAACATCTATAAATAAGGATAAAAACACGTATAAAAGGCAAGTTTGCAACCAACAGAAAATCAATTAGTTATATAACAGCAAAGTAAAAGGTGCTTAATTGGGCTTCAAAAGGGCGTTAGTAAGACCCCAAAA
>ERZ773009.2137-NODE-2137-length-12919-cov-8.185479_pt1 | contig 12919 bp, 8 predicted proteins | sample MGYA00580663_ERZ773009 | MGnify/ENA primary metagenome ERZ773009 (study PRJEB29015, sample SAMEA2737969) | human oral metagenome | biome: human oral; feature: human-associated habitat; material: dental | place: China | collected 2026 ... | reverse complement strand
GGCCGAGGGAGCCGACGTCGAGGTCCTCGCCGAGTATTCCCACCACGCCTGGTCCGGGCCCGCCATCGCGGCCCGCGCCGTGGGAGCCGGCTCCATCACCCACCTGGCCACCATGACCGGCCCGGCGCTGCTGCGCGCCGTCCTGCGGCTCGTCGCCGAGCGCGCCGGCGTCGTCGACTGGACCCAGGGGCTCGCCGGCGCGGTTGTCGTGCGCCGCGGCGTCAACGGCCGGGGGCGCGGGCTCACCTACCTCCTCAACTACTCCAAGGATGAGGCGGACCTCGTCCTGCCGGTCGACGGGCGCGACGTCCTGGGCGTCGTCGGCGAGCCGGGCGCGGTCCTTGCGGAGGGCGCGGCTGTGAGCGTCCCCGCCTGGGGCGTGCTCATCATCGAGGGCGACCCGGTCTGAGGCCAGTGCGCCGCCTACGGCACGATATGCCCGAGGTGGCGCCGCTTTTGCGACAACCTGTCATCGACCTTTTGATCCCCGTCGTAGCAATGAGAACCGACACGAATCCGAGGAGCATCATGCCCGCTGCAGCCACCGAGCCCACCGCCGGCCCCATCTGGGTCGTCACCACCGAGACCAGTCCCTGGCACACCCCCGGGGCCGCCGTCGAGGTCACCGAGATGGACGTCTTCCCCGAGGTCCTGGTGGGGACCGATGACCTGCGACAGGAGGTCGACGGTTTCGGCGTGTGCTTCAACGAGCTCGGCTGGACCTCGCTGTCGCGCCTGGGCGAGGCCGAGCGCGCCTGCGTCCTGCGCGAGATCTTCAGCCCCGAGGGCGGCAACGCCTCGGTGTGCCGCATGCCCGTGGGCGCCAACGACTTCTCCATCGACTGGTACTCCTACGACGAGACCGACGGCGACCACGAGCTGGCCGACTTCTCCGTCGAGCACGACGAGGCCACGCTCATCCCCTTCATCAAGGCCGCCCAGCGGGTGCGCGGCGACCTGCGGCTGTGGGCCTCGCCGTGGTGCCCGCCGACCTGGATGAAGACCAACCGGCACTACGCCTGCGGCGTGCCGAACCCGGCCGCCGTGCAGACCCGCTACGACAACGGGCTCACCCCCGACCGCGCCATTCCCGAGGGCACTGACAGCTTCGTCCTGACCGAGGAGAACCTGAAGACCTACGCCCGCTACTTCGGCAGGTTCATCGACGCCTACGCCGAGCGCGGCATCGACATCTCCATGGTCATGCCGCAGAACGAGTTCAACTCCGACCAGGTCTTCCCCTCGTGCACCTGGACCCCGGCGGGGCTCGTGAGGCTCCTGCGCCGACTCGTGCCCGAGATGGAGCGCCGCGGCGTCGAGGTCTTCCTCGGCACCATGGAGCGCTCCAACGTGCAGCTGGTCGAGGAGGTGCTGGCGGACCCGGAGATCGGCGGGCGGCTCGGCGGAGTAGCCTTCCAGTGGGCGGGCAAGGGAGCCGTGCCCTTCGTCCACCACGACCACCCCGAGCTGAAGATCTACCAGTCCGAGCAGGAGTGCGGTGACGGGAAGAACGACTGGCGCTACGCCCGCTACGCCTGGGGCATGATGCGTCACTACTTCACCAACGGCGCCTCCGTCTACGACTACTGGAACCTCGCCCTGGACGAGGGCGGCGTCTCGCGGTGGGGATGGAGCCAGAACTCCTTCGTCACGGTGGATCCCGAGACTGCGCAGTACCGCTTCAACCACGAGTACTACGTGTGGAAGCACCTGGCCCACTTCGTGCACACGGGCGCCCGCTTCGCCCCGACCCTGTCCTACACGGGGTATGAGAACGTCCTCGCCTTCGTCAATCCCGACGGCTCGGTGGTCCTGGCCGCCCAGAACGACATGAGCACTGACATGCCGATCTCCTTCGGCGTCGATGGGCGGCTCGTGAGGCTGACCCTGCCGGCGGACTCGATCTCAACGGTGCTCCTGCCCGCGGGCTGAGCCCCGCGGCGTCGCGGTTGCGGCCTCCGGCCTCCCGGCGGCCTCCTCCGGCGTCGAGATCGACATTGTCGTACGAGGTAGACGGTGTCACCGTCTACCTCGTACGACAATGTCGATCTCGACGGGTGGGCCGCGTCAGCGGTATCCGTCCCACAGCGGGGAGGGGAAGAGCAGCGGCTCCCAACGGGCCCACTCCTCCACAAGGCTGATGGCGGGACGGCGGAAGTAGCGGATCTGCGCGCCGTCCATGGCCTCGAGGGACATCTCGACCAGAGGTCGCATCGTCTCCCACCCGCCCGCCTCCTGGATCGCGGGAGGCAGGCGCCAGGTGAAGTTGGAATAGTACTCCCAGACCTGGTTGGGGCGGTCGATGAAGTAGTCGTGAGCGGGATGCTCGGGATCGGTCGACTCCACTCCGAGCGTCATGTAGAGCTCCATGAGCTGGGGGCGGGCCTGGTTGAACGCAACCAGGTAGCGGAAGTAGGCGGGCAGGGAGATGCCATCGGGGTGGGTGGCTGCGGCGTCGTCGGAGTCGAGGAAGTCCTGCGGGGTTCCCTGCCTGTCGTAGCGGGAGTCGAGGAGCAGCTCGAGCAGACCGTTCTTCGTGCCGATGTAGTGGAGGAGCCCGGCCTGGGTGATGCCGACGCCATCGGCGACCTCCTGCAGAGATAGGCCGTTGAAGCCGTGCCGGGCGACGAGCTCGGTGGCGACAGTGACAATCTGTTCGCGGCGCTCCTCGGCGGAGAGCCGGACGCGCTGCTTGGCGGCCGAGTTGGTGGTCATGGCTACAATCCTAGAGACAATCCGCTGCGACGGCGCGCTGGCCCCGTCCCGTGGGTTCGGGCGGGGCCAGCGCGGAAGCTGAGCGGACGGCGCAGCCGGTGTAGCGCGGAAGCTGAGCGGACGGCGCAGCCGGTTCGGGTCAGCGGACCTTCTTGATCATGAGGATCGAGAAGCAGCCGAGGACGGCGCAGGCGATGGAGATGGGGAAGACGAGGGTGTACTCCCCGGTACGGGTGACCACGAAGGAGGTGATGATCGGGCCGCACATCTGGCCGAGGGTGGTGGACATGTTGAGGATGCCGAGGTCCTTGCCGGCCTTGTCCGGGTCGGGCAGGACGTCGACGTTGAGCGCCTGGTCCACCGAGCTGTAAACGGCGTAGCCGAAGCCCGCGATTGCGGCGAAGAGGTACATGCCCGTGGTGGAGTGGATGAGCCACGGCATGGCCACACCCGCGGCGAAGCACAGGGACGAGACGACGACGGGCAGCTTGCGGCGGCGCAGCAGGTCGGAGATCGGCCCGCCCAGGAATCCGCCGGACAGGCTGGTGACCAGGATGATGGTGTTCGTCAGCGAGACGGTGGTGACGACCTCCTCGGCCGACAGGTGGAGGTAGTCCTGGATGATGTAGAGCTGGTAGGCGTTGATCATCTGGTAGGAGATGAGCATGGTGAAGCGGCCGACGAAGGCCTTGTAGAAGTCGCCCGCGTTCCTGGTCGGGGGGATGAAGGACTGCAGGAGGTCCACGAGCGAGCCGGCCTCGACGTCGGCGTCTGCGGAGGAGCGCTCGCGGGGCCACAGGGCGACGGCGACGATGCCGGAGACGCCCATGAGCGCTCCGCCCAGGATGAATCCGGAGACGGCCGCGGTGCCGCCGGCGATGAACCTGGCGCCGACAATGGCCCCGAGCGGGTACCCCATCGAGGCCCCGACGCCCCAGAAGGTCGACATGGTGCCGCGGATCGACTCCGGTACGCGGTCGGACAGCACGGCGATCGCGGGGGCCAGCATCATGTTGAGGCCGACCATGCACAGGCAGTAGTCGAGCGTGAGCAGGACCGTATCGGTGAGGATTCCGACGGCGAAGAGCGTGACGCCGCCGAGGATGCCGCCGCACACCACCCAGGGGGTGCGCCGGCCCAGGCGCGAGCGGGTGCGGTCGGAGAAGTTGCCGAAGACCAGGTTGGAGATCAGGGAGACGACGGCGGTGATCGCGTTGATCGTGCCGAGGAGGGCGTCAGGGCTCTCGACGCCGAGGTCCTTGAGGCGCTGGGGCAGGAGGACCGAGGCGATGATGCTCAGGCCGAGTGCCCACAGGACGGAGATGAGGAGGAACCCCGCTCCGAAGCGCATCATGGTGCTTTTGGGCAGGGGCAGGCTTGTGTCGGGCGCCAGGGTGGAGGGAGCGGCCGCGTCCTCGGCAGTGGGATGTGCAGGCGTTGGAGGCATGTGTGTGACCTATTCGTCGAACGGCAGTGTCCGTCAGAAATGATTACTTACTGTTCAGTAAGTACGAAGTCGATCGTAATCCTTCTGTCCCCGTACGTCAACGATGCCTCCTGCTGTAACCGCCAATGACTGGTAGTAACACTCTCTGTGAGTCAAAACCGTGTGAAGCTGGCTCTGCGCGCTGTCGACCCGCCGTCGGCCGCGCTGGTCGGTCGCGGCCGAGTTCGGGTACTGGAGTGGTCGGGTCCGGCGAGTGAGCTCACGAGCACGACGGCGGCGGCCGCGCCATGCCGCGCGGCCGCCGGTGTGAACCGATCTCGGTGAGGGGGAGGGGAGGGAGAAGGGACGGTCAGGAGCGCTGGACGGCGAGGGTGACGTGGGTGCAGCCGGCGTAGGCCGGGTCGGGCCGGGACCGCTGGAAGGTCACGGTCATGCCCAGGCGGGTGCAGGCATTGGCGATCCAGGCCGACGCGATCAGTTGGGACTGCGGAGTGTCGAGGCCCATGTCCCAGTGGAGGGTCGGCGTCCGGTGGTGTGCAAGCGCCGTGCGCTCCACCGGGGGGACGCTGGGCGCGTCGGCGGCGCCGACGAGGGACGTGGTCGCGCGCCGGACCTCCTGCGTGGAGATGATCAGGAGGCCGCCCGGGGCCAGATGGCTGTTCGCCAGCTTGAACACCTCGCAGCGCTGAGCGGCGTCGAGAAGGGCGAGACCGGTGGCCGGGATGTGGATGGCCTTGAAGTCCTCGGGGAAGTAGAAGCTCTCCATGTCCGCCAGCCGCAGCTCGACGCGTGCGGCGACGTCGGCGCGCGACGGCGTGGACGGGACGAGTCGCTCGGCCATGTTGGCCAGGTTCTCCGGATCTGTGTCCACGGCGAGAACGCGGTGCTCGGCCGCCGCGATCAGGAAGGGGGTGCGGGATCGGCCGCAGCTGAACTCGAGGACGCGGCGCGTGGCCAGCTTCGCCGGGGAGACTTGGGAGAGGACGTCGAGCACGCTCTCGATCTCGAAATGGTCGCGCGCGGCAACGGAGTGGGAGCCTGTCGCGCTTGAGACCGGGCGCAGCGGCGCGTTATCGATGACGGGGGAATTCCATGGGAACTTCAACGGCGTGCTTCCGGATGAGGAGGAGAAGGTGCCGTGTGGGTGGAGTCAGCTCATGTGAAACGGACTCCACCCACACGGGCAGGGACCCTCAGGGACGGCCAGGGACCTTCAGGGAGACCCAGGGACTCTCAGGGATGGCCAGGGACTTTTCAGGGAGACTCAGGGACCTTCAGGGAGGTCAGGGACCGCATCAGGGAGACTCAGGGACCAGGGATGCTCAGGGGGTCAGGGACTTGCAGGGACACTTGGGGATCAGGGACGACTTATCGAATTATTTGAAGTGCGGGAAATAGAATCCCCAGCCAAAGCGACTGCGAAAACCTGAGGGTGAGGAGTACATGCGGTATCGCCTTTATCTTTAACTTGAGGTGTCCTGACAGAGATAATCATGCACGGGCCGCCAAGGACGCACATCCTCCGATCGTCTCCTCCGATCGGAGGAAGGTCAGACAAGTTCGTTGCGTAGGGCGTAGACGACCGCGCCGACCCGGTCCTGGACGCCGAGCTTGGCGATGATCGCGGAGACGTGCGTCTTGACGGTCGTCTCGCTCAGGTGCAGCCGGGTGGCGATCTGCCGGTTGGACAGCGCCTCGACCATGAGGACCAGGACCTCGGACTCCCGCGGGGACAGGGTGACGCCCGGCGGCAGGGCGTCCGAGGCGTCGGGGGAGGCGGTGGCGGGAGTCGTGGGCGCGGACCAGCCGCCGACGATGGCCGAGGAGGCCGGGGACAGGACGGTGTTGCCCGCGGCGACGCTGCGGATGGTGTCCGCGAGGGTCGTCACCCGGTCCTCCTTGGCGATGAAGCCGCGCACGCCCGCCGCCAGGGCGCGGTTGAGCACGCCGTCGGCCACGAAGGTCGTCAGAATGAGGACGGCGATGTCGGGTCGCTCCCGGTGGAGCATCTCCGCGAGGGTCATGCCGTCCAGGCGCGGCATCTGCACGTCCAGGAGCAGGACCTGCACCTCCGGCGCCCTGGGCGAGCGCAGCAGGTCGAGGGCCTTCTGGCCGTCGCACGCGGTCCAGACGACCCGGATGTCCTCGGTGGTGGCGAGGAGCTCGGTGAGGGTGCTGCGGACCAGGGCGTCGTCGTCGGCCAGGCCCACGCTGATCATGACTCGCCCCCGGGAAGCGGGGTCCGCGTGCTGGCGACCGGGACCGTGGCGGTCACGATCCAGGCGCCGTCGTCCGCCAGGGTGGTCAGCTCGCCCCCGATGGCCGTCAGGCGCTCGCGCATGCCGAGCACGCCCGAGCCGGAGTGCGGCAGGTCGCCGGGAGTCATGCGGATTCGGTTGGTGGAGACCAGGCGTATGGTCTCGGGCCCCAGACGCAGCGTCAGGGTCACCGGGGTGCTCGGATCGGCGTGGCGGACGACGTTGGCGCCCATCTCACGGGCCACCCGGGACAGGGTGGAGGCCTGGGAGCGCGTGGGGGAGGCGGTCCCGCGGCACTGGTAGGTGACGTCGAAGCCGGCGGCGGCGATGTCGTCGCTCACGGCGCGCACCGCGGCCCCGAGGTCGGTGACGACGTGTCCGAGCCCGGTGGCGTGGGTGACGTCGAGGGCGAGCTCGGGGGCCGCCCTCCGCAGGGTGCGCAGCAGAAGGCGCAGCTCGTGAAGGGCGTCGGCGGCCGTCGTCTCCAGCGCGGCGAACTCCTGGCGGGCGGCCTCGGGGTAGGACGCATCCGCCGCGGCGCGCTGGGCCCGCAGGGCCGTCTGGGACATGGAGTAGGCGATGAGGTCGTGCATCTCCCGCGAGATCTCCAGACGCAGGTCCTCCAGGCGCTCCTCCGCCCGGCGGGCCTCGGCCAGGCGGGACTGCTCGCTCGCCCGCACCGTGGCGCCTATGGGAACGAAGAGAAGGCCCATCACGGTCTCGAATACCAGTCCTCCGACGTCGTCGACGGTTGCTGCATCGGCAAAGTGCTGCTGCAGAGCTGGAAGATAGGCGACAGTTGCGGCGACGAAGGCTGCGGCTGCATACCCCGCCGGGAGGAAGCGTCCTGCGAAGAAGAAAAAGGCGAGGTGGGTGAGCACCATGTCCGAGGCGTAGGTGGCAGGCAGAGCGAGCAGGAGGAACCAGCAGGCGAGATAGGCCGGCACGCCCCACCCGGGCCGCAGCGGGAGCAGGGTGAGGATAACCAGCGCCGCGACCATGAAGACAACATCAAGGGCGTGTAGAGGGCCATGGATGTTGACAGTTCCAACGTTCAGTGCAATATTCGCCACGCCGATGAAGGCGCCGATTCCCACATTGATTGGGCGGTTGGTCAGGTGGGGAAGGCTGAGGCGCCAGTGGGGAGCAAGGGGGGAGAGCCCATGCAAGGTTGTGCTCATGGTGCCCTTAATCATAGGAAATTGCTGTCACCCCGATACCATAGCAAGTGCACGCAAGGGGGAGTGGTAGCGACAAGCCGCGTCGTCATCTACAGGTCCCCTGTCCGCTGAAGACGCTGCAGGCTCAGCCAGCCCGCGGGAATGGGGGCCCAGAAGGTGACCAGGCGGTAGACGATCGCCGCCGACAGCGCCACTGCGCTCGGGATGCCGGCGGTCACGAGTCCGGCCGTCAGCGCGATCTCCACCGGGCCGATGCCGCCCGGCGAGGGGACCACCGAGCCGACCGTGTTGGAGGCCAGGTAGGTGATGGCCAGGACCGAGAAGGGAAGCGTGTAGCCGAAGGCCCACAGGCTCGCGCTGAAGGAGAGGACGTAGCTCAGGGTCAGCAGGGAGGTGCCGCCCACGCCCAGCGCCAGGCGCAGCGGGTTCGACATGATCCACACCAGACGCGGCCACACCTGGCGGTAGGTCGGCTCGACCTTCCCCCACACCCAGGTGCGCACCCGCGGTACGAACAGCGCCGAGCCGATGACGGCCACCAGCATGACGGCGCCCAGGACGAGCCAGTCCGAGGGCAGGGTCAGGCCGGTGCTCTGCCCGGTCATCGCCGCCAGGACGATCAGCAGTACAACCGTCACCAGGAACTGAACGACCTGAACGAGCGCGACGGTGGCGACGGAGATGGGGGTGGGCACGCCCTTGCGGTTCAGGAACCGCAGGTTGATGGCGGCGCCGCCGACGCCGGCGGGGGCCACCAGGGCGACCACCGAGCTGGCCAGGTGCACCTCGGTGGACTTCCACACGCTCAGGCGCACCGGGCTGAAGGCGACCAGGGCGAGTGCCGCACCCACGTAGGTCGCCAGGGAGAAGGCGAGGGCGGCGAGGATCCACCACACGTTGGCCGTGGCCACGGCGGCGCTGATCTGCTCGAAGTTCAGGCGCGCCAGCAGCGTCCACAGCGCCACCAGGCCGACGATCGCCATGATCACGGTCCGCGGGGAGAACCGGGCGAGCCTGGCCGGCTCGGCGTGGGCGGTGGGTGTCAGGTCCACCAGGGCGTCGCGCAGCTCCTGGAGGAGGCGGCCGCGCCGTCCCAGGGCGTCGCGGGTGGCCGCGGGCAGGACAACGCGCTGAAGCATCGGCGCGATGGAGGCGAGCTGCGGGGTGGTCAGCGAGCGGGAGGCCGCGGCGATGGCACGGTCGACGCCGACGACGGAGGCCGTCAGGGCGAGTGCCTGAGCGAGGTCCACGCGGCGCGACAGCTCGGAGGAGATCGTCTCGCCCGAGTCCCAGTCCAGGAGCCAGACGCGGCTGGCGGAGTCGACGACCACGGTGGAGGAGTCGATGGCGCGGTGGGCCAGCCCCGCGGCGTGAGCCCGGCCCAGCTGGTCCCACAGCTGCCCCAGGATGTCGTTGGAGACCGAGCCGAGAGAGCCCAGGGCGCGGGCGCCGACAACGTGATCGGTCACCAGCAGGACGGACTCGTCGGCCTCGGCCATCCCGAATGGCGCCGGCGTGCGCACACGGGCGCGTCGGGCCTCCAGGGCCATGAGCGCCGCGTGCTCGGCCGCGGAGCGCACCGACAGGCCCCGCTCGGAGGACAGCCCCTTGATACGGATGCGGTCCCACAGGGTGGAGAGGAATCCGGCCACCTGGCGGTCGGTGTCGAGAACGGTCACGTCGTAGCGGGTGCCATCGGCGTCCCACACCGCGTAGAGCCGGTGCACCGAGGGGCGGCCCTCGGTCAGCGCCTCCGAGGACGCCTCGGCCAGGACCGCCGCCAGATCGATGTCGTCGGCCCTCACGATTGTCGCCGTGTCCTCCGGAAGCAGCGCGGCTGCCGGCTCGTCGGGCTCAGTGTGCCCGTTCGGCTGGTCGGGGCGCTCGAACGGGCCGGTCGAGGAGCTCGCCCAGCCGTCGTCGAGCTCCGGCAAGGCGGCCGGCGTGGTCAGCGGGTTCTCCCGCACCTGCTCGGTGTAGCCCAGCGGGGTATCGGTCTCGATCGTCCAGGCGCTCGCCTCGGGGGCGGGGTCCATGCGCACCACCCGCACGGCGTCGATGCCGGCGCGGCGCAGGGCCCGCACGAGGGCGATTCCATGGGCGCGCCGGTCCTCGACGCCGAATGCGTAGCGGACCACCAGGCCCGGCAGGCGGCCCAGCAGCACGGACAGGACTGCGCCGGGCAGGGTCAGAGCGCCGCGCAGGACGGCCAGTCCGACAATGATCCACACGGCGGTCCAGCTGTAGCGCGCCGTCTGCGAGGTGCGTCGCTCGCCGGCACCGGTGAGCAGGCCCGACAGGATGGCGAAGACCGTGGAGATGCCGACCTGGGCGGTGCCCGAGGCGGTGACCGTCAGGCCGGCGACAATGGCGGTGGGGCTCCAGGCGGCCACCACGATGAGGGTCGTCCAGGACAGGACGAAGCCGCCCAGGGCGCCCAGAAGGGCCTCCCCGGTGGTGCGCCAGGAACGGCGCAGGAGATTGGACAGGATGACGGCAACGGGAACCGCGAAGGTCGCCAGGCCCTCAACGGTCTGCAGGGGGAAGACAAGGATCTGGCGCAGGAGGACGGCGAGGGCGTTGCGTACGTCGAGGGTGACCGCGGTGGTCGTCGCGTGCGCATAGGCGGCCAGAATGACCATGGAGGCGGCGCCGACGGCGGTGATGGCGAGTTCGAGCAGATCCTCGGTGCGGCGCAGGCGGTGGGGCTCGGCATCCACCAGAAGGGTGGATGAGCGCGGCGAGGGCGTTGCCGGTGCGATTAGCCGTTTCGGGGGAATATGGGCGGAGGCAAGGCCGATCCGGGGGATGCCGACGGGCAAGGTCGCCGGCGCCGAAGGTAGCGTGGTGGCGTCGGCGTCCTGTGAGCCTGGAGACAGATCGGATGTCATGCTACAAGTCTAAGGGTGGTTTCATGGGCTCTGCCTCACGCACGGGCATGACCTCAGTGGAGTGAGGTATGAGTGGAGCACGAGTGAGGTATGAACGAGGAGCGGCATCAAGAGCAGGCCGTGAGGAAGGGGCGCGTGCAGTATAGGGCCTTGAGACCATTAGGCAAACGGTACCACTGTCGTGTGCGGCCCATCGGGTGCATCCGATGTGCGGTGGTGGTCGCGTCTCGGTCTCGGCCTCGCGCGGGCGGCGGTGCGCGGAGCGGACTGGCGGACAGTGGTCCCGGGTGCATCACCGGTGGCACGATAGGAGGGTGCACGGTACCGCCGGCGCGGACCATCCTCTTGCCTCGTGCGTGCAGCCGAGACCGATTCCTCTTGACTGTTCCCGGAACCCGGCCGCCTCATCGAGTATCCCGCCGCTGCCGACGGGCCTGGCGAGTCCCTGGTGAGGGCCCCGTTCATGACATTGGGAGAAGAAGACTATGGCTGGACTCGGCCGCAGGTGCGCGGTGCTGGTGCTGGCGGTGATCGTTGTCATTGGCGGTCTTCGAGCGGATCCTGTGGCTCGTGCGGAGAATGAGGACGGTGGCGAGGGCGTCAGTGTCGGCAGCTTCAACATCTTGACGTACCGTGACAAGAACAATGTGCCGCCAACGGCGTGGCACGAACCGGATAACCGGTCCAGAATGATTCCGAGAATAATGAGGGATAACGACTGGGACGTGGTCGGTCTGCAAGAGGTGAGGACGGCGCTCGCGCGCGACGACGGATCCATGACGCCCAGCCAGATTGAGGACCTGAGGGGGTCCGCGGACCTGTCGGCATATGATTTCGCGGCGACCGACAGAGAGAACTGCAGCTTCTCCATGTGGGACTCGAGGCCGAAGAGCTGGACGCAGCCGATCCTGTACAAGAGGGACAGGTTCGAGCCGATCACGCAGGGGTGCTTCGTGATGTCGAGTACTCCGAGCGACTTCTCTGCGCCGAGCTTCGGATGGCCGCGCAACGTCGCGAGCTGGCTCAAGCTGAGGAGCAGGGCCACCGGCGAAGAGCTCTACGTCTTCAATGCGCACGTGGCCGCCAATATCGGCCCGATGAATGGGGGTGGGAGGAAGGTGTCGAACAAGAAGTACCGCAAGCATCAGGTTGATCAGGCGAAGGCCCTCATCTCACAGATCAAGATCATCAACACCGAGAAGCTGCCCATGATACTGACCGGTGACTTCAACTCGACCTTCGCGACGACTCCGGTCTCGGCGGCGCAAACGATTCTTGACTCGGGAGTGTTCGTCGACGCGTACAGCAGCGCGGAGACGGTTCTGGCAGACGGAGCGACGTGGAACGGGCTGGTTGAGGACGGCGAGGGCGCCAAGATAGACCATATTTTTGTGGGAAGCGAGATCGAGCCCACCGTCGCGAGCTATGCCGTCGTTCCAACGATGAGAAAGGATGCCGACGGCACGCTGCACTTCGCCTCCGACCATAACGCCGTCTCGGCGCAGGTCGTTCTCCGGTGGGTGCAGCCATCCGCGGCCGATGTGCAAGAAGGCGGTCGGGGGGCGACCGCCGTCGAGTCCTCACGAGTGAGATCAGGATACGCGCGCGTCGGGTTGACCGCTGTCAGCCTGATCGGCGCTCTGGCCGTGGTGATGCAGGTATTCTTCGTGAAGAAGACGAAGAGCAAGGGGCGACATAAGCAATAGGCCTCAACGAGTGGGGCCGGGCCGTACCCGGACGAGGCGCGACTGTCACAGCTCGCTCGCCCACGCGCCGGCGGGTCTCTTGATCGCGTCCATGACGCTGAGAGTCCTGGTCATTGGCGCGGCGACGGGGGTGGACCGTCGGCTGTAATCGACAACCTCGTGGAGTGGCTGCTCGCCGCAGAGGAGTGACGGAGGCGGGGCACGGCGACTATGCGCCGGCTCGGCGCAGGCGCAGGGAGTTGGTCACCACGATGACGCTGGACGCCGCCATGGCGGCCCCGGCGATCATCGGGTTGAGCAGCCCGGTCGCTGCCAGCGGGATCGCCGCCACGTTGTAGGCGAAGGCCCAGAACAGGTTCTGCCTGATAGTGCGCAGCGTCGCCCGGCTGACGCGGATCGCCGCGACCACCGCGTCCAGGTCGGCGCGCACGAGCGTGATGTCGGCGGCCTCGATGGCCACGTCCGTGCCCGAGCCCATGGCGAGGCCCAGGCCGCGGGCGCCCGCCTGCGCCAGGGCCGCCGCGTCGTTGACGCCGTCGCCGACCATGCCGACGACGTGCCCGCGCTCCTGCAGCTCGGCGACGACATCGCGCTTGTCGCCCGGAAGGACGTCGGCGCGCACGTCCTCGGCCCCGATCCCGACCTCCGCGGCCACGTGCGCCGCGGCGCGGGCGTTGTCCCCGGTCAGCAGGATCGGCCGCACCCCCAGCGCGCGCAGCTC
>ERZ773009.2128-NODE-2128-length-12949-cov-16.445246_pt1 | contig 12949 bp, 11 predicted proteins | sample MGYA00580663_ERZ773009 | MGnify/ENA primary metagenome ERZ773009 (study PRJEB29015, sample SAMEA2737969) | human oral metagenome | biome: human oral; feature: human-associated habitat; material: dental | place: China | collected 2026 ... | reverse complement strand
TGGCCTCCCTGCCGCCCCGCACCCCGGTCCTGGCCACCACGGCCACCGCCAACGCCCGGGTGACGGCCGACGTCGCCGAGCAGCTGGAGGTCTCCACGACCCACCAGGCCCCCACCACAGCCCGCCAGGCCCCCACGGGCCGGGCCAAGGACGCCGCCCCATCCGCCCCGGCAGCCGGTAGCGCCCTCGCGCCCGGAAGCGCAGCCCGGCAGGAGGCTGCCGGTGCCTCGCGCCGCTACAGCACCCCCACCGGAGGCGCAGCCGGTAGCGCCCTCGCGGGTGGCGACCCGGCCGGTCCAGGCGTCCTGGTGCTGCGCGGCAGCCTCCAGCGGGACTCCCTGCACCTGGGGGTACGCATCCTGCCCGACGCCGCCACCCGCCTGGCCTGGCTGGCCGCCTACCTCCAGCACGTGCCGGGCAGCGGCATCGTCTACTGCCTGACCGTCGCCGCGGCCGGGGAGGTCACCGAGCACCTGCGTCAGGCGGGCCTGGAGGTGGCGACCTACACCGGCCAGACCGACCCCGCCGAGCGCGAGCACCTGGAGGAGGACCTCAAGGCCAACCGGGTCAAGGCCCTGGTCGCCACCTCGGCCCTGGGCATGGGCTTCGACAAGCCCGACCTCACCTTCGTGGTGCACGTGGGGGCTCCCTCCTCACCGGTGAGCTACTACCAGCAGGTGGGACGCGCCGGGCGCGGGGTGGAACGGGCCGAGGTGGTCCTCCTGCCCGGGAGGGAGGACCGCTCCATCTGGGAGTGGTTCGGCTCCCAGGGCTTCCCCCCGGAGAAGGAGGTGCGTGCCGTCCTGGAGGGAATGGCCGCCCGGCAGGCGGCTGGCGGCGGCCCCATGTCCACGCCCGCGCTGGAGACCCTCACCTCACTGCGCCGCGCCCGCCTGGAGTCCATGCTCAAGGTCCTGGACGTGGACGGGGCGGTGAGACGGGTGCGCGGCGGGTGGGAGTCCACCGGCCGCCCCTGGGCCTACGACGCCGACCGCTACGCCCGGGTGGAGGCGGCCCGGCTGGCTGAGCAGGAGGCCATGGTCGCCTACGAGCACCTGAGGGCCGAGCCCCTGGGAACTAAGCGCGCTGGCGCCGTCCCTCGCCTCGGTGGGGCGCCGCGCCCCGCGGACGACGCGAACAGGGGCGGCACCGGGGCTGGCACCGTCGCCGGGGCTGGTGCCGGGGCTGGCACCGTCGCCGGGGCTGGCACCATCGCCAGCACCGGGGCGTGCCGTATGGCGTTCCTGCGACAGGCCCTTGACGACCCTGAGGTCACTGAGGGCTGGCGCTGCGGGGCCTGTGACCTGTGCGGCGGGCTGGTCCTGCCCCAGGCGCCCGACGCCGGGCAGGTCAGTGCCGCCCGCCAGGCGCTGGCACGCACGGGCGTGGAGCTGCGTGCGCGTCGTCAGTGGCCCACGGGCATGGACCGCCTGGGGCTGGCGCGCTACAGGGGCCGTATCGGCGTCGACGAGCAGGCCGGGGCGGGTATGGCCCTCGGCCGCCTGGACGGTCTGGGGATCTCCGCTCCGCTGCGGGACCTGGTGCTCTCCGGGCGAGACGGTGAGGTCCCCCGGGCCCTGCGCGCCCCCTTCCTGGAGGTGGTTGACCGCCTCGGCGAGGTCGTCCGCCAGGCCGACGCCAGTGGCCAGGCGGACGACGAGGGGCGGGGGCCGCTGGCCGTGGTCATTGTGGACTCCCGTACCCGGCCGCGCCTGGTGCGCCAGCTGGGCCGGGCCGTCGCGAACCGTCTTAGGGGCAGAGCCCTGGGGATCGTGGGCGTCAGCGGGGACGAGCCACCACGTCACGACGTCGGCTCGGCCTTCCGCCTGGCACAGGTGGCCCGCAGCCTGAGCCTGGGTGCCTGGTCCGCTGCCGCGCTGGGGAGGCTGCAGGGGGCCACCGTGGTCCTCGTGGACGACTGGACCGGCTCAGGCTGGACGCTCACGGTGGCCACCTCCCTGCTGCGCCAGGCCGGTGCCGCCGCAGTCCACCCCCTGGTGCTGGCCCAGCGCTGAAGGCAGGTGATGAGCGCGTGCAGCACGACAGCACGGTGCGCCCGGGGGCGATGACCCCGGCCAGCCCATCGCGGCAGATGGCGGCGCGTGCAGCACGGCGTCCGGAGGCGGCGGTATCCGGGCCCGGGGCGGCGTCGGGGTGGCCGCCAGCGCCGGGCTGCCTGTCACGGACCGGCACCCAGGTCCGGGGCGGCGTCGGACAGGGCGGGGTAGTCCGGCACCGGGAACAGGGCGGCGTCGGGCACCGGTGCCGTCGGGCCGGTCCCGAAGACGGCTCTCCGGCCTCAGAACACAGCACACAGCCGCTGTGAGTGGAATCATAGGCTTATGTCTGTATCTCCTATGACGCAACCCGCCCACGCGGGAGAGGTCAACTCCGTTATCTGGCGTGACGGGGAGAAGACGTCCACCGTCCTGCCCCTGGGCCACATTGCCGCGCAGATCGAGGACCCGACCTCCCTGGTGTGGATCGACCTGGTGGACCCCGACCCGGCCACGCTGGTCCTCCTGGCCGAGGAGCTCAGCCTCGAGCCCACCTCCGTGGAAGACGCCATCGCGCCCTTTGAGCGGGTCAAGGCCACGCACCACGGAGACCACGCCTTCTTCGTGGCCTACGCCACCACCTTGACGCCGGACGTGCTCCCCCAGGCCAGCGCCGAGGACCCTGACGGCGACGGCCTCCTGCTGCACCGCGTCTCCGCCTTTATCTCCCCCTACGGGCTCATTACCATCCGCCGCGGCAACGGCTTTGACATGGGACCGGTCCTGGAACGCTGGCACACCGCCGGGGACATGCTGCGCCTGGGGCCGTTCGCGCTGGTCCACGGCCTGCTGGACGTCATTGTGGACGGCTACTTCTCCACCATCCAAGATCTTGACGAGCACATTGACCACCTGGAGGACCAGCTCTTTGACGTCGACGGGCCCGGACCGAACTTCCAGCGGGAGACCTACGCCATGCGCAAGAAGCTCGTGGCGCTGCGCCGGGTGGTGCTGCCCATGCGGGACCTGGTCAATATCCTGTGGCGCAACCGCCGCCTGGAGCTGGTGCAGCTGGACCCGTGGTACTCCGACCTGACCGACCACGTGCTGCGTGCCGGGGAGTGGAGCGAGTCCCTGCGCGACATGATCAGCACCATCTTCGACACCCACCTGGCGCTGCAGGACGCGCGCCTGAACGTGGTCATGAAGAAGCTCTCGGGCTGGGCGGCGGTGCTGGCCGCCATTACCTTCGTGACCGGCTGGTTCGGTCAGAACGTGCCGTTCCCGGGTTTTGGCAACACCTTCGGGTACGTCCTGACCTGCCTCCTGACCCTGGGGTCGGGCGTGGGCATGTGGTGGATCATGCGCCGCCACGACTGGATCTAGGCGCCCCTCCCCTCCGCGAGAACGGTACTTATTGCTCGCGAGAACGGTACTTGTTTGCCGCGAGAACGGTACTTGTTCTTCGTGAGAACGGGAGGGGTGCTCGCGGGGAGTCAGGCTCGGGAGCTCGGGGTCTGCGTGGCACGCCCATCGTGCCCCCGCACCCGACTCGGTCTGCTGGCAGCCGCCAAGCCCCAGCAGGCGACATGGGAGAACGCTCTGGAGACCACTCGTCGCAGGATGCCCCTTGCCCCTCGCCGAGTGTCAGTGGATCGTCCCGAGGACTACCAGGTATAGGCCTCCTCGCGGATCAGGGCAGGAGTCATAGGCGTCCTGAATGACTCTCCCGTTCTCACGAGCAACAAGTACCGTTCTCGGCACGAACAAGTACCGTTCTCACGAGAAACAAGTACCGTTCTCGCGAGCAATAAGTACCGTTCTCACGAAGAATAAGTACCGTTCTCGCGGGGGTGGCGGGCCTGGGCCGCCTCGCCGTGGGCGGGCAGGTCCTCGGCCTCGGCCAGGGCCGTCAGCGGCCCGGTCACCGCCTCCAGGGCGGCGGCGTCGTACTCCACCACCTGGACCGGCTTGAGGTAGGACATGACGGACAGCCCGCCGGTGAAGCGTGCTGTGCCGCCGGTGGGCAGGACGTGGTTGGAGCCGGCCAGGTAGTCGCCCAGGGGCACCGGGCTGTAGGGCCCCACGAAGACCGCTCCGGCATTGCGCACCCGACGGGCCAGTCGGGCGGCGTCGGCGGTCTGTACCTCCAGGTGCTCGGGGGCGTAGGCGTCGGCCACGGCCAGGGCCTGCTCGGTGTCCCGCACCAGCACGACGCCGGACTGGGGGCCCCGCAGGGCGGTCCCGGCCCGCTGCCGGTGCCGGGTGGCCGCCAGCCTCCGCTCCAGGGCGGCGTCCACGGCGTCGGCCAGCGCCTCGGAGTCGGTGACCAGGACGCTGCCGGCCTGGGGGTCGTGCTCGGCCTGGGACAGGAGGTCGGCGGCCACGTACTCGGCGTCGGCGGTGGCGTCGGCCAGGACCATGATCTCGGTGGGCCCGGCCTCCGCGTCAATGCCGACCACCCCCCGCACCGCCCGCTTGGCGGCGGCCACGTAGACGTTGCCCGGGCCGGTGACCACGTCCACCGGCTCGCACAGCACCTCACCCCCGGCGTCGGCACGGTCCACGTCGTCCTCGACGGCGGCGCCGTAGGCCAGCATGGCAATGGCCTGCGCCCCGCCGACGGCGTAGACCTCCTCCACCCCCAGCAGGCCGCAGGCCGCCAGGATGGTGGGGTGGGGCAGGCCGCCGAAGGCCGCCTGCGGCGGGGAGGCCAGCGCGATCCGCTCCACGCCGGCGACCTGGGCGGGGACGACGTTCATGACCACCGAGCTGGGGTAGACGGCCAGGCCCCCGGGCGCGTACAGGCCCACGCGGCGCACCGGGATCCAGCGCTGGACGACCCGCCCGCCCGGGACGACCTCGGTGACGCGCTCGACGGGCAGCTGGGCGGCGTGACCGGCGCGGTTGTGGGCGATGGACAGCTCCAGGCCCTCGCGCACGGCCGGGTCGAGCTGCGCCAGCGCGCGCTCGATCGCGCTCGCGGGCACCCGCAGGTGCTCGGGGCGCACGTGGTCGAAGCGCTCGGCGGCGTCGCGCAGGGCGGCGGCCCCGCGGGCGCGCACGTCCTCGATGAGGGGGGCGACCGACTCCAGGGCGGCGGCCACGTCGAGGTCGGCGCGGGGCAGGATCGCGGCGAGGTCGCGGGCGTCCGGGTCGGTGTCGCGCAGGTCGATGCGGGTGAGCATGCCCCCACCCTACCGTCGGGCGGCGGGCGGCCCGACCCGGGCCCCGCCCGGCGCCGTGTACCGCCTCGTGCGCTCATCCTCGATGACCCCGGCCCAGCTCAGGCCGTAGCCGAAGTCGTAGCGGCGCCCCGCGGAGTCGGTGTAGGGCTCGTAGTCGAAGGGCAGGTCCTCGCAGTGGCGCTCGACGGCCTCCATGGAGGCCGGCAGCCTCACCGGCAGGAGCCCGCTGGGCTCGAAGGCGCCGCGCACGAGGTCCCACACGGCCTCCTGGGACACGCCGAAGTCGACGACGACGGCGTCGGCCAGCGGTTCAAGTTCGGTCAGGACCGCCGGGTTGTGCATGCGGACGACCACGACGACGGGCCGGTCCCCCATGGCCCGGCGCGCCCGGGCCACGAGCTCCAGGTCGCCCGCGTTGGCGACCCGCGCCCGCTTGCCCCTCACGGAGCGGTCCGGGCGGTCCCGCTCGCGGAAGTCCCCGGAGGCGATGGAGCGCTCGCGGGCGGCGTCGGCCGTGTAGGGGGCCCAGGTCAGGCTGATGGGCAGGTAGCCGTTGCCCCCGGCCTCGCGGTCGGCCGCCGAGTAGGACTCGCACAGGGGCGACTCGATGAAGACGACGGCGGCGTCGGCGTCGCGCGGGTCGGCGGCCCGCTCGTACGGGCAGGCGGCCGGTACGAAGGGGTCGACGTCGTGGGCCGGCTCGGTCAGGCGCATGAAGCCCAGCCGCTCCTCGATGCGCCGGACGGGCACCCACACCCGCTGGGCGCGCCCGCCCAGCGGCAGCGCGGGGGCGCCGTCGGCCCCGGGCGCGTTCTTGAGCAGGACGAGGCTGTCGCGCTGGGCGGCGCGCCCCGCCTCGGCGAAGGGCTCACAGCCCACCGTGGCGGCGGAGACGGCGGGGTCGAGGTAGGGGTTCTCGAACAGGCCGGCGCGGAAGAAGGCGCGCAGCAGTCGGGCGGCCGAGGCCTCGAAGCGCGCCCGGGCCGCAGCCTCGCCGTCGCGCTCGGCGATGAGGCGGTGGGCCTCGATGATGGGGGCGGCCTCGCTGTTGCCGCCGAACTGGTCGACGCCGTTGTCGATGGCCAGGCGGTGGCGCTCGGCGACGCCGAGGTCCTCCACCCCGTAGCAGCGCTGCCCGAAATTGCTCATCTGCGGATCCGGGTCGGCGGTGATGCCCCAGTCGGTGCACACGACGCCGTCGAAGCCGTAGCGGCGCCGCAGCATGTCGTCGATGATGACCCGGTTGTAGGAGTTGGCGCGCGGGACGGCGCCGTCGGACCCGTCGTTGAGGACGGCCCCGTCCGGGGTGCGGTAGCCCCAGGAGATCGTGTAGTAGGGCATGACGGCGCCGGCGCAGCCGGTGGGGCCGTCGAGGCGGAAGGCGGCCTCGGTGAAGGGCGCCAGGTGCTCGGCCTCGTTGCGCCCCGGGTAGACGGCGAATTTGCCGAAGCCGTAGTGGGCGTCGCGCCCGCCCTCGCCGGTGCCGCCGCCGGGCCAGTGCTTGACCATGGTCACCACCGAGGCCGACCCCCAGCCGGGGTCCGCGGCCGAGGGCTCGCCCGCGCGGATCCCGAAGGCCGCGCCGGGCTGGGCGCCGTCGGGCTCGGTGGTCTGCATGGCGTCGCAGTAGGCGCGGGCGTAGTCGGACACGAGCCCGCGGTGGGGCCCCCAGGTGTCCTGGAGGCGCATCCAGCGCGGGTCGGTGGCCAGGTCGATCTGGGGGCCGAGCGCGGTGGTGAGGCCCAGGGCCCGGTACTCGCGCGAGATGATGGCGGCGCACTCGCGCACCCGCTCGGGGTCGAACAGGGCGGCCATGCCCAGGCCCTCGGGCCAGCGGGAGACGTCGACGGCGGCGGTGGCGAACTCGGCCCCGGAGGCCTGCCCGGCGCCGTTGCGCGGGTCGGTGGAGATGTTGACGGGCACGCCCGGAGCCTCGGCCTCGGCCAGGGCCTGGAGGGCGTTGTTCCACCGGGCGGCCGTGTCGGCCGACTGGAGGGTGATGGCCAGGACGTGGCGGAGGTGGTCGTCGGCGAGCATGGCGCGCTGCTGGTCGGTCGGCGCCCAGGCGGGGGCGCCGGCCTCCTCGCGGGTCCGGCCGCCGTCGTAGGTGCCCGGGAAGGGGCCGACGCCGGGGTTGGGGACGGCCTGGTGGGGCGAGTAGAGCATGAGGCCGGCGATCTGCTCGATGCTCAGCCGCCCGGCCAGGTCGGCGGCCCGCTCGGCGGCGGGCAGGCGCCAGTCCTCGTAGGGCAGGAGCCGGCCGGTGCGGGCCAGGTCCTTGAACAGCAGCCCGTCGACCTCGATGACGGGGGCGCTCGTCGTGCCCAGGGTGGGCCCGTGCGGCTGGGTGTGGAGGGTGACGACGGGCTCGGCGCGGCGGGCGGGATCGGAGGGGGCGGAGGGAGTGTCGGAGTGGGAGTGGGCGAAGGGCGCGTCGGAGGTGGAGGATGTGGAGGGTGCGGCCGGCATGACGGGGTCCTTCGCGTCGTGATCGCGGCGCGGCGCCGCGGGCGGCCCGAGCCGATGGTCGTTATCCATCATGGATCATCGGCGGCGAGGGGGCATGCGTATTCACAGGTGGAGGAGAGGGGCGCAGCCGTGCGCGGGCGGGCGGTCGAACAGCTCCCACAGACCCCGGGTCCCCTCCAGGCCCGTCGCCCACCAGTCCCGGGGCATCGCCACCTCCCGCTTCACACTCACCATCTCCTCATCAACCGCGCGGGCCCGTGAGACCGCTTCGCCCGGCATTGAAGGAGTCTCCGGGGCACGGTGCGGCGGCGGTCCGTTGAGGCTCTCCGAATAGAGCTTCCAAGTGTTTGGGACGCAACTTCTTCGCACGTCTGCAGATTTTGGCCCATCTCAGCAGCGGCGCGATCGCATCGCGCTCCTTTTGACTACGGGGCATCCTCCTGGCTCTGACTCCGAGGGGAATCAGTTCCTCGATCACCAGCATCCCGTCGACGAAGCGGGGTCTGCTGCTCAGTCGCAGGTTGCCGTCCGGCCAGATGCCCACGGGCCGGATGCGGACCCGCTCGCCGATCCCGGGCCAGCGCTCCTCTGGAACGGGATCGAAACCCTCCTGCATAAGTGTGGCCCGCAATTGTCCGACCTGCCCGGAGTTCAGGAGCACCTCCACGCCCCAGTCGCAGTGGGCAATGACCGTCCCCTCCTGGGCCGGTCCGAACCCCTCCGGGGGCGGGTACTTCCGCGGCGGGTCGTACCCGTTCACCAGGCCCTCCATGGCGCTCTCGCAACTGGTCAGGCGCACCTCGTCATCGGGAGACCCGTAAAGGTACCTGCGCACCCGGATGCGCTCGCCGATGTCGGGCCAGTACTCCGAGTCGTGACGTCGCGGGTCGTCGTGAATGGAGCTCAGGACGATGACGCCCTCATCACCGGACTCCTCCAGACGCACACCCAGACCCCAGGGATTATGAGCCGTCACGACGCCCCACTCGATCGGACCCAACCGTATCTCCTCCACACCCATTCTCCTGACTTCCAGTCTCTGTCGGCGGCAAGTATTATATACTCGCGTCCCGGCGGCCGCAACCGACGATCGGCGCGTTGAATATCACTCTAAGGGCGTCCGTCCTCAATTTCCTAGATGCGATATGGCGATGACCAGTAGTCATGGGACGACACCCCCACCGTTCATAATTGTCACAATTGTGCGAGCTCGCGAAGAGCGGACCATCATCATGGAGTGCACCAGGGGCGTCCGAGCCCTGTTCGAATCAGAACAGTATTGTGACGGAGTCCGGGTCTCCTCTGCGGAATGGATCCACCCGCACCAAGGCGAACCTGCTGGTCAGCTCCAGTTCGAAGTCCTCCGCGCACAGGCGGGCGCGCGTATTGTCGCCGACTGGCTCGACGTCGATCGAGCAGCCCCCGGTCGGCAGGGCCCCGCTCGAGCGGACGTCCCGGCACTCCAGGAACTGGAGGCATATGCTCGCCGCGTCGTACCCCTTGCGGCGCCAGCGCTCGGGCAGCGGGTCGGGGGCGTCCGCCAACTCCACTACGACCGACAGGTTGAGCGGGAACGGGTCGAACTGCATCAGGGTGCACACGGCCCCTTCGAGTGAGGCCGGGCGTCTGCCGAACACCTCGTACAGGCCCCTCGCACCGTCAATTCCGGTGGCCCACCAGCCGTCCGGGACAACAGGATCAGTACGCATGACCGCCCCTGAACCACATCGATCCGAAATTCCCCAGGGAGCACTCGTCGGCGCGGACGCGCATCACTCTGCTCTCGCGCATGAGCACCGCCTCGATCCCGTTCCCGTCCGGACCCGGGGCGCGGATGGTCAGCCCGTTCCCGGCCCCGGCGGGACCCGCGCTCAACCGGACTCCTCCCCGCCACTCCAGGGACATGTTCACCCCGTCGTGGATCTCGTTCTTCCACCACGACGGGCGCTCCCCGGGATCGACCAGTACGGACATCCTCAATGAGGCGGACGCCCTCATGCAGTCGAGGGTCAACGACACGGACAGGACGCGGGACCAGTCCACCCTCCGCCCCGGAAACACCGGGTCCAGCTCCGCAACCCCCACAACTCTGGAAATATCAATGACGCCCTCGGGCGCCGGATCAGTTATCCCGACCATAATAGGTTCGACCTCCCGCTATGTGATCATCTTCTCCAGGTTTGACGGTGCTTCTCAAGAATGCCGCAGACGACATGTGTATTCACAGGTAGAGGAGGGGCCAGGGTTCTGGTCCGTCGGCGCGGCGGTGGGCCTCCATGTGGATGATGCTGCCCCGTATGGGTGCGGTGATGAGCGCTTCGAAGTCCCGGGTGTGCAGGCGCATGCGCACGCCGTCCGCCTGGGGGCGGATGTCCACGGCGCAGCCGTGCGCGGGCATGGGGCCCGACAGGCGGATGAGCGAGCAGCCGATGAAGTCCAGTTCGAGGCTCAGGGCGTCGTGGCCGCGGGTCCGCCAGCGCTCGGGCAGCGGGTCGGGGGCGTCGGCCAGGAGCACGATCGCGCGCACACCGAAGGGCGAGTGGAGGGCCAGGCGCGTGCACACGGCCCCGTCCAGACTCGCGGGCCGGCGGCCGAACAGCTCCCACAGGCCCCGGGCCCCCTCCAGGCCCGTCGCCCACCAGTCCCGGGGCAGCGCCACCTCCCGCCTCCTCATGCTCACCACCTGTGCGTCAGCAGCGCGGGCTCGCACGAGGCGAGGGCGCACTGCCGGCAGACCAGGCGCGTCCCGCCCTCACCCAGGGCCAGGCGCACCTCGACGCCCCCGCCCGGGGCCACCGTCAGGGACGGCATGTCCCCGCAGGCCTCGGACAGTGGCTCGAAGCGGACACCACCCAGGGCCAGGGTGACGTACACGCCGTTGGGCGGCTCGACCTCATCGTCGGACGCGGTCGCGGGCTCCACCCACGCCGTCAGCCTCAGCACGACGGCGCCGTCGGCGAAGTCCAGCCACATGTCCGGCGGCTCGAGGAGCCCCAGCGGGAGCGAACGACCCGGCACGAGCGCATCGAGCGCCTCGACGCCCGCCACCGGGGACAGATCAATAACCGAATCACTCATCGCACGCCATCATACCGGGAAGCCGTAGTGCCCGGAAGCCCCTCGACATTTCCTATTAGCAGGTCGCGGGGCGCACGTTCAGGGCGGACTACTCCCATGCCCTGCATCTGGGTGACATTCAACGATTAGAATTCTTCCCGCCCGGTCTCGTCGGGGCGTTCACCATTGCGTGCGAACTCGGGGATGCATTCTTCGGCAAGTGACAACGGCACGATAGGGGCGCGAAGGAGGCACGTGGTGCTTCTGATCGCGCCGCTCGGGTGATCCTTGAAGTTCCGCCCAGGGCGTGCGCCCGCGCAATGTCAGTCGGACCGCATTCTCGCCCGACGCCGTGCGGGGCCTGCCTCACCCTACGAATAGCGGTCGCCTCGGCCGCAGTCCTCGCCCGACGTCGTGCGGGGCCGGTTCGCCCTCGTCTCCGACGACGGCGCGGACACCGCCTCACCCGGCGTCGTGCGGGACCTGCCCTCAGTCCCATGTGGCGCTGGTAAAGCGGGCGCGGATCCGGGTCGTCAGCCCGGCGCCGGTCAGGAGCAGCTCCTGGTCCTTCCCGCCCGACCCGGCCGGGTCCAGCAGGAGGGCCAGGCCGGTCAGCGGCGGGGCGGGGACGCCGCATCGTCGGGCCCGTCGTCGCCGGCCAGGCGCACGACGGCGCACTCGACCCGCCAGGGCCCCGCACGCCGGGCCGACGCATCGGGGTCGGGGTCGGGCCGCTCCGACACCTCGCCGCCCGAGCCCAGCGCCGACACGATGTGCGCGACCACGGCCTCGGCGGCCCCGTAGAGCATCCGGTTCGGACACACATTCGACTCGATCCGCCCGCAGGCCTCCCGCGCCGACTCTCCATCGACCGCACCCAGCATCCGCCCGACCAGGCCCGGCAGGCCGCCCGGATCACCCGCCGCCCGCAACCGCGCCCACGAACAACCGCTCCTCGGGGTCGAATCGACGTTCATGCGCGACGGCGATCGAGGTGCGGAGAATCGGATAGTGCGTTGATGATCCCGAATCCTTCCGCCAGTAACTGCTGCCGCCCGAGGAGAGCTCCCCGATATTGTCGCAGTCGTCTTCCGGGTCCGCTCCCCGAATCTGGGGCGACCCCGCTCTCCGGCGCATTTCCCTCATGTTCGGAGATCCGAACGGGCCCTTCTCATCAGGAACGGAGGTTCGGGGCCGGTCGGCGCGGTGGGGGCGGCCGTCCCCGCCTCCGTCCCGGTTCCGCCGCGAGAGGAGACCCGGCCGGCTCCGGGCGCCGATGCGGGGCCGCGCACGATCGGCAGCCGGGGCGCCGCCGTCGGCCGTAACCTGGCGCCATGACGAGTCCCGCACGCCCCGCCGCCGCTCTGTCCGACTCCCAGCTCGACCGCATCGAGGGGGTCCTGCTCGGCCAGGCGGTCGGCGACGCCATGGGAGCGCCCTACGAGCCGGGGGACATCCCCTTCACCGGGACGCCCGAGCTCCTGGGCGGGGGCTTCGGCGACTACGCGCCGGGCGAGTGGAGCGACGACACGCAGATGTCCCTGTACATCGCGCGCGTGGCCGCCACGGGCGCGGACCTGACCAGTCGGGAGGCCCTCGACGAGATCGCCCGCGGCTTCTGCCGCTGGGTGGCCCTCGACGGCGCCAGCGACGTCGGCGTCCAGACCCGCCGGGTCCTCGACGCCGTCGTGGACAGCCGCGACGAGCCCGGCATCGCCGCCCGCATGCGCGCCGCCGCGGCCGATCTGGATGCGGCCACCAGGCGCACCGGCGGCAACGGAGCCCTCATGAGGAACGGCATCGTGGGCCTGACGCGACTGAACGACCGGTGGGCGACGGCGGCGTCCGCCCGGGCGGTGGCCGAGCTCACCCACGCCGACCCGCTCGCCGGCGACTGCTGCGTCATCCACGCCGAGATGATCCGCTCCGCCGTCATGGGCCCGCCCTGGCGGGGCGGCCCCCTGCCCGCCGCGGCGGCGGCCATGCGCGCCCTGGACCTCATCCCCGCCGAGCGGCGCAACTACTGGCGCGACCTGTTCGACGGCGGGATCCTGTCCGACTCGCGCTGCCTGGAGCCGCCGTCGGGCGACGGCTTCACGGTCCACGCCCTGGGGCACGCGACGCTGGCCCTCGCCTTCGTCAACCGGGTCCTCACCGACCGGACGGCCCGCCCCGCGGGCCCGTCGGGCAGGGGCGAGGCGCCGACCGACGGCGAGGCGCCCGCCGGGAAGCCGCGGT
>ERZ773009.2127-NODE-2127-length-12953-cov-16.887735_pt1 | contig 12953 bp, 13 predicted proteins | sample MGYA00580663_ERZ773009 | MGnify/ENA primary metagenome ERZ773009 (study PRJEB29015, sample SAMEA2737969) | human oral metagenome | biome: human oral; feature: human-associated habitat; material: dental | place: China | collected 2026 ... | reverse complement strand
ATACTGGCTTGAACAACCTTAGTATACTACCCGGAAAGGTGTTTTTGGTATAACCTTTTGGCTTCCACCCGCATAGCGGGTGGTTTATTGTGTCGCATGCTTTGCATGCGACACTGGGTCACGACCCATAAAATAAAGCACGCCTCCCTCTGCGCGGGAAACGTGCTTTTTGATGGGTCTGTCTTATGGTATTGTTCGTTATATTTGGGTGACGGCTTCCCTGCCAGTAATAATCCCTGCCTTATACTGGATTACCTTTTTCAATATGTTTGCATGGACATTTGCATAATTATAACCGTCTTTATCCGCTTCAGGGTCGTTCGTATTGAGATTGTGCATGTTCCACCCGGACAAATATATCTGCCACGTAAAGATGATGGGAGTAGCCTGACCGGTCTCTAACCCCTTTTTTTCTATCGCATCAATATCATCTACCTTGACATTATCCCAGTTTTCTATGTCATACCATGAGACCTTGTCATTTTCGTATGTCCTGTGCGCATTCCAGATGTTCGGACGGGTGTCCACACATACAAAGAAATATTTTTGGTTGGAGGTACGACCGTCCGGAGGGTAGACCATTTTTACCGGAACCATGTACCGCGTCCATGTCCCCTTCTGCGTCTCTTCCTTGGACTCCTGGATGCCTTCAAAATCAATATAAATGTCAGAATAATCGTTATCCGCTATGCTGTACACCGCATGGAATACATGCGTGTATTCGGCAGACGCGCTCCCGTAGCCGGCGAGGACGAAGACCGCCAGTGCCATCATGGACGTCAATAGTTTCTTGAACATGCTTTACATCTCCTTTGAATAGCTCTGCAACATCATTGCCGCAGCATTTCATCAACGCGAGAAATCGTCACTGCGAGCATCAACTGGGTCAGTACGGTCAGAATCAGATTGGTGAGTTCGCGTATTCTCTTCTCATCGTCCGGTTCTGCCTTGGCATACACACGCCCGACAATCACCGCAGATACAAGACACGCCGCCACCAGGAGGATACTCAATACGCCCCATGCGGTTATTTTCGTATCTAGTTGCCATTGTCCCTGGGCAATCATCGCACGCCCACACATTTGTCTTTGAACTCCCGTAAAGACAATGACCTCCGCCTCCTTTCTCTATGACTCCAATCAATGTTCAATATAAATATAACACACTTACCCTCCTTCCACAATACATTTATTATGGAACAGTGAAAAATTTGGTTCGTTGTAAAATGAAGTTGAACAGCTAAACAAGAACAAAATCCATAGTGACATCCCGTGCTATAATGCTCATGTACGGTAAGGAAGCAAGCAACCGAAAACAAGAGATAGACCGCCAGCACTACACTATTCCGAACCAAAGACCAAAAGATAAGCATTGTGGGAAAATCTAAACTTTTGGATTTTCCTACAATGCCGACTACGGCGGAATCCTTCCCACTCCTTATATCTTTATTTCCGTATACATTGAATTTGTATTTAGTAAATGCTATAATGTCCCTATTCAAATTATAAATGTGTTGAATTAGTTACATGTACATATTTTTTGTGCCGCATAAATACCCTGTTGAGGTTGTCGTTCTTTGTCCAGATGTGGAAACAATAAAAGGAAGGGAACGATACAGGGAGAAAACAGGCTATTCCGGCTTTACGGTTGAAACCTTATACGATACATTTATGCAGACAACACCACGGATCGGCTTTTGGCTGGACAATTCCAACCAAACACCACAGCAGACAGCAGAAACCATTCTGAACGCCAGAAAGTCGGTATGATTGTTACATATAAGGGGAAGAAAAATTTCTTTTAGGTACTTTCTTTCCTAAAACTAATGTGATATAATAGCATCATTCCAAAAAAGGAGTAAAAAATATGCGGCAAGGTATTCTTAAATAAAACTATAATCAAATAGTGGGAACAAAGGATTATGATAGTCCCTTTTGTGGGGGCTTGGTTTTTTGTACCCAATTTAAGAATACTTTTGCCTTATCAATTTTGACATATCCGAAAAACAGCAATCACAAACAGGTGTATGCTGTATATGTGTATGTCCGCAAATTATAATCCCCAGTGGTAAAAGTATTTTACTGCTGGGGATTTTTATGCCCTTTTGGGGCTGTAAAAGGAGGACAATCACATGAAAATAATCAATATTGGAATTCTCGCCCATGTAGACGCAGGAAAAACAACATTGACGGAAAGCCTGCTGTACACCAGTGGAGCGATTGCGGAACAAGGAAACGTGGATAAAGGAACTACAAGAACAGACACTATGATTTTGGAACGGCAGCGCGGAATTACCATTCAGACAGCGGTTACTTCTTTTTGCTGGAATGATTATAAAATCAATATCGTGGACACTCCCGGTCATATGGATTTTTTAACCGAAGCATACCGCTCTTTATCTGTCCTTGACGGAGCTGTTTTAGTCATTTCGGCAAAAGACGGCGTACAGGCACAAACCCGTATATTATTCCATGCGCTTCAGAAAATGGACATTCCGACAATTATCTTTATAAATAAGATAGACCAAAATGGGATCGACCTGCGGCGTGTTTACCAAAGCATTAAAGATAAACTTACCAGTGATATGATTGTCATGCAGGAGGTTTCCCTGTCGCCAAAGATAACCATGACCGATATTTCTGATTTGGACAAATGGGATATGATTATTTCCGGAAGCGATGAACTATTAGAACGATATGTTGCAGAGGATTCTTTGGATATACAGGAATTACAATATGAAAAGTGCAAAAGAACCAGATGCTGCTCTTTGTTTCCTGTTTATCATGGGAGTGCAAAAGACAATTTAGGAACAGAAAAACTGATTGAAGCGATTACAGAAACTTTCATTACAGAAACAGACGATATTCAGTCTGAATTATGTGGATATGTTTTTAAGGTTGAGTATACAGAGCGGAAAAAACGGCTTTCTTATTTACGCCTGTATCATGGGACGCTCCATTTACGGGATACCCTGCTGCTGTCAAAAAAGGAAAAAATAAAGATTACAGAAATGTGTATTCCGTCAAATGGTGAAATCGTCCCGGTTGACCATGCCTGTCCGGGAGAAATTGTTATTTTAGCTGATGATACTTTGAAACTGAACGACATTCTGGGAAATGAAAAACTCCTGCCTCACAAAACACGGATTGATAATCCCATGCCATTACTTCGGACAACGGTAGAGCCGCAAAAGCCGGAGCAAAGGGAAGCCCTGTTAAATGCCCTCACAGAGATTGCTGATACAGACCCTCTTTTGCATTTTGACATTGATACTGTTACACATGAGATTATATTATCTTTTTTGGGAAAAGTACAGTTAGAAGTTATTTGTTCGCTATTAGAAGAAAAATATCATGTGGGCGTGGCTATGAAAGAGCCTTCGGTTATTTATCTGGAAAGACCGCAAAAAAAAGCGAGCTACACGATTCATATTGAAGTGCCGCCGAATCCGTTTTGGGCATCTATTGGTTTGACTGTAACACCGCTTCCTGTTGGAAGCGGAACACAATATAAAAGCGAGGTATCTCTCGGCTATTTAAACCAAAGTTTTCAAAATGCCGTCATGGAGGGTGTGCGTTATGGAATGGAGCAGGGCTTATATGGCTGGGGAGTGACAGACTGCCAAATTTGTTTTGATTATGGAGTTTATTACAGCCCGGTCAGCACCCCCGCTGATTTTCGTTTTCTTGCGCCTGTCGTGTTGGAGCAGGCATTGAAAAAAGCAGGAACACAACTGTTGGAACCATACCTTTCCTTTACCCTTTTTGCACCGCAGGAATATCTTTCACGGGCTTATAATGACGCACCAAAGTATTGCGCAATCATTGAATCAACCAGACTTGAAAAAGATGAAGTTATTTTTAAGGGGGAAATCCCTGCCCGTTGTATTGGTGAATATAGAAATGATTTGAATTTTTATACAAATGGAAGAAGTGTCTGCATTACAGAATTAAAAGGGTATCAGGAAACTTCCGGCGAGCCTGTGTTTCAGCCACGCCGCCCGAACAGCCGTTTAGACAAGATCCGGCATATGTTTCAGAAGATAATGTAACATCTTGCGCAATGCAAACGTTCATTGCTGGCTATTGCGAAATATCATTGATAAAATCAGCATCAGAGAGGAGGAACCATTTTGAACCAGAAACAGACGGATATTACAACAGGAAAGCAAATACGTCATCTGCGAACACAATCGGGAATGACACAGGAAGAACTGGCTGGGAAATTGAATGTTACCCGGCAGGCGCTATCGAATTGGGAGAGAGATGTTAATGAACCCGATTTAAATACGTTGAAAAAAATTTGTTTTCTTTTTGGAGTCCACATGGACGATTTTGCGAAGGAGGTAATAACAAAAATGGAAACATGTGAAAAAAAGAGAAACGACAATTTAATAAGTATGATATGGCAATTGGACTTTTTTATGGTGTCGGGATATTTCTTGGCATTGGTATTTTCTTTGTTGGCGGTTTTATGACAATGTCGGGTGCAGGGTGGGGAGCATCACTATTTGGCGGTGGCTGTTTTTCTCTTGTATTTGGCTTGATATGCCATGCAGTTATTACATTGAGAAGAAATGACAAATGATGACATATCCTGCTTTCTAGTCTTTTCGGTCATATCGCGTAAAAAAGCCGCTGCTTTTGGCTTTCCAATAGCGGCGGCAAAGGGAAATATCCTTTGAATACCTTACAGAAGAAAAGTTTTGCAGCATTATAAAAATAAAAGCCTATACCATTTTGGAAAGAAAAGATACATAATAGTCAAGACGGCAACAATCAGAAGTTATGGAGGGTAACAATGGAATATAGTAAGGAAGATTTAATGGAAGCAAAAAGGCAAATTTTGGGAGTGGGAGAGAACATGGGAACAGAGGAAAGCAAAAAGATCTGGGAGAAAAACGCACAATTTTGGGATGATGCAATGGGTGACGAATCCAATGAATTTCACAGAGAGGTAGTACGTCCCAAAGTAACGGAACTTCTCTCTCCTGATCCTTCGGATTACATTTTGGATATTGCGTGCGGCAATGGAAATTATTCTTCGTATCTTGCACAGAGAGGCGCTTCGGTCGTCGCTTTTGATTACAGCAAAAAAATGATAGAATTGGCTAAAAGACGGCGATCACAATATGCAAAACAAATTGAGTTTTGCGTAGCGGATGCGACCAATAGAGAAAGCTTATTAGGATTAAAAAGAAATCGAGCCTTTACGAAAGCAGTTTCTAATATGGCAATTATGGATATTACGGATATTGAACCGCTTTTTATGGCTGTTTATGAACTATTGGAGGAAAACGGGATTTTTGTCTTTGCAACGCAGCACCCTTGTTTTATCACATTGACTGAAAAATATATGACACCGCACAGTTACTATGATATAGCGATCGAAGGGCAGCCGGAGGAGCAGATTTATTATCATCGTTCCATACAAGATATTTTTAACCTTTGTTTCAGAGCTGGATTTGTCATTGATGGATTTTATGAAGAATGTTTCAAAAACAATAAAGAAATTCCTATGGTAATGATAGTAAGGCTTAAAAAGGTAAAACGTGATAGCTTAAAATAAATTCAAGTTTGCCGGATAAATAGCAAACCCGGCCGAGCCAGTCAACGGTCAAGATGAACGGGCTTCGCCCGCCGTTGACAGCCCCGCCCGGTTTTGCAGTTAGGCAGTCAAGGAGCGACAGCCTAAAGTGCTGCCGCCCCTTACTATCATAAAAAGCAACTACTAACCAGCCACAGCCCTTTTGGGAGGAAAGGGGGATTTTCCATGACCTGTACAGAAGAATATCGGGAACATATCGAGTACACTTTCCATGCCTTTTGCAAAGTCGTTATCCGAAATGCAACGATCAACGCAGCGAGGACACGGAGCAGGAAGCACAAAAGAGAAATATCCCTTGAATACCTCACAGACGAAAAGCACTACCCTTTAGGCACGACAGATGAATATTTCCAAGCCCCGGAGCCGGACGAGGAATACATACTTACCCTTTGCGGCGATACGGTCATTTTCAGCAGCGGTTTACTTGCGGAAGCCCTGTCACGGCTGGACGAACGGGAGCGGGAAATGATTTACCTGTCCTTTTTCAAGCGTATTCCACAGCACGAAATTGGCAGACAGTACGGGCGCAGCCGCAGCACAGCGGGCTACCATATCCGAAAAGCCCTACGGCAGCTCCAAGCGGAAATGGAGGGAATGGCATATGAGAAATAATAGGCTTCTCCCCTATGAAACAATCGTCCAAGCCGCCAGCGGGGAGCCGGAAGCGGTGGGAACTGTATTGCAGTATTACCGCCGCCGCATACAATGTGCCGCCCGTGTGAATGGACGGGTAGACCAAGATACAGAGGACTACATCACCCAGACGCTTCTCACAGCTATTTTCAAGTTCCGCTTTGGGAGATAGCCCTACCGCCTACAACTGAATAACCGCCGCTTCGCCGGCAACCAGAAAGCAGTAAATCTATTCAACAGATTTGCTGCTTTTTTTCGTTCCTGTTTGGCATTTTTGAAAATCCCCAGTATGAAAAAACAAAAGGGAAAATAGCCGCCGCAGTTGGCAAAATCCCTTACTTATCCGTAGAGGGTATCAAAGAAAAAAATACTGCCATTGTCCGCCTATTCCGGCTTGCGTGGTGTTGTAGGGAATAGAGGGGAAATTCTAAAAATCTCCGTCCATTTTGCTTTGCGTGGTGTTGTAGGTAGTGAAAGGAAAATTTTCAAGATAAGCCGGAATAGCGGGTAGCAAAGCCCTTTTGAAACGTTTTGTTAGCGGAAAGGACGGGAGCCGGGGAACGCCGGAGTTTTTCAGAGCAAGATTCTACCGAGGTGCCAAAATTCGCTCTCCGCTTATTTTTGCCCCTGCGGGAATCTTGTTGGGGAGTGCCTTCCCCAAACCCTGCTATGCGCCCTGTCGGGCGAGAAAGGAGGTCACAGACCATGCGAAAGAAATACAATACGCCCCACCGCCGTCATGTGGTAAAGACCCGCATGACCGATGAAGAATACGCCGACTTCACCGGGCGGCTGGCGGCTTATGAAATCAGCCAGTCCGAGTTTATCCGGCAAGCCATACGGAAAGCGACCATACGCCCCATTGTCACCGTTTCCCCGGTCAATGACGGGCTGCTTGCCGCCCTCTCCAAGCTCACGGCAGAGTACGGGAAAATCGGCGGCAACTTAAACCAGATTGCCCGGAGCCTGAACGAATACGGAAGCCCCTACCGGGGGCTGGAAAAGGAAGTGCGGGGAGCCGCCGCCGACCTTGCCGCCTTGAAGTTTGAAGTCTTGCAGAAAGTAGGTGAAGCCGTTGGCGATACTCAAACATATCAGCTCTAAAAATGCCAACTACGGGGACGCTGAAAAATACCTCACATTCGAGCATGACGAGTTTACCATGAAGCCCACCCTTGACGCAGACGGGCGGCTCATACCGAGGGTAGACTACCGCATATCCTCTCTGAATTGTGGCGGGGAGGATTTTGCCGTTGCCTGTATGCGCTCCAATCTCCGCTACGGCAAGAACCAGAAACGGGAGGACGTAAAGAGCCACCACTACATCATCAGCTTTGACCCACGGGACGGCCCGGACAACGGCTTGACCGTTGATCGGGCGCAGGAGCTGGGCGAGAAGTTCTGCGCCGAGCATTTCCCCGGACACCAGGCCCTTGTCTGCACCCACCCGGACGGACACAGCCACACCGAAAATATCCATGTGCATATCGTCATTAACAGTCTGCGGATTGCGGAGGTTCCCATGCTGCCCCACATGGACAGGCCAGCGGACAGGAAAGCAGGCTGCAAGCACCGCTGTACGGACGCAGCTATGAACTATCTGAAAGCCGAAGTCATGGAGATGTGCCACAGCGAGGGGCTTTACCAGATAGACCTTTTGAACGGCAGCAAAGAACGCATTACCGAGCGTGAGTATTGGGCGCAGAAGAAAGGACAGGCTGCCCTTGACAGAGCCAACGCCCCTATTGCTGCGGACGGTATCGCGCCCCGGCAGACCAAGTTTGAAACGGATAAGGCGAAGCTGCGCCGGACTATCCGGGAAGCCCTTGCCGCTGCTTCCGGCTTTGATGAGTTTGCCGCCCTGCTTCTCCGGCATGGTGTGACCGTCAAGGAGAGCCGGGGGCGGCTAAGTTACCTCACGCCGGACAGGACGAAGCCAATTACCGCCCGGAAGCTGGGGGACGATTTTGACCGGGCTGCTGTCCTCTCCGTTTTGGAGCAGAACGCCGCCAGAGCCGCCGAAAAACCCGCAGCCATAGCGGAATACCCCGGCAGTATCAAAGACCGCTTACGGACGAAAAAAGAAGCGAAAAACGCCCCGAACAATGACGCTGTACAGCGCATGGTAGACATAGCCGCCAAGCGAGCCGAGGGGAAAGGACGGGGCTATGAGAAGTGGGCGACCATGCACAACCTCAAACAGATGTCGGCTACCCTCATGCTCTACCAGCAGTATGGCTTTTCTTCCCCGGACGAGCTGGACGCTGCCATTTCCGCAGCCAACACCGCCACGCAGGAGAGCCTTGCCGGACTGAAAGGGCTGGAAGCCGCTATCCGGGAGAAAAAGGAATTGCAGCGCAACCTTTTGGGCTATATCGGCACGAAGCCCGCCCGTGACGGTCTGAAAGCGCAGAAATCGGAGAAAGCCCGGAGAGCCTACCGGGAACAGCACGAAAGCGATTTTATCATAGCGGACACAGCCGCCCGTTATTTCCGGGAGCATGGAATAACCAAGCTGCCAGCCAGCAAAGCCCTGCAAAGGGAGATTGAGCAGCTTACCGTCCAGAAGAACGCCGGATATAACGACTACCGGGAGAAACGCCAGCGGGCGCAGGAGCTTCAGACAGTCAGACGCAATATCGACCAGATTTTAAGGGGCGCACCGAGCCAGCAGAAAAAGCGTGAACAGGAGCGTTAAAGACCGCCCCGAAATGATACCGAAACCCTACAAAAATACAGGTATGATATGAACCCTTACCGCAATACTCCCCGACTTCCAAACGGGGCTTACAGGGCAGAAAAAGCCCGAAAATGATACCGAGAACATACAGAAAATGCCCCCTATCCCGCTACACCGATAGGAACGGCAGAAAGGAGCTTACCATTGCCGAGAATGAGCAAGAAGCGGCGGCTGGAATGGTCTTTCTTCCTCAACCACCGCAACCGTATCACTTACAACGACCTATGCCGGGGCTGCACCCGTGACTGCAAACAGAGCTTCCGGGCGGTTATCATACTATGCCCTCGCTATTATTCCAAACGCTGGAAAAAGGAGGACGCAGCCTATGGCAGATAACCGCAAATATTACTACCTCAAGCTGAAAGAGAGCTATTTTGACGATGATGCAATCGTTCTGCTGGAAAGTATGCAGGACGGCGTTATCTATTCCAACATTCTCTTGAAGCTGTACTTGAAATCGCTGAAAAACGGCGGGAAATTGCAGCTTGACGAGAATATCCCCTACACCGCCCAGATGATTGCGACCATTACCCGCCAGCAGGTAGGTACCGTAGAGAGAGCTTTGAAAATCTTTATGAAGCTGGGGCTTGTGGAGCCTTTGCCAAGCGGCGCACTCTACATGAGCAACATTGAGCTTTTAATCGGCCAGTCCTCTACCGAGGGGGAGCGCAAGCGCAGGGCGCGGCTGGCTTTGCAGGAACAAAAAGCCCTGCCGCAGACAGGGGCGGACAAATGTCCACCATATCGAGCGGACATTTGTCCACCAGAGATAGAGATAGAGAAAGAGATAGATATAGAAATAGAAAAAGAGAGAGAGTTAGAAACGGGACACCCCGCCCCCGCCGCCTATGGCAGATACCACAATGTCATTCTTTCCGATACGGAGCTTGACGGGCTGAAAACAGAGCTTCCCGGCAAGTGGGAGTATTACATTGACCGCCTATCCTGCCATATCGCTTCCAGCGGGAGGAAATACAAGAGCCATGCAGCCACGATTTTCAAGTGGGCGCAGGAGGACGCAGCCAAGAAAGCCCCGAAAAAGGGCATACCCGATTATACCTGTAAGGAGGGCGAGAGCTTATGACGAATGGATTTGATGAAATGATTTTGAATATGACCGACACCACGCCGGAGCCGGAGGACTACACCGGCGAGGACGGGCTTTTATACTGCGGGAAGTGCCACAAGCCCAAAGAGGGCTATTTCCCCAAAGAAACCGCCGCATGGCTGGGGCGTGACCGCCACCCGGCAGAATGTGACTGCCAGCGGGCAGAGCGTGAGGAACGGGAAGCCGCAGAGAAACAGCGCAGTCACCTTGAAACTGTCGAGCGGTTGAAGCGGCGGGGCTTTACAGACCCGGCTATGCAGGGCTGGACGTTTGAGAACGACAACGGCAAGTGCCCGCAAATGGAACACGCCCATTTCTATGTGGAGAACTGGGAAACCATGAAAGAGCGCAACATTGGCTATCTGCTATGGGGCGGCGTTGGCACAGGCAAGAGCTATTTTGCGGGCTGTATCGCAAATGCCCTTATGGAGCGTGAAATCCCCGTGTGCATGACAAACTTTGCATTGATATTGGGTGACCTTGCCGCCAGCTTTGAGGGCAGGAATGAATATATCTCCCGACTTTGCAGCTTCCCGCTGCTTATCCTTGACGATTTTGGAATGGAACGGGGAACGGAATACGGCTTAGAGCAGGTCTACAACGTGATTGACAGCCGTTACCGCAGCGGCAGGCCGCTGATCGTCACGACTAATCTCACGCTGGAGGACTTGCAGCACCCGGAGGACACCGCCCACGCCCGCATTTATGACCGTCTGATTGAAATGTGTTCTCCTGTCCGCTTTACCGGGAGCAACTTCCGAAAAGCCACGGCGCAGGAGAAAATGGGACAACTGAAAAAGCTGATGAACAGAAAGGAGAGCCGCCTATGACCAACACCCCAAAGAATGACCGCAGCACCCGCCGCCCGGATTGCGTGACGGAAATCCGCATAGGTAATTCTGTCCTTGTCGTTTCCGGCTATTTCAAGCAGGACACCACCGCCACCGCCGCCGATAAAATGCTGAAAGTGCTGGAAGCGGAAGCTGCTACACAAAAATCGGCAATTTGACGGGACGTAAAGAAGCAGAAAGGACTGTACAGCCAGCCCCGGCGTGTGGTATGATAGTCATACGGAATAGTGGGGCTGGCTGTCGGAAATGGAGGACACTATGTTAAGACAGACCACCCGAAACCTTATTACCGCCCTTTATCCGAGATTATCCCACGAGGACGAGCTGCAAGGTGAGAGCAATTCTATTTCAAACCAGAAGCGTATTCTTGAAACCTATGCGAAGCAGAACGGCTTTTCCAATCTGCAATGGTACACAGATGACGGTTATTCTGGGGCGAACTTCCAAAGACCCGGTTTTCAAGCCATGCTTGCGGACATTGAAGCCGGAAAAGTCGGCACCGTTATCGTCAAGGATATGTCACGGTTAGGGCGAAACTATCTGCAAGTGGGAATGTATACGGAAATGATTTTCCCACAGAAAGGCGTCCGCTTTATCGCTATCAATGACGGAGTGGACAGCGCACAGGGCGACAATGATTTTGCCCCTCTGCGGAACATTTTTAACGAATGGCTGGTGAGAGATACGAGCAAGAAAATCAAAGCAGTAAAACGGTCTAAGGGTATGAGCGGGAAGCCCGTCACGAGCAAACCCGTATACGGCTACTTTATGGACGAGGACGAAAATTTTATCATTGACGGGGAAGCCGCCCCTGTTGTGCGGCAGATTTACAGCTTGTGCCTTGCCGGGAACGGGCCGACCAAGATAGCCCGTATGCTCACAGAGCAGGAGATCCCCACGCCGGGAACGCTGGAATACCGTCGGACGGGAAGCACCCGCCGCTACCACCCCGGCTATGAGTGCAAGTGGGCGACCAATACCGTGGTACATATCCTTGAAAACAGGGAGTACACGGGCTGTCTGGTAAACTTCAAGACGGAGAAGCCGTCCTACAAGACCAAGCACAGCGTAGAGAACCCCATTGAGAAACAGGCGATTTTCGAGAACCACCATGAGCCTATCATTGACACCCAGATGTGGGAGCGTGTGCAGGAGTTACGCAAGCAGCGCAAACGCCCGAACCGCTATGATGAAGTGGGCTTATTCTCCGGCATACTCTTTTGTGCCGACTGCGGCAGCGTCCTTTACCAGCAGCGTTACCAGAACGCCACCCGCAAGCAGGATTGTTATATCTGCGGGAGCTACAAGAAGCGTACCCGTGACTGTACGGCGCACTTTATCCGCACCGATCTGTTGACCGCCGGAGTGACCGACAATCTGCGGAAAGTCACCAGCTATGCAGCGAAGCACGAAGCCCGGTTTATGAAGCTGCTGATCGAGCAGAACGAGGACGGGGGCAAGCGCAGGAACGCCGCAAGGAAAAAGGAGCTGGAAGCCGCCGAGAAGCGTATCAGCGAGTTATCCGCTATCTTCAAGCGGCTGTATGAGGACAGCGTGACCGGGCGCATTTCAGACGAGCGTTTCACGGAGCTGTCGGCAGACTATGAAGCCGAGCAGAAAGAACTGAAAGAGAGAGCCGCCGCTATCCGGGCAGAGCTTTCCAAAGCGCAGGAAGCCACGGTAAACGCAGAAAAGTTTATGAATGTTGTCCGCAAGTACACCAGCTTTGAAGAACTTACCCCTACCCTTTTGCGTGAGTTTGTGGAGAAAATCGTTGTGCATGAGTGCAGCTATGACGAGAACGGCACACGCAGACAGGACATTGATATTTATTACTCTTTCGTTGGCAAGGTAGACCTGCCCGAATGACCGCCCGACCTATCCGGCGCAATGCGCAAACGCCGGATAGGAACGGCAAAATTTTTTACACTTCTACTACTTCTTTATCACACATCAGCAAATGGTTCCGCTACAAAACATCAGCAAAGGAGCAATCACTATGGATTACGCCTAT
>ERZ773009.2123-NODE-2123-length-12963-cov-76.708630_pt1 | contig 12963 bp, 8 predicted proteins | sample MGYA00580663_ERZ773009 | MGnify/ENA primary metagenome ERZ773009 (study PRJEB29015, sample SAMEA2737969) | human oral metagenome | biome: human oral; feature: human-associated habitat; material: dental | place: China | collected 2026 ... | reverse complement strand
TTGATATAGTACATACTGGTTATGATTATGCCTGAAAGCGCGGGAGAATGCAATTTGATTTTTCTGAGCTATTTTTAAAAATGGTTATTATGTAACCTTCCCAAGGTTGAGACGGGAGCTAGATTCTTTTCATAGGCACTACTCTAGATCTGAAATAGCGGCTCTGTGTATTGAAGATCTAAACCTACTGCGCAAAAGGCAAGCGTAGAAATATGGGCATGTTGCGCTAGTTAGTAGCAATTTAGGAAGTTAAAACTAGAAAAAACAAAATAATTAAGTATAAAATTGTCGACACGTTAATAATTTATTTGATTTCATCAAAGATGACTGGGTGGTGCGCGAGTAGTGTAACCATTGCATAACAGCGATAGATGCGGAAAAATGTGATACAATTTGGATAACATGAGCAGTAAAGACTTCTCGATCAAACAGCTTGTAGCGTATTGTCTAGATTATGCCAATCTGACAACGACAGATGCGTTAACACGTTCTGTTAGCACAGGTAAAATACCTAGTGGCCTAATAGACATAGATGAAGTAATATTTAAGAGTACTAAAGACAAATTTACTTTCAGGCTACGAATCGCTATTAGTGAGAAAGAAAAAGATGAACTCGACGACGCAGAATTAGAAGAACTTAATGCAATTATCGAAAGAGATAGACGTGTAATCGAGAAGATTGACGAGATTGACAAAAAGATTCGAACACAAAGCTACACAAAACAGGTAGTCTTGGAGACTGGTTTTGTGCATTTTGACGCCAAAAAGATAAAAAATTCATTTTTGGCAAAACGTACATATGAAGAGACTGACGATGTGGAGAGTTTTTCGAGATCTCTATTGCAACTGCCAATAAATATATCTATAAGTTACCTGAACCGTAACTTTATTGAGGTAGAGATAGGGCTTCGCGATGATAGCGTGTCTATATTGATCAATAAGTTTAAGGATTGTATTCCTCAGACTAAGTTTGACGATCTGTTCTCTTTTGTTGCAGAATCTGAATCGAAAGAAAAAAGCTACTTACCAATAAATAAAAGCTTTACAGATGAGCTGTGGAATCGTATATATGCTCAGTTGCGAAATATTGGTGCTAAAAATATCACTGAAAGGCCAAATTATTCCGACTGTGAAATCAAATTGATTGGCAAAGCTAACTATTTTTTGACAGAAGACCTAGATGCTATTACTGACATTGACGAGGAAGTACTGCTCGAAACGGCAATTAGTGGATTTATTTCCAATGATGAAATGGATATAGAGGAATCAGTCAGTGACAAGGGTGATACAGAAATTTTCTTTCCGTTTCCGTATGATAAATGGCAGCTAAGAACTTTAGGTATAACGAAGAACAAAGCAATCATCGTTGAGGGGCCTCCCGGTACAGGTAAGTCGCAGACGATTGCGAATTTACTAGTCCATCTTGCCGCAACAGGCAACAGGGTTTTATTTGCTAGTCAAAAAGATCAAGCCGTACGCGGTGTAAAGGATAAGCTAAAAGAACTTGAAATACCTTTTCTCTTTGGATACATACCAGACAGAAACTCCCCGCTACATTCAGATGAAGACGAGAGAGACAGTGCAGCAAATACTCTCATATCTCTTGATAAGGAATTCCAAAAGCAACCACTCCTAAAAGATCAAAAACTACCTCTTGAATGTGTTGATATATTTAAGAGTATTTTTAATCGTTACACAAATATTGAAAGAGAACTTTTTGATACAACGAGTAAACGTAACCAATTAGCCAAGTATGGGGATTTTGCTAAGTTCTCAATTAACAAAGAGCGTTATGACGAATATAGAGACTACCTTCGGGAGTTTGGCAGTATAAAACAGGCTATAGACGATTTCGAAGCCGGCAATGAGCGGTACATAGAGATAAAAGACAAAATGTATCGTGATCTGGAAATTACACTTGATGAAGAAATTGAGATAATAAATAATATTATCGGTAAGTTCAAAGTAATCATGCCTGAACGCGCTGGGTTTATCAATAAAAAGATAGTCGATATTAAACTATTAAATATGCTAAAAAGTGTTGCAAAAAATCTTGTACAGGAGATATACAGGGACATCGAAGTGATTCTATTTGATAAGGATTCAACAAAAACTCAAAAATTAAGAGAACTTGAGCTACTTAAAGAATATTTTGAGTATAGTAATTGCGTTGCTAGAAGAGATGAGCTTATAGAACAGGGTAAGATCAGTTATCTAAAAGAGAGACAATTGTTTGTGTCGCTTGGAAAGTTGATTGGCGAAGAGGGTGAAGAGCAGGTTTTCAATAGGATAAATGAGTATAATACGCTTCAGGATAAGCTTGACGGCTTATTGAGTCCACTTAAAAATAACTCTCAGAGTGGCTACCGTAATATCAATGATATACGAAAAGCAGTCAGAGATTTACAGAAATATTATCGTAAAGACACGGTTAGCTATGTTAGAAATAGGCTATTGTCTAACATAGACAAACTAAAGATGTCCAAAGCCACTAGAGCCACATTGAAACAGTTGGCACGATCTTTAACGAAAAGCAAAAAAGCGTACAAGACTTTCGATAAGTTAAAACACGATGAGAATAACTTTGATGTGATGTCTGAAGTTCTCCCAATTTGGATGATGTCTCTTGATGATGTTAATAGAATAATTCCATTGAAAGCGAGCGCTTTTGACTACGTAATTATGGACGAGGCTTCGCAGTGTAATTTAGCATATGCGGTTCCAACAATGTTTCGTTCAAAACACACGATATTCTTCGGTGATAGCTTACAGATGCGCGATACTAATACCTTATTTAAGTCTAATGAACAGCTAAGCTCTATCGCGAAAAAGCATCATGTACCAGACCAGTTTCAGATTAAGGCCGAAGAAGACACGATTAAGTCAATCATGGATATTGCTAGTCTAGCTGGTTTTAAGACGGCTATCTTAAAGAATCATTACCGATCTCCTAAAGAGCTTATTGGTTTTTCTAATCAAAATTACTACGAAAAGGTTGGCCGACCACTCGATGTCATTAACGACAGAATTTTGACATATAAAGACACGAATCGAGTACTTATAAATCACGTAATCAATGTCGACAAATCACTGGAAGACTCAGAAAAGACTAATCATACTGAAGCGAGGTATATCAAGAGTCTTATAGATGACATACGAAACGACGACCAATTAAAAAATAAATCTATTGCAGTCCTTACCTTCTTCAATGAGCAAGCCGAGCTACTACTTAGAGAAATCAATGATGATTCAATAAAAATCTCAACCATCGAGGGAATTCAAGGCGATGAACGTGACATTGTCATTTATTCATTTGTTATTACCGATGCAACAAGTGGTAAAAAACGCTACATAGCATTGACGGGCGAAGGTGGCGAGATTAGAAAAGGTGCAAACGAAGGACGCGTTAATGTTGCGTTTAGCCGAGCGCGCCAGCAGGTTCATTGTGTAACATGTATACCGCCTACTAGTTGGCCCGATGGTGTTTGGATAAAGAAATATCTCGAATACGTCGAAGATAATGGTTTTATACAGCGGCAGAGTAAAAAAGACTTGCATTTCGATTCTCATTTTGAGGAAGAAGTATTTGATTATCTTACTAGCAGCTTGCCAGAGAAAGTTTACGTGATTCAGACGCAGGTTGAGAGCTGTGGCTTTAAGATCGACCAAGTTATTACTAATATTAAGAGTGGTAAAAAGTTAGCAATTGAGTGCGATGGACCAACGCACTTCGAGAATGGCGACGGTCAAGTTTATGTTGATAACGATTGGGAGCGACAAGCAGTTCTGGAAACGGCGGGCTGGAACTTTTATCGCATATCTTGCTTTGATTGGAGCGATAACGAAAAGAGCGTCAAAAAAGATGTTCTAGATTTTATAGAACGATACTTCAGCGAAAGCTCCAATCATCAGACTTCAAAAATAGTTCGTGATATAAAACAATTGGAGATTCAACCATCCGAAGAACCTTTGAACTTGTATAAAACAAACATCAAACGCTCCAGTAGACATCAATCTGATACTAAAGAAAAGTATGAAGAAGTAAATCTACGCGAAAATCGCTCCAGGCTACCGGGAGGCCTAGATATATCAACAAAAAATACCAAACAGTCGTTTAGCGTTGGTAGTCGTGGAGTGGATCAAGAAAAGTTCGGTCGATATTTAGCATCACATGTCGGCAATACTATTAGAGTACATTATCAATCAATGCGAGCATGTAGTGCTCAATCACTTAGAGAGCTCAGATTACATAGTTATGATGCAGTCTATTTTTATGCCGCAAGACGTGGTGATGATAAATCTTATAGGTATCGGCGCGACAGAGTTATTGAATATAAATAATTTATTACTAAACATAATGTTATCGATTTGCTAGCAATCATAAAAAGCACTCCATTAGTTTATGGAGTGCTTATTTTTATGGTTCGTTATTATTTCTTGCTGCCGCGAATTGCGTCGATCAGTTCAATCGGGAAGAGCATCATTGTCTTTTGTGACGGTTCGGTGGAGATGCGTTCCAGGGTATTCAGGGTACGCAGATTAATTGCACCTTGGGTTTTTGCCAGGATCTCCGCCGCCTGCGCCAACGTTTCGGCGGCAGCTTTTTCGCCGTCTGCGTTGATAATGTTAGCACGGCGCTCACGCTCGGCTTCGGCCTGCTTGGCCATGGCGCGCTTCATGTCGCCAGGTAGTTCAATATTCTGGATCTTGACATTCTCAACATCGATACCCCATTTGTCGGTCTCGGCATCAACAATCTCCTTGATCTGCTGCGAAATCTCCTCGCGCTTGGCCAAGAGATCGTCCATATCGACATTACCAGTTACGTCGCGCAGGGCAGCCTGGGCAAATTGGCTGGTGGCATAAATATAATTGGTCGTCTCTAGCACCGCCTTTGGCGCGTTAATCACTCGGAAATAGACCACCGCATCAACGCCGACGGTGACGTTGTCTTTGGTGATGACTTCTTGTTTTGGCACGTCAATCGGTGTCGAGCGCACGTCAACCATCATCATCGTTTGAAAAATCGGCACCACTACGCGCAAACCCGGCTCGCGTACGCCAGTAAACCTACCCAGCGTCAGCACCACCCCGCGCTGGTATTGATTGACTACCTTGATGCCGCTCAGCACATAAATAGCCGCGATGACTAAAATTACTATCATTATTTCCATAAATACCTCCTGTTTTCTAATGATATTCTAGCACCAAAGCGGTATAATAACCATATGAACAATAACCAGCAAAACGCCAATCCGCAGCCGCCAGTTTCACAAACAATGCCAACGATGCAGCCAATGCCCGACCAGTCGCCGCAAGTGACGCCAGCGACACAGCCGTTACCTAGTCAATCACCGCAAATGGCAAATCAACAGTCGGCAGTAGAACCTGAGGAGGCGGCTACAAACCCTAACGACGCTCCTAAAGGTATTATTCAGCAGCATCGAGAGTTTATTAATAGTAGTAATAATATTGTTTTTCACCCAGCGCGCAGTACAATAATTACCTTGATCGTCTTCTTCGTCGGGGCTTTTTTGATGTTTATTGCTCGCATGCAAGACGAGCCGTTTTTTGGACCTGTAATAGTTAATCTTTTCTTGGTACCGTTTTGCTTGACTCTCGGGACGGCTCATTCACCGTTAGCGAGGCTGCGGCTATGGCGAATTGTAAGTTCAATCATGCTGATGCTGAATGTAGGTATGCTATTCATGCATGGTTTATTTGGTATCGCAAAGGACAACGACCCCAGCCCTGCAGTTGGTAGCATGCCGCTGTGGATGCTGCCTGCTGAAAAATCCTTGATCACAGTACTAGCGTATATGGTATTTATCATTCCGCCAGCCATTATTTTCTTAGTTACTACGCTGAAGTATTCTAAGGCTACTCAGCTAAAATAGGCTGTTCACGTTAGTAAATACTTATAATCAGTCAAGCTTTGAATACGTGCTAAGTAGGTTGACATAATACCCCCAGGGGGTATATAATGACTTTATGGATACAGCAGATATCAAGCGGCGAGCTCTGCACCGCACAAAAATTATTTTAGGGCAAATGCGCGGACTAGAGAAGCAAATTGCCGACGACGCATATTGCATGGATATTTTAACGCAAAGCCTAGCGCTGCAAAAGTCGCTGGCATCGCTCAATAAGCTCATTTTGGAGCGGCACTTGCGCACGCACATTGCTGACAAAATAGCCTCGGGCGATGGAATCCAGCAAAATGAAGCCGTAGAAGAGCTACTTAATCTATACGAGTTAAATAATATAAGGACGAAATGATGCACCACGAATCTCATTCTCACTGCAACACAAAAACTTCAACCAAACGCATGGCATTAGCAGCGACCTTGCACTGTTTGGCGGGCTGCATGATCGGCGAAATGCTCGGCGTCACCATCGGCACGCACGCTGGATTTACACCGCACGCCACGGTAATTTTGGCATCGGTTTTGGCATTTACGTCTGGCTATACTGTATCAACTATCCCGCTGATAAGCGCTAAGCTATCGTTCTTCAAAGCCTTCAAATTGGTTTTCGCTGCCGATACGTTATCAATTCTGTCGATGACCATCGTTGACAATGTCATCATGCTGATCGTGCCAGGCGCCATGAACAAAGACCTCACTCATCCGATGTATTGGACAAGCCGGCTGCTATGCATGACTGCCGCGTTCCTAGTGTCGTACCCTGTTAATTTATATTTATTGCGCCGCGGCAAGGGTCACGCGCTGACTCATCAGTATCACCACCATAATAAATAATAACGGCGCGCGGATAAATTCCAAGGAGCCTTGGCTTTTTCCTTGCCAGCTCGCCAGATTTTTAGTACAATCATAAGGTAAATTTGTGGCTCTTTAGCTCAGTTGGTAGAGCAGAGGCCTGAAGAGCCTTGTGTCACTAGTTCGAGTCTAGTAGGAGCCACCAGCAAAATACTCTCCCCGCCGGAGAGTGTTTTTCTTTAGGCTAGAAAGCAGGTATAATAATTTTAATGAGAAGTATTCAGCGAAAGCAAGTATCTTGGCGCGGGCCGATAATTTTCGGTGTGGTCTTGGTAGCGGTAATTGTCTTGGTGTGCATAGCGACCTACTTTACATTTCGTTCATCGGGTGGCTACACTGCTGTCAAATTGCAACCAGCTCGTGAAAAATTCCCTGATATTCAGGTAGATAAGCTGTCGCCGCTACGTGCTCGCGCTGTAAATATACTTCGCCAACAATATGACAATCCGCAGCCTGGCCCGTTTTATAGCCAGGGTGAGAAGCAGGATTGGTGCGCAAATTTTGTTAGTTGGGTCAGCCGCCAAGCTGGCGCGCCGCTAACTAATCCGCATAGCGGCGGTTGGCGTATTCCAGGTGTGCGCAGTCTCGAGACATATTATCGCAACGCTGGTAAGTTCCGTGCTGCAAATAGCGGCTATCAGTTGCAGCCTGGCGACGCTATTATGTATGATAACGCCAGCCGTCATGGCGAGCACGTAAACTTTGTGCTCAAATACGACAACGGCAAGGTGACGACTATTGGCGGTAACGAGGGCGGCGTGATTAACATTCAACAGTCTGATCTCAGCCGCGATGGACCGATTCGCGGTTTTGGGCTGCTAGAATGATGGCTCACATTTCAATTTCTTAACCGTATACGGTATGATAGAATTATGTTCAAAAAGTATATCAAGAAGAAGCTTCAAAAGTATGTCGTTAAGTACTTTGAGCTGCATCCGCATGTCAGATTGATAGTTGTTGCTGGCAGTGTTGGCAAAACTAGTACCAAGCGTGCTCTCGGCAGGTTATTATCGCAGCGTTTTCGTGTTCGCATGCATGAAGGCAATCACAATTCAGAAGTGTCGGCGCCATTGGCGATTCTCGGCATTAACTTGCCAGAGAGACTGCATAGCCCGTTGGCGTGGCTGGGTGTTTTTAGGGCAGCGCATCGCCGCGTTTATAGTCCAGCGGATGTCGATGTCATTATCCAAGAGTTAGGTGTTGACCATCCAGGCGAGATGATGGATTTTGGCACTTACTTGCGGCCGAATATTGCGCTAGTTACGGCGATAACACCTGAACATATGGAATTTTTTGGTTCAATTGAACATGTGGCTCAAGAAGAGCTATTTGTCGCTAAATTTTCTGAGTATACGCTGATTAATCGCGATGATATCGACGGGCGATTCGCAGATTTCTTGGAATCGGCGAACTTTAGCACTTACGGTACGACTGGGCTAGCAGAGTTTCGTTTTGAGCAGCAACAGCTTGATGAAAATGGTTACAGGGGCACGGTCATTGCCCCTAACGATATTCGTTTTCCCGCTACTATTAAAGTAGTGGGCGAGCATAGCTTGCGCCCGATCATGGGGGCGGTTGGCGCGGCGATGATGCTCGGGCTGCCAGTGGAAGACATTATACGCGGCCTGTCGCTCCTCAAGCCAGTGCCGGGGCGGATGAATCTGCTGCGCGGCATTGGCGGCGTGACTATTATAGACGACACTTATAATTCTAGCCCGGCAGCGGCTCAGGCGGCGCTGCGAACTCTATACGAGTTCACTGATGTACCGAGTCGTGTGGCTGTTTTTGGCGATATGCTAGAGCTTGGCGGTAGCAGCCAGGCCGAGCACGAAAAGCTCGGTCGCATGTGCGATCCGAGTCTTTTGTCGTGGGTGGTAGTCGTCGGCGTGGCGGCGACGCAGTATCTAGCACCAGCGGCCCGTTCGACAGGCTGCCAAGTTCATGTGGCGCGCAACGCTATCGAAGCTGGCGAGTTTGTCCGTTCGATAACCGAGCCAGGGACGGTAGTGCTAGTCAAAGGCTCGCAAAACGAAATATTCCTCGAAGAATGTGTTAAGGTGCTCTGCGACATGACCGAGGACGCTGAATTAGTCCGCCAAAGCGATAAATGGCTAGCTATCAAAGATAAATATTTCCAGCAATTTTAATCGTGTGTATAATAGATTTAAGTTAAGGAGTAAAGGAGCAAGCTAGCAATGAAACAAGACGGTGCGCCAAAGAAGCCGAAAACCACTAAAAAGAGAGTCTCTGACAAGCCCAAAACCAAGGCCAAAACCGAGACCAGTAAAAAAGCTAAAGTTTCAACAAGCACAACAGCGCCAGCGTCAGTAGCCGCCGAACAATTCGCTGCAAAATCCAATGCTGTAGCAGAACAGCCAGCTGCCGCTCCGGTTGTCGCTAACCAGACTGTGGCTCAACCTATAGCTCAGCCAGCGTTGCCGCCGCAGATGGCGATGGGCCAGCGAAAGTCTAAAGCAGGCTTGATTATTGCTATTTGCGCTGCAGTATTAGTTGTGCTGCTGGCGATTGCTGGCGCTACTGCCTATGCGTTTTATCAGAAACCAGAAAATGTCTTGCTTGATGCAGTTAGCAAATTGCCGCTCGCTACCAAAGTCTCGACCAAAACCACGGTGAACTCAAACTTTTCTTATGAAGCCGACGGCGTGAACATTAAGTTCAAAAAATTTACATTTGATACTGGCGCTGAAAATACGCCGAAATTTGACGCAAATGCCGAGTTGGCTTTGGAGGTGAATGGCAAGGAATTGTCTCTCAAGGCTAGCGGTTTGGCAACTGACAACGGTACAGTCTATTTCAAGGTTGACAATATCGTATCAAGTATCAAGGAAACGTTGTCTATTCTACATCAAAAGTTGCCAGCTCAGGCTGAAAAACACCTGAAAAAGATTGACGGTAAATGGGCAAAATATTCGCTAGCTGATGTTCGCAAACAGGATAAAAAATCAGCTGACCAGCTACAATGCGTGATTGATGCTTACAAAAAATACTCCAAAGATGACAAAGCTAAGCATCAAATTTCCAGCGTTTACAAAAAACATTCATTTATAATTATCGACAAAGAAGTTAAATCGCAAAATGGTAATTTTGGCTACGACGTATCAGTTGATGACGACAAAGCGGAAGCTTTCTGGAAAGATTTTCGAGAAACCTCTTTTGCTAAAAGCGTTGAATCTTGCGCGCCGAACGTTTCGTCTTCGTCGTCTGATACTTACAAGTCTGCCAAAAAAGCCAAATCAAAAGCTGACGCTACCATGACCGTTTGGGTGTCGCAATGGTCGCATGAACTGCGCGGCGTTGACGTTAAGGCCGCTAACCTTAAGACCGATAGCCGTTCCGACAAAAACTACAATGTTAGCGCCAAGACAATTATTGATTTTAGCAAAGGTTCGCAGGTCGCTGTTCCAAGCGACGCCATAAGCGCTGAAGAGTGGGCAAATGCGATTAGTCAATCTTTTCAGTCGGTAGCTGGCGATAGTCGTCTACCTGCGCCAACCGTCGATACCGATAATGATTTAGATTATGGTGATTACGACGATTAATTACTAGAACCAGCTGTGTTTTATCTGTTATACTGATAGTTGATGAGACACTATAACCCTTCTGAAATTGAGCCGAAATGGCAGCAAATCTGGGCGGATGACCAGCGTTATCATACGAGCGAGTCAAGCGCCAAGCCAAAATACTATGTGACGGGCATGTTTCCGTATCCAAGCGGCGCCGGCATGCATACCGGCCACTTCATGGAGCACTCTATTGTCGACGCGGTGGCGCGTTTTCGCCGGGCGCTCGGTTACAACGTAATGTATCCGATTGGCTGGGATAGCTTTGGCTTGCCAGCCGAGAATTACGCTATCAAAACTGGCCGCAAACCTCGAGAAACTACCGCTGACAATATTGCGAATTTCAAAAAGCAATTGCGCAGTGTTGGTGCCAGTATCGATTGGTCGCGCGAGATCAATACCAGCGACCCAGAATACTACAAATGGACGCAGTGGATATTTACTAAGCTGTTTGAAAAGGATTTAGCCTACCAGAAAGAATCGCTGCAATGGTGGTGTCCAAAGGACAAAACGGTTCTCGCTAACGAGCAGGTGATTGACGGCAAATGTTGGCGCTGCGACTCGGTGGTTGTCAAGAAATCTATGAAGCAGTGGTTCTTCCGGATCACCGCTTATGCCGAGCAGCTACTTGCCGAGCTGCCAGAGATGGATTGGCCCGACAAAATCAAAATTGCGCAGACTAACTGGATTGGCAAAAGCGAAGGCGCTGAAATCGCTTTTCAAGTTGACGGTAGCGACGATACGATAACTGTTTTCTCGACGCGTCCTGATACGATTTTTGGCGCAACCTTTCTGGTGTTAGCGCCCGAGCATCCATTAGCGCGCACGCTGTTGACCGATGAAACGCGTGAATTGGTCGAGAACTATATTAATGATGCCGTCAAGAAATCAGAGATTGAACGCAGCAACGACACCAAAGAGAAAACAGGTGTTTTTAGCGGCAGCTATGCTATCAACCCGGCGACTGGCCAAAAGATTCCAATTTGGATTGCCGATTATGTTCTGGGGGGCTATGGCACTGGTGCGGTGATGGGCGTGCCAGCGCATGACGACCGCGACTTTGCTTTTGCTGAAAAATTCGAGCTGCCAGTCGTTGAGGTAATTGAGCGGCCTGAGGATGATATTGATACCGACGCTTGCTATCACGGCGAAGGGGTTTTGGTGAATTCTGGAGCTTTTGATGGTACGCGCAGCGAGGATGCTCGCGAGCAAATTGTCGCTTGGCTCGAGCAAGAGGGTAAAGGTAAGTCGCAAATTACTTACAAGATGCGCGATTGGCTAATCAGCCGCCAGCGCTATTGGGGCGCGCCGATTCCGATTATTTATTGTTCGGAGCACGGTACGGTACCAGTCCCGGAAAGTGATTTGCCAGTATTACTGCCGGATGTCGATGATTTCCAGCCGCGAGGCGACGGCAAATCAGTCTTGGCGGCGCAAGAAGACTGGGTGCAGACGACTTGTCCAGTTTGCGGCTCTCCAGCTCGGCGCGAAACTGACACGATGGACGGTTACGCTTGCAGTAGCTGGTATTTGCTGCGGTATACCGATCCGCATAATACGCAGCAGGCTTGGGCGCCAGACAAGGCAAATTACTGGGCGCCGCTCGATATGTATGTCGGCGGCGATCACGCGACGGCCCATTTGCTGTATGTACGCTTTTGGACGCATGTCTTTCGCGAACTTGGCTTGACAGATTTCGCTGAACCAGTGAAAAAGCTGGTTTACCATGGTTTGATTCAAGCCGAGGACGGCCGCAAAATGAGCAAAAGCCTCGGTAATGTCGTTGATCCGCTCGAAGTTATCAACGCTGGTTATGGCGCTGACGCCCTGCGCACATTTGAACTATTCCTGGGGCCGATCAACGAGAACTCTAGCTGGAACAGCCGCGGCATTGCTGGTGTTTATCGTTTTCTTAATCGCTTGTGGACGCTGGTGCAAGAATTTGACGACAGCGACAAAACTGGCACGTCTGATGCTCAGAAGCTTGATACTATTATTAATTCTACTACCAAAAAAGTCACCGATGACATTCATCGGCTCAGCTTTAATACGGCGATTGCAGCGCTGATGGAATGCGTGAATGATTTGTACAAATTGAAAGTGGTGGGCTACAGCGAAGATTGGCGCCCGCATCTCAAGACGCTAGTGCAATTGGTACAGCCGTTTGCGCCGCACATGGCTGCCGAATTGTGGCAGCAGCTTGGCGAAACTTCGCAGCTTGATTTTGCCGCTTGGCCTGCCTGGGATAATGCTAAAATTGTTAGTGACAGTTTGCTCATTATCGTGCAAGTCAATGGCAAATTGCGCGCGAAACTCGAGGTCGCTGCTGATGCTAGCGAAGAACAGATCAAGGATCTAGCGCTAGCCGACGCCAACGTCCAGAAATTCGTGCTGGCTGAGCCGAAGAAGATTATCTACGTCAAGGGCAAGCTCGTCAATATTGTGGCGTGATTCCGTCCTTGCAAACTTACAAATAGTAAGTAGCGGTTTCTAGCCCTATACGCTATTACTTTGTTCATGACTCATAGTCTCATTATAACATAACCGTTATAAAAAGTCAATAATTAAACTATGATAACGCTACGATGTCAAATACTTGAGAA
>ERZ773009.2122-NODE-2122-length-12968-cov-2.945946_pt1 | contig 12968 bp, 16 predicted proteins | sample MGYA00580663_ERZ773009 | MGnify/ENA primary metagenome ERZ773009 (study PRJEB29015, sample SAMEA2737969) | human oral metagenome | biome: human oral; feature: human-associated habitat; material: dental | place: China | collected 2026 ... | reverse complement strand
TATATCCGGCGGAGAAGCACAAAGAATTTCGGTTGCTCGTTCAGTGATTAATTCACCCAAAATAATATTTGCAGACGAACCTACCGGAGCATTGAATTCAAAGGCGGGGAAACAAGTGTTGGACTTGCTGACGAGATTAAATAGAGAGGGACACAGTATAGTTTTGGTTACGCATGATGTACATGCTGCACTTAGAGGAAATAGGGTAATATACATAAAGGATGGTGTCGTAGAGGGTGAGTGCATTCTAAGTGAGTACACAGAAGAAAAAAATGATGAAAGGACAATAAAATTGGAAGAGTTTTTGGAAAAAATGGGTTGGTGATTTGAAATGAAAAAAATTTGGATTTTGGCTCGTTCCGGAATTTTAAGGAATATATATTCATCTGTAGTTTACGTAATTTTGTCAATAATATTAGCATTTTTATGCAATACAATCTTTTCTATTGAAGATAGCTTCAATACATCATTTGCCAAGGTTTTTAATAAAACTAAGAGTGCCGATTGTGCTGAAGTTATACCGGATAGCTATTATACTGCTAAAGAGGCTGATATAAGAAAAATATTAACTGAAGACGCTGATGTAAGCGAATATCATATAGAGGATGCGTTGTTTCTTTTAAAAACTCCTTTAGTTTAAGCGCGAATTCCTTTAGATCAGGCTCGTTTTCGGCAAGTGCGACGAGGCTTTTCATATCTTTTGCGAGATTTGGCGAGAGCTGGAGATTTTTAGCCTGCGCGGCTAGCTCTTTGGCCTGCGTCGGGCTTGATTTTAGCTCGTTTAAAAGCTTATTTACGAGCTTATCTAGATCCTTTACGGCGTTATCCGCGGCCTCGGAGTCCAAATTTTGCGCAGGCGCGTGCTGATTTTTAAAAAGATTTTTAGTTTCGCCCGCCTGACCCGTCTGTCCGGCGCTTGGGCCGCCTACGCCGCCGGTTTTGGGTAGCGCGCCGCTGACTGCGGCCTGGGTCGCGATTTGCGAACTTACTGAGTTGCTTACTGATTCCATACGGCTATATCGTCAAATTTGAGATTTTCATTAGCTATTTGCCATCGTGCCGGGGCTGTGCTCAAAGTCGCTTCTGCTTTCAAGCGGAACGGTCTTTTGCGTGAGGCAAAACGCGATGAGAAACGCAAGCAACGCCACGTAAACCCACATAAAGCCGTCAAAGCCTAAAATTTGCATGCTAGCGCCCATTATCACGGACGAAAGAAGCGAGCCGAAAGAGTAACTAAAAAGTACGGCGCGCCCTACTTCGATGCCTTGGTTTTTGTGCTTTAAAACGTCGTTGGCACGAGCAAGCGATAACGCGTAGAGGCAAAAAGCTCCCGAGCCCAGAAAAAACGACAAAACGTACTGCGCGTAGATAGAGGGCTTAAGCGCCAAAAAACAAATAGCCGCACACAGCGACACGCCCGCGCAGCACATTATCGCGGGACGGCGGCCGAATTTATCCGAAAAACCGCCGATTAGAGAGTGGGCGATAAAGCCGCCCGCCATCGCGACGGTCATAAAAAACGAAACCTCTCTCGCACCGTATCCTTGCAGCAGGATATAAACGCTAGCCATCGTAAAAAAGCCGTTTATAAGGATACCGGCTACGATACTGGTAATGAGCGCCAAAGGCACGAGCGCAAATACTCTCGGGATCGAGACGCTCTTTTTTTCGGGGATCGGCGGCTCTTTGATACGGATCAAATTTAAAGGAATACTCGAAAACAAAATAAACGCCGCGCTAAGCAAAAGTACGTGAGAAGTGGATAAATTTAGCGATAGCACTAGGATGCCCAGCCCAAAACATACGTAAAACGTGATCTCGTAAAAGGCCAGTACTCGCGAGCGCACTTCGTTTCTGGCGCGTGCGTTGAGCCAGCTTTCGATTATCATCAAGATCGAGTAGTAGCAAAATCCTAAACATCCGCGCAAAAACGCCCAAAAGTAGAGGTTTTGACTAAGATCGTGAAACATCGCCGCGATACCAAAAAGCGACGCAAAGATCCCAAAGCTCCTGATGTGGCCGACTTTTGAGACGATTTTATGCGAAAATATCGTGGCCGCCATAGCTCCGACGAAAAATACCGCGATAACAAATCCCGTCTCCAGCTCGCCTGCGCCCATTTTTTTTAGCTCGACGCCGGCCGAGCTGATGATGAGGCCGTTTCCCACAAACAAAAACGCCATCCCCACAAATAGTGCAAACATCGATCTGATCGTTATTATCGAGCTATTTCTCATTGCTTCTTACTCCATATATCAAAGCGCCCGCGGGCATCGCCGCAAGCGCGATCAAAAACGCGGCGATATCGAGGTTGCCGTGCCTTTTTAGCGCTAAAAATCCGACGACCAAAACCGCATACGCGATCAGCCGAAAAGGCACGAATGCGGTAAAATAGTTGGGCGAATTTTGCTTTAAATTTTGCGCGAAATTTTGCTTTTTTGACGGCTTGGCTTCGCTGTCTTGATTTGATTTGCTCAAATTTGACTCGCTTGCCGCGCTCAAATTTGACCCGCTATTTTGGCTTGTGCCGCTTAAATTTTGCTCGTCAAATTTGCCCTGCGCGGCTTTGTTTTGTTCTGTTGCCGAGTCAAATTTAACGCGCTCGTTTTCGCCGTTTAAATTTAACTCCGCCGCTTGGTCAAATTTCGCATCTGCTTTTACCGAGCCGTCCAAATTTGACGCGTCCAGACACTTGGCATCTTCGCGGTGCGGGTCATGCCCGTCAAATTTAGCGTTTTCAGCGCGATCAGGAAACTCCTCGTGATTTTCGCCCCATTCGTCTATGTCGTCCTCTGCGGAGGCGTCATAGTCTCGCACGCCGTTTTCTACGCGTTTTTTGTAGGCTCTAAAGGTCGCGGCCAGCACCAAAAGCGAGCCCGCAAACGCAACCTGCGAGCTGTAAAACCACGCGCGGCCAAATGCCGCCGAGCCCAGCAAAAGCAAAGCCTCAAACGCGCCGTAAACGGCAAGGAGCTTAAAATTCACTCATCGTCCTCGTCATCGTCTTTCGCGGGTTTAAATTTACCTTTATCTTTTAGTTCGTCGAGACTTTTTATCTGCGCATCGTAGGCCTTTTTGATGTTTAGGCCGGCTGCGGCGATACCGACTGCGATGCCCGCAAACAGCGTCCACGTCCAGCCAGTTTCCTTCATCATCCAGTAGCCAAACCCAGCCCCGATAGCAAGCGCAACGACGATAGAAACACCTAGACTTAGCTGCTCGGCACCCTTTACGACGTCGCCTAAATTTATCTTCGCCATTAGGCAAATCCCCAGCTGTTTTTCATGCGTTCTTGTATCGCTTCGCGCTCTTTTCTGGCCTCTTTTAGACGCTCTTCTAGATCGGCGATCCTTGCTTTTACCTCGCGCATTTCTTCGTTTTCGCCAGCCGTCTGCGCGACTATCTCGGCAAAGCTCTCGTCCGCGGCCTTAATCGCAAATTTGATATCCTCTTCGCTCATCGCGTCGCAGATGAAGCCCGTCTCAAACTGGCTAGGTGCTAGATAGACGCCCTTTTCAAGCATTTTGGCGTGAAATTTAGCGTAAAGCTTGGTATCGCTTTTTAACGCATCGTCATAGTTTTTAACCTCGCTTGCGGTAAAGAAAAAGCCAAACATCGAGCCTCGCACCGTCGTTTGCAGAGCGATGCCGTACTTCGTGGCGACGCTTTTTAGCCCGTGAGCGAACAGTACGGCTAGCTTGTTTAGACGGTCGTAAAGATCATGATCGGCGAAAATTTTACTCAGGCTTGCGATGCCGGCGGCCATAGCTACGGGATTGCCGCTTAGCGTACCGGCCTGATATACGGCGCCTTCGGGACTTAGGCAGTCCATGATCGCAGCCTTTCCGCCAAACGCCGCCGCCGGGCAGCCTCCGCCGATAACCTTACCAAAGGTCACGAGATCGGCCTCTATGCCGTTAAATTCGAACGATCCGTGCCTGCTCGCGCGAAATCCGCTCATAACCTCGTCAAATATCAGCACCGCGCCGTTTTCGTCGCAAAGGCGTCTAAGCTCGCTTAAAAACTCGTTATCAGCAGGCACCAGCCCCATATTTCCCGCGATCGGCTCGATGATTAGCGCGCCGATTTTGCCTGGATTTGCCTCAAATATCGCTCGCACGCTAGCTATATCGTTATAGCGCGCTAGATAGGTATTTTTCACCACGTCTGCCGGCACCCCGCCGCTGGAAGCATTGCCGTAGGTCGTCGCGCCGCTGCCTGCTTTTACCAAAAGCGCGTCGCTGTGCCCGTGATAGCAGCCTTCAAATTTTATCAGCCCGTCCTTACCGCTAAAGCCGCGCGCTACGCGGATCGCACTCATTGTAGCTTCTGTGCCCGAGCTTACAAAACGCACCTTTTCTACGTTTTTAAACTCGTCACAGATTAGTTTAGCTAGCTTCGTCTCCAAATTTGACGGAGCGCCAAAGCTTAGTCCTTTTTTAGCCGTCGCTATCACCGCGCTCTCGATGTCGGGATCGCAGTGTCCAAAAATGAGCGGTCCCCAGCTCTGGATGAAGTCTAGATAGCGGTTTCCCTCGATATCGACTAGATACGCGCCCTCGCCGCGATCTACTATAAAAGGCTCGCCGCCGACGCTGCCAAACGCGCGAACGGGCGAATCCACGCCGCCCGGGATATATTTTTTAGCTAGCCCGAAAGCTTCTTTGTTCGTCATTTTTTATCCTTGTTGAAATTTATAACGTATTCGTAAAGCAAATTTATCTCTTCGTCGGTTAGAAAGTAGCTAGGCATCACGCTTCTAGCGCTTAGCACACCCTCTTTAAACGTCTCAAAATCAAGATTGTTTATCCTTGGCGCTCTTAGCTCGTCGTCGATAACCTGCTTCGTTTTTTTATCGAAATGTCTATATTTTGATATGAGTGAGCCCTCGCCGCCCTTGCCGTGACACTTGTCGCAGCCGATGCCGCGCGGGTTTTGATAGAGCATCTTTGCGTATTCGTTTTTCGTGATAAAATCGCTCGCAAACGCCGCGCCGCAAAGCAACCAAAAAATCAGCCAAATTTTCATAAATTCTTTCGCTTTTTCGTAAATTTAATCTAAAATTAGCTATCATACAATCTTTGCGATTAAAAAGTAATAAAGGACGAAAATGACGATATTAGACGGCAAAAACGTAAGCGCGCAGGTAAAAGAAAGAGTAAAAAACGAAGCGTTAAATTTGAAAAATCAAGGCATAGAGCCGGCGCTTGCGGTAATACTGGTCGGCGAGGATAAAGCCAGCCAAACCTACGTCGCGGCAAAAGAAAAAGCCTGCATAGCCTGCGAGATAAAAAGCGTAATGCACCGCTTGCCAGAGTCTACGACGCAAAGCGAGCTAATCGCGCTAATAGACGTGTTAAATTTAGACGACGGCATCGACGGCATCCTAGTTCAGCTGCCGCTACCAAAGCATATAGATACGAATAAAATTTTAGAAACCATTAGCCCCGAAAAAGACGTGGACGGCTTTGCCGCGATAAACGTCGGCAAGCTAGCTAGCGGGCTTGACGGGTTCGTACCGTGCACGCCGCTAGGCATAATGGAAATTTTTAAAGCCTACGATATAAATTTAGAGGGCAAAAACGCCGTCGTGATCGGACGTAGCAACATCGTGGGCAAACCGATGGCAAATCTACTGCTAAACGCCAACGCGACCGTAACCGTGACACATAGCAAAACGCGAAATTTAAAAGAAATTTGCGCGGACGCCGACATCCTAGTGGCCGCTATCGGTAGGGCGGATTTCGTAACGGCTGATATGGTAAAAGACGGCGCAGTCGTGATCGACGTAGGCATAAACCGCATGGACGACGGCAAGCTAAAAGGCGACGTCAAATTTGACGAAGTAGCGCCGAAATGCTCGTTTATAACGCCAGTTCCCGGAGGCGTAGGGCCGATGACCATCGCGATGCTACTGTCAAACACCATAAAATCAGCCAAAAACCGCGCGAAAAAGGCATAAATTTTGAAAAAAGCGTTTAATAAATTTTTAGATTTTTCAAACAGCTGGACGGGCACGGTCATCATCGTCTTGCTCGTGATTTTCTTTGTCGCGCAGGCTTTCGTGATACCGTCCGGATCGATGAAGGACACGCTTTTAGTCGGCGATCATCTTTTCGTTAAAAAATTTAGCTACGGCATCTCGACTCCGCGCATTCCGTGGATAGAGGTCAAAGTTTTGCCTGATTTTAACGGTAACGGCCACCTCATCGAGGGCGCAAAGCCCGAGCGCGGCGATATCGTGGTTTTTCGCTATCCGCACGATGAAAAGATCCACTACGTCAAGCGAAATTTCGCAGTCGGCGGCGATGAAGTGATTTTCACCGAAAAGGCGCTATTTTTACACCCGCACGAGGGCGAGGAGTTTATAAAGGCAAATTTTGACGAAAAAGATATAGTAAAATTTGGCGGTAAGCTTTTCGTTAGAGAGCCCTATAAATTCGGCGGTATCCACTACGACGAGAAGGTAAATTTATTTGAACTAGCCGTAAACTACCTAAACACGAGCAAATTCGCCATGCAACCCGTTATCGTAAACGAGCTGCCAAGCATAGGCAACTATCCGTTTAACGCATTTTATTTTCAGGTCCCGGAGGGCGAGTTTTTCATGATCGGCGATAACCGCGACCACTCGAACGACAGCCGTTTTTGGGGGCCAGTGGCTTACAAAAACATAGTCGGCAAGCCCTGGTTTGTATATTTTAGCTGGGATGATGAATACAAAATCAGATGGAACAGAGTCGGCAAGAGCGTGGACTTTATACAAAACTCGCCAGAGCTACTAGACGCCGCCAGAGCCGAAGCTAAAAACGACGGAAACAAGATCGAATGAACCTTGATAGCATCGACTTCGCACAGGTTGCGATCCTAGTCGCCGTGCTCGTTATCTCCGTCGTCGGGCACGAGATCGCGCACGGATATGTGGCGTACAGATACGGCGACTTGACCGCCAAAAATTTGGGGCGGCTCAGCATAAATCCCATAAAACACGTCGATCCGCTAGGCACTATCGTCGTGCCGGCACTCATGTATCTTAGCACGGGAGTGACGTTTGGCTGGGCTAAACCCGTACCCATAAATTTACGCACGGTGCTTTATAACGGCGGCTACAAGGCCGCTATCATCGTCGCGCTTGCGGGTATCGCATACAACCTTGCTCTTTTTGCGCTAGCGTTTTGCGCGTTTAAATTTATAGGCTTTGACGGCTTTTTTGACGGCGCGGTAGCGGAGTTTGTATTTATGCTTGCAGCCGTAAATTTAGTCCTAGCCCTCTTTAACCTCTATCCCATCCCGCCTCTTGACGGCTCAAAAGCGCTTGAGTATCTTTTACGCATTTTTGGGCTTCACGGCGCGGCAAACTGGCTAAATAGCATGCAAAGATACGGCTTTATCGCGCTAGTTATCATCGTGATCTCGCCGCTAAAGGATTATTTTTTCGAGCCGATACGATATGCCGTGGCGATCATGAGGATGTTTTTGTAAACGGCAAATTTTAAAATTTAGCCTAAATTTCGCTCCTAAAGGCTTGCGGCGAAATTTTACTTTAATGCTTTTTTGCTATAATTAAGCATTTTTTAGCTTATGGAAATTTCATGAAAATAGACAAAATTTTTATCGCGAGCGACCACGCGGGCTTTGATCTTAAAGCGCAAATTTGCGGGCTTTTAAAAAACGAAGGTTTTGACGTATGCGATCTAGGAACGCATAGCAAAGATAGCGTCGATTATCCCGATTTTGCCGAGCTTCTAGCGCAAAATTTGCAGCGCGATAACGAATACGGCGTGCTAATCTGCGGCACGGGTATCGGCATCAGTATCGCGGCCAACCGCCATTCGCACGTTCGCTGCGCGCTTTGTCACGACGTCACAACGGCAAAACTAGCGCGCGAGCACAACGACGCAAACGTACTAGCCATGGGCGCTAGAACGATCGGCGACGCGGTTGCGGCAGATATGATAAAAGCCTTTTTCGCTACCGAATTTGCCGGCGGCAGGCACGAAAGACGCGTGAAAAAGCTAGGAGGCGAGAAATGACTGATTGGCTCGTACTTACCGTTTTGATCTGCATTTGTATCTATCTCACCGTTATGGTGTTTTACTTTAAAACCTTGCTTAAAAAAGAGCGCACGACGCGCGATTTTATGAAAAATAATCTCCAAGATACCGAAGTCGTCATCCGCAAGCTGCAAGTCCAGCTACAGCGCGGTCTTGGCAACATCGACATCCTCACAGACGAACTCAATAAAGTCAAAAACGATGCCAACGCCCTTCGCACCAGAAACTCGCAGTACCGCCTAGAAAACGACAAACTCCGCCAGCGTATCCGCGAGCTAGAGGGCAAAATCGAAGCGCTACTATAAATCAAATTTAAAGGCAAAAAATGAAAGAACTAGACAAAGCGGGGAAGGAGTTTTTATTAAATTCTATCCGCTGCATAAACGATTTTCCAAAACCGGGCATAGTATTTCGCGACATCACGACGCTGCTAAATAATAAAGAGGCGTTTAATTTTTTAATGGATCATCTAGTTGCCAGATACGAGGACGCCGATATCGATTTTATAGCCGGCATCGAGTCGCGCGGATTTATATTCGCAGCGGCCTTGGCAGCTAGGCTGCGACTGCCTTTCGTGCCGATTAGAAAGCCTAAAAAACTGCCCTACATCACGATCTCGCAAAAATACAGCCTAGAATACGGCGTGGACGAAGTGCAAATTCACGTTGATGCATTCGGCGAAAAAGCGGGCGCAAAGGTGCTTTTAATCGACGATCTAATCGCTACGGGAGGCACGGCTAAGGCTAGCGTCGAGCTAATCAATCAAACAAACGCCGTTTGCGTAGAGGCCTGCTTTTTAATCGATTTAAAGGATCTTGGCGGTAGCGCAAATTTACGCCCGCTAACTAAAATTTACAGCATTTTGGAGCTATGATGGAAGAATTTTTTACAAAACTACTCATCGAGTACGGCTACATCATACTTTTCGTCTGGTGCATAATGGAAGGCGAAATGGCGCTCATAATGGCAGGCATCCTCTCTCATCAAACGCATATGCATATCGCGCCGGCCATCTTCGTAGCAGGTCTGGGCGGCTTTGTCGGGGATCAAATTTACTTTTATCTAGGCCGCTATAACAAAAAATATATCGCCAAAAAGCTTCACACTCAGCGCCGTAAATTCGCCATCGCGCACATAATGCTAAAAAAATACGGCTGGCCGATCATTTTTATTCAGCGCTATATGTACGGCTTTCGCGTCATCATACCGATGACCATAGGCTTAACCGGATACAGCGCGAAAAAATACGCGCTCATCAACCTAATAAGCGCGTGGTGCTGGGCCGCGATAACGATAATCCCCGCGTGGATTTTAGGCGAGCACATACTTGACATACTGCACAAAGCAAAAGAGCACTGGTACGTCGCCGTGCCGGTAGTGGCGCTATTTTTGGGCATTTTGCTCTACGGCTTTAGGCGCATAGAAAATAAAATTTTAAACGATAGGAGACACAGAAGTGCAGTTTCAACTCACTAATAAAAAACTAAACGAAATCAAGGCTGATTTGGAGCTAATTTTCGTCGTAGATAAAAACCTAAAACATAAATTTATAAAAGACGAAAAGGCGTTTAAATTTGCCAACTACAAAGGCGAGAGCGTCTTGCTTTTGCTAGAAAGCAGCAGGGTTTACGTCCCGCTAAATAAGCTTGACTACGACGAGCTTCGCATAGCCGCGGCAAAAGCCTATAACGCCGTAAAATCGCTAAACATCAAAAGCCTAAAGCTAGCCTCATACGTCGCAGGTTGCCAGAAAATGAGCTTTCAAGCTCTAACCGAGGGCTTTTTGCTGGGCGCTTACGAATTTAACAAATACAAAGAAAAAAAAGAAAAATACGCGCTAAAAGATATTATTTTTAGCTCTGAGGAGTATAACGACAAGGAAGTCCGCGAAAACGACGCAAAGGACGGCTTTGCTCACGGCGAGATAATCGCTATGGCGACAAATTTCACCAAAGATATCGTAAACGAGATACCTGAAATTTACACCCCGCAAAAAATGGCCGAAGAGGCGCAAAATCTCGCCAAAAACTATCCAAATTTAAGCTGCAAAATTTACGACGAAAAATTCCTCGAAAAAGAAAAGATGAACGCATTTTTGGCCGTAAACAAAGCCAGCGTCCACCCGCCTCGCCTCATACATCTTATCTATAAGCCAAAAGGCGCAAAAAAGCGCGTAATCTTCGTCGGCAAGGGGCTAACCTACGATAGCGGCGGACTTAGCTTAAAGCCGGCTGATTTTATGCTAACCATGAAAGCCGATAAAAGCGGCGCAGCTGCGGCAATGGGTATAATTAAAGGCGCGGCCGAGCTAAATTTGCCGTTTGAAATTCACGCTATTTTAGGCGCGACCGAAAATATGATCGGCGGCAACGCCTATAAACCAGACGACGTGCTGATCTCTCGCAGCGGCGTTAGCATCGAGGTGCGAAACACCGACGCCGAGGGCCGTTTAGTACTTGCCGACTGCCTTAGCTACGCGCAGGATTTTAAACCAGACGTGCTAATCGACATGGCGACGCTAACTGGCGCTTGCGTGGTGGGCCTTGGCGAATACACAAGCGGCATAATGGGCAACAACGAGGAGCTAAAAGCCGAATTTAAAGCAAAAGCGGCAAAAAGCGGCGAGCTAAATACGATTTTAGAGTTTAACCCTCATTTGCGCGAGCTGATCAAAAGCCAGATCGCAGACGTCAGCAACACGGGATCCAGTCGTTACGGCGGCGCGATCACGGCGGGACTTTTCCTAGATAAATTTATAAAAGACGAATTTAAAGACAAGTGGATACACCAAGATATCGCAGGCCCCGCATACACCGAAAAAGCTTGGGGATATAACCAGGCAGGCGCGACGGGAGCGGGCGTGCGAATGAATCTTTATTATCTATGCGCTATGGCAAAGGAGCTGTAATGGGACTAGCAGTAGGTATCGTAGGCTTGCCAAACGTCGGCAAATCAACCACATTTAACGCGCTAACGAAAGCGCAAAACGCCGAAAGCGCGAACTATCCGTTCTGCACGATCGAGCCAAACAAAGCCGTCGTGCCGGTGCCCGATAAGCGCCTAGGCGAGCTAGCCAAAATCGTAAATCCAAATAAAATCCAGTACTCCACGATCGAATTCGTCGATATCGCGGGACTCGTAAAGGGCGCGAGCGCGGGCGAAGGTCTGGGAAATAAATTTCTCTCAAACATCCGCGAAACCGAGGTGATACTGCATATCGTGCGCTGCTTTGAAGACGAAAACATCACTCACGTAGAAGGCGGCGTCGATCCCGTCAGGGACGTCGAGATCATCGAGACCGAGCTCATCCTCGCCGACATCGAGCAGCTAAATAAAAAAATCGAGCGCCTAACCCGCGAAGCCAAAGCAAACGCAAAAGGCGCGAAAGAAGCGCTAGAGACGGCAAACGCGCTGCTAGCCCACCTAAACGACGGCAAAAGCGCGAGCAGCTTCGGCGGCAAGGACGACGACGCGTTTATAAATTTAAACAAAGAGCTAAGGCTACTCAGCGCAAAAGAGGTCGTCTACGGCGCAAATGTGGGTGAGGACGGTATCTCGGAGGATAACAAATACGTGCAGGCGCTTCGCGAGTTTGCCGCGCGCTCGGGACACGAGGTTATCAAGCTTTGCGCCAAGATCGAAGAGGAGCTCGTGGGGCTTAGCGACGAAGAGGCGCATGAGTTTTTAAGCTCGCTCGGCACGAACGAGAGCGGCCTAGAAAAGATCATCAAAACGGCGTTTGCGAAGCTAAATTTGATCAGCTATTTTACCGCGGGCGTCGTCGAGGTGCGCGCATGGACGATCGTAAAAGGCTGGAAAGCGCCAAAAGCCGCCAGCGTCATCCACAACGACTTTGAGCGAGGGTTTATCAGAGCCGAGGTTATCGGCTACGAGGACTACATCGCGTGCGGCGGCGAAAACCCGGCAAAAGAAGCAGGCAAAATGCGCCTAGAGGGTAAAGACTACGTCGTTCAAGACGGCGACGTGATGCATTTTAGATTTAACGTCTAAGTCGCAAAATCGGTCAAATTTAGCTTTGCTGATCAAGCGGTTCTTGGCTAAATTTGACCGCCCTTCCTTTATTGTCGCGCAGCTTACGAGCCTAAACGCGGACAAGATAAATTTGACGCCTTTTCGTGCCGACGTTTTATTTGCCTCAATAACTGCACCCTAAATTTTAGTCTTTTAAGAGCGCGGTTAAATTTAACTCGGCGCTAAATTTAAGGAAAAATTTGAAAAAGATCATAGCCGTTTGCGTAACCGTATTAAATTTACTCCATACTCAAATAATTTTTAAGGACACCAAGATTGCGTCGCTTTAGCACATCGTCGCACTACTTAGGCATCGCGCCCAGATGTTACGACCTATCGACAGCAGCATGCAAACTCTACAAAGAAGCAAAATAGGTTAAATTTGAGAAAAATAAAGCTAGTAAAATTTAACAAAGGAGCGCGATGATAAAACAGCTCTTACTACTGCTTTTTGCGCTAAATTTTGCTATCGCAAATTTGACGGACGAAGCTCAAATGGCCTACGATGCGGGCGATGAACAAACGGCGGCAAAAATTTGGCAAAAAGCGTGCGAAACGGGCGAGGCACGCGGCTGCGTAAGGCTTGGGTTTTTATACCAAAGCGGCAGAGGCGTAAAGCAAGATGACGAAAAAGCCGGTAAATTTTACCAAAAAGCTTGCGACGCGGGCGAGTTAAGAGGCTGCGACAGCCTAGCCTCGCTCCGCCAAAACAGCGGCGAACACGCCAAAGCCGCCGAGATTTTTGAGCAAGCCTGTGAAAAAGGATTTGGTTTAAGTTGCTATAATCTAGCTCAAATTTACGAAGCTGGTACTGGCGTCGCGCCGGATGAAAGCAAGGCGCTAGAGCTCTACGTAAAGGCCTGCGAGCGCGGATACGCGGTA
>ERZ773009.2119-NODE-2119-length-12973-cov-4.570986_pt1 | contig 12973 bp, 7 predicted proteins | sample MGYA00580663_ERZ773009 | MGnify/ENA primary metagenome ERZ773009 (study PRJEB29015, sample SAMEA2737969) | human oral metagenome | biome: human oral; feature: human-associated habitat; material: dental | place: China | collected 2026 ... | reverse complement strand
GCATCGCTAAAAACTCGGCTGGATTTTTAGAGGTTCCCTTTAAAGTCTTATTTAAAAAAGTATGTATGTGCTTTATAATATCTCCGATGAAACAGACATCCGTACAATACACTCTTGATACCCTTGATACTCTTGCAAAAATAACTCGCTGCCGCCTGCAACGGATAAAAACGATGGGGCTGCTGTTCTTCCTGTTGTGCGTTGCGTGCGGAAATGCCGCGGCGGAGACCCGTTTGAAATTGGGAATTGAGCGGCTGCCTGAGTACCGCGAAGTTTTTGCCGGAAAACGGGTCGGCCTGATTACCAATCAAACAGGCATCGATGCCGAGGGAACGCCGTCCGCGGTACTATTGAGCAGGGCGGCGCAACTGACGGTGCTTTTTTCACCGGAGCATGGCATACAGGGCAATGAGCGGGAAGGCGCTTCTATCGGGCACAGTACCGACCCGCGCACGGGGCTGCCGGTATACAGTCTATACGGAAATACCAAGCGCCCGACGCCGGAGATGCTGAAAGATATCGATGTGCTCTGCTTTGATATTCAGGATGTCGGCGCCCGGTTTTATACCTATATTTCTACCATGGCATACTCGATGGAAGAATGTGCCCGGCATAAAAAACGCTTTGTCGTGTTCGACCGGCCGAATCCGATCGGCGGCTCCGTCGAAGGGAATATGCTGGAGCTTGAGTACCGCTCGTTTACGGGATATTTTCCCATTGTGCAGCGGCACGGTATGACGGTCGGGGAACTTGCTCTTCTCTTCAACACCGAATACGGCATCCGCTGCGATTTAACGGTCATCCCGATGGAAGGATGGAATAGAACCGCTTATTTTGACGAGCTGCCTTTGATATGGGTGCCGCCGTCTCCCAACATTCCGTCAGCTCAAACCGCGCTCGTCTATGTGGGCGTCTGTTTGTTTGAAGGGACAAATCTTTCAGTGGGAAGGGGAACGGCGATGCCGTTTCAGTATCTTGGGGCTCCCTATATCGATGCCTACCGTCTAGCCGAGCAGCTGAACAGATTGGACTTGGACGGGGTTCGCTTTTTGCCCGCCTTTTTTACCCCGGTGCTTTCACTCTATGCGGGGAAGCTGTGCGGAGGCGTACAGATTGCCGTTACCGACCCCCGCAGTTTTGCGCCCGTTAAAACGGCAATCGCCGTGTTTTATGAGCTCAAACACCTATATCCGAACGAATTTACGATAAACAACGCGGGCAAAAAATACTGCGGTCTGCATTTATTAACAGGTTGTACACAGCTCACCGACTCCTCACAAACCGCACAGGATTATTTTACCCGAATTGAGAAAGAGAGCGCTCAATTCAGCAATATACGCAAGAAATATCTATTATACTGATATACTGAAGGAAGCTGCGGCGCAGATGTCCGCTTTGCCTTTTTAACCGGAGTAACCAAGTTTAGTAAGATCAGTATTTTCAGCGACTTGAATAACTTACAGGATATATCACTGGAAAAACAGTATGCCGGTATCTGCGGTTAAAAAGGCAAAGTGGAATCTTTTATGGAACGGATGCAAGCGATTATTGCCGGTATTCCGTACGATATTAGCGAAGGAAACCGCACAATCAGAATCGCCATGGATGGCGATGGTTCCATGCAGAAACAAGTTTGCCATGCAAACTTGCAGCTCAAAGATGTACACGGATGTACATCTTTGAGCAAGCTGCGGGAGCAAAATTATCAGACAGCGGTGTATCTGGTCTTTGCACTGATGGGGCAGTTTGTGCAAACGGAAGTCCACTGCTATAGCAGTGCCGCCATGGATGGCGGTTGTTCCACGCAGCAGCGATGTTTCGGCTCCGCCGAAACTCGTAGTCAAAACTATACACGGACGTATAGTTTTGACGATTCTACCGGACGCTCAGACTGCATAGTGCAAACAGCCGATAGCATCTACATTTTCGAGTTTAAGCTGACCGGCAGCGGCACTGCGGAAGATGCAATCAATCAGATAAAAGAGAATGGCTACGCTGCGAAGTACAAAGCAGAAGGGAAAAAGATAGTGCTGATCGGTGCGAGTTTTGACGAGCAGGCGAGGACAATTAAAGAGTGGACGGTGGCTAATTCATAATTATGAATTATTCTTATTTTTCAAGCCAAAAACTTCCGAAAGTCGCATAAGGATTGTAGGAGGTGTGAATGAGAAAATCCCTTATAACTCAGCAATTGCGGTTTACCGCCCGAAACGATTACGCATTCAAAAAGCTTTTTGGTACCGAAGAAAACAAAGATGTCATGATCGAGTTTATCTCATTGGTTACAAGCTTGGGTAAAGATGATTTTGAGGATGTCCATATCGAAAATACCGAACAGCTTCCGCGTTTCTATAAAGAGAAAACCGGTCGGCTCGATATAAAAATCCGTTTAAATGACGGCCGTAAAATCGATGTGGAGATGCAAAACACATACTTTGACTATTACCCGAAGCGCAGCATTTTCTACTGCTCTAAACTGATCCATGAGCATTTCAGCAGCGGTTTGCAGTATGAAAATTTAAAGAAATGCATTGCAATCAATGTATTGAATAGCCCTTTTAAGCTGAGTCGAAAAGTCCATTCGATCTATCAAATACGGGAAAGTGAAGAGCAAACACTCTTAGATGAACTATTAGAGATTCACTTTTTGGATTTAACAAAGCTAGCAAAAGATAATTTGACAAGCTTAGAGAAATGGCTTATGTTTATCAAAACGGACAGCAAGGAGGAGAGAACCATGTTAGCACAAGGAAATCCGGTAATGACGAAGGCAAATCAAGTGATGGATATTTTTTATCTTGATGAGCAAGAACGGAAACAATATGAAGCAGCGTGGGAGTATGAGAGTGATCGGCTATCGATGATAAGCGAATCGGAGCGGAAAGGACTTGAGCGTGGCCTTGCCGAAGGCGAAGCACGCGGCTCCCACCAAAAAGCCTTGCAGGATGCGCGTAATTTTAAACACCTAGGAGTTTCCGTACAAATCATCGCGCAAGCAACCGGTTTAACCCGTGAAGAAATTGAAAAACTGTAAGCGATATATGAAATTTACAAAAAAAGCCGTCTCCGGCGCATGGTGTGAGATACAAAAAAGGCTGCCCGAAAAAGCCCGTTAGGGTTTCAGGCAGCCTTTATGCACCCCCGCCGAACAAGCGGGGGGAACTAACCAAAAGCAGCTGCACATAGCCGGGATGATTCCCGTCTATGTGTAACATCAACAAAGCTTACTGCAAGGAAATCTTTGCCCAGCCGTCTTTTTCAAGCTGATTGTCAAAAGAAGATCTCTTCGTTTCAAAGCTGAACTCACCAACGTCCACCTGCTTGATTATCGCATTCCCATCGTTATCCACCTTACCGGTATCATACTGACCTTTAAATGCAGCGGTTTTTACTGCAGGAGAAACATAGAGATTCGGGAAGGTTGTTGCCTTAGCAGGAGCCGCTGTAACTTTATAATTGGAGAAGAAGTTGTTTCTAGATTGCGCGATTATATCTACGACATAATCACGAATCGCATCCTGTTTTTCACTATCCGATATGAGATCGGAAGGAGTCGATGAAGGATTTTCCAACATTATCTGCCGATTTTTCTCATTCACCGCACTCTCTACCGCACTCGCGACCTCCGCACAGAAAGCTTGTGTAAGAGGATCCGATTGATAGGTAATGTACTTATAGTAAGTGGTGCTATACTGTACACTATTATACAGTTCATTCAATGCTTTTTCGAATGCATCCCCATCGAGTTTAAGCTGTTTGTTTTCATCGGCGGTAAAAGGCGTATAGGTAAGGGTAAGCTTATCGTTCGCCGCATTGGGGTATACACTAATATTGGACGGCTCAAATGAGAAGCCCTCCAGTTGTACATGCTTTGAAACCGGCGATGATGCTTTTACCAGCTTCAACGGAACGCTTACAGAAAAGCTCTTAGGGTAACTTAAGAAGGTTTTCGAAATTCCCGATGTTTCTGCATACGTATTTTCTGCCGTGAAAGTTGCGTTACCGTCAAACTTAAAGTAATCCTTTGAAAGGGTGCCGGGTACAAAGCCGGTATAGGACAGCGAATAAGTCTTATCTTTCTCCAATACGGGAGTAATTGTACGCTCTCCCTCGTCATAGTACGTGAATGCACTCGGCTTCAACGTTAGCGCTACTTTATTACCGGCTTCCCAAGTGCGGGTGAATGCCGCAGCTGTATCAAAAGCAATGACACCGGCCTTTACACCGCTATTTCCACTAATAAGGGAAGTTGTATTTGCGTTATCGGTTGCATGGGCATCGGTTGTATATCTAAGGGCATACTCATAGTCGCTGCTCTTTACCGCTATATCACGGATATCCTTAAACCGTACCCGCATCTCAGTATTCTCTGTAACCGGTGAAACCGCAGCTACCAACTTCCGATAGGAAGAGGAAGTGGTTGTCGTATCAGTAACAAAGTTCGCCGTAACCGGTTTCCACTCCTTGTCCGTAAACTGTTCAACAACAACATGCTTGTTTACAAAGGCTTCGAAATCCTCCTTGGTAATACCGTAGAGTTCTTCCGAATAGAATTTATTCGGATTCCAATCATATTCATTTGAGATAACAACATGCGTTACTAAGTTTCCGTTTTCGGCCACAACCGTATTGACATCATCAGCTTTCTTTCCTCTTTCAAAGGAAATTTTACCGCTCAACATAGAGCGAAAGTTTGTTACACTTGCGGTTGTATACAGATAGTTTGTATTACCGACATAGATATTACCCGGAGCGGAAGTAGGACTAGAAGCAATAGTTACTCCTAATGGCAGAATTTCATTATAGTCATCATCGCCCTTATAGCTATCGGTAGATTCCCCTTGTTCATTATCGCGATCCTGATCCATTTTTTGATCGGTACCGGCAGCTTTTACCGTATCGCCTTTTACCGAAACGTAAACCGCCATGGTAGAGGTTGTTACAATCTTAAAGTTTACCTCGGCGGTAGGTTCGGAATTTACCGTTGTAGTAAGCCATTCAAGCGTAAGTTCATCACCAAGCTGAGGATTTCCCTTCTCAGTCAGGGGCTTCAGTTGCCGGACATGAACAGCCTTTTTTACACTTTCCACATCGACGGGTTTGCTGAATGTAATGGTAGCACGATAACCGCTTTCGTCTCCATACCGTGTTATCCCGGATATACTCACAACCCGGAGCCGTGTTGACACTTGATTATTTTTATTTTCCACGTTTTTGGCAAATGCGTTTTCAGCAGGAGCCGTGGGCGTAAAGTTGTTTGTACAGCTTGCAAGCACCAGCAGGAAGGCTGCGGCAAGCAGACTTAATTTTGCAGTTGTTTTCATATAGCGTATTCTCCTATACAAGATAATATGCTCATTTTACCGGAAGGTTCCGTCCGGCAAAATAAGGACTCTTAGAATTTAATGGTACAGGCAAGCTTTAAATTGCCGATCGATGTCCAGTTGATGGTTTCCAACACTGATTTGTTATATGCAAGGTCAACACACACAGCGTCCACAATGTTCCAGCGTACACCAAGGTTTACATCAACCGTTACCTTACCGTACGTAACGGTATTGTCGGCAGATTCCGTGGTAGATGCTACCGGTTTTGTTGAAGAACCTGATGTAGTGCGGGAGGAATCGTTTGGATAGGTTGTGGTGGTCGTTGTTGTTTGAGTAAACCCGTTAACGGTTGTTTTAACGGTTTTAAACTCGCACTCGCCGGTTCCTTGGCCGAAGGGTTTAACCTCCGTACCGAAGCTTACAAACACACGGTTGGGAATTGCCGCGTATGTCAAAGCCGCTTTAAAGGAAGGGCTGAGCGTAACGGTGGTTGTCTTTACCGTTGTTGCAGGCTTTTCCGTTTCCACTACGCTAGTGTTGTTGTTTAACGGATTTACTTTGTCTATGGTAGTTGTCGTGGTTTTATCAACGCCCTTTGTTACCTCTGTTCTGAAGTTGAACCCGATAGGCGCTTTTACACCGGCAAACAAAGAAAGCCGGTCGGTAAAGTCTTTCCGCATCGTATAGCCCACGGTAAGGGTATTGGCAATATAGGACTTGTTGTAGGCGGTTGCTTTAAAGGTGTCGGTAATGATCCGATTTGCAGCAGTAACCACATCATTATGGGTGTCGGTTCGAATGGTATAGCTGTTTGCCAATGCTATTGTACTGCCGTCCGCAGCCGTGTGCTTCTTTGTACCATAGATGTCGATACCGAAATCGTAGCCGAAAGAGAAGTTGGAATTTAAAGAATCGTTCAAGCCTAAGTCTGCACCGAGTTTTGCCGTTAAGGTTGTTTTGGTGTCGTTCCTGCTGCTTCCCGATACGGTTTTTGTTATATTGGACGTGCCCAAGGTTTCGTCTTTCGTCGTTACCGTTCGGACACCATAAGAGGAGTCTTGGTTAACCTTAAATTCAAGGCCTACTGTGGGGCTAACGGAAAGAGTACCGAGCGAAAGGTTCATACCGAAGTCAACCGTACCGGTACGGTCTGCATCGTTTAGATAACCTTTGGGGTCGTAGGTTTTTTTACCGTTTACTTGGCCGGGTGTTTTAGAGTTGGTAGTTTCGGTATCAGGTGCTACCGCGTCGTCAAAATACGTACCGGAATTATTTTTTCCTGTCCGTGTATAGCCGAGGCGTACCCCCATGTTGCTAAACCCGATGAGTACGGCAACATCGTGATTGGCGTCATGAGATTGCTGAATCCGTGCAGTGTTTGTATGCGCAGTATTATCAATAGTGCCGGGGTTTACGGTAGATTCGGTGATTGTAGTAGTTGTACCCTTGTTATTAGAGGTACTAACATTTCCGAACTGGCCTTGGTACCATGCACCGATGTATACCGGGCCTGCCTTAAATGCGGCGCCCACATCAAGTATGTTGCGGTTGCGGTTAACATTCTGCTGTGCAAATCCCGCATAGGTAAACAGCTTGTCGAAGTTTACAGTACTCCAGTCCGTTAAGCTCATAAACCGGTCGGCTTCGGTACCGTTCAGCGATGCCGTCGCTTTGCTCTGCGGGGAAGAAGGACCTTCAGCAGCCCATGCCGCAGCCGTAATCATCAGCGCAAGCATGCAGCTGATATACATTTTTGTTTTCATAACGCATCTCCTTTTGCCTTGTGTTCTTTAGGATAAACTATCCTAAGTATAGGATACTTTGTAAAGTTTTTGGGAGTATATCTAAGATGTTCAAGCATTTAAAAACTTTACAAAGCCTATGTTAAGGCTACTGCAAACCACAGTATCTGTCAAGCGATAAAATGATTCGTAATTCTTAATTATGAATTCTGAATAGCCGTGCGGTAAACCGGTTGACGCAGGCTGCGGCCGCATATTTACCGGCAGCGGGAGCGGGATGGTCATAGCGGAAATAGACGCTGCCGTCTCGGCCGGTAAGGCTGAGGCGGACGCCGCTTTCGGAGCATACCGCCGTAATAACAAACGGTGCGTTCTTGGAAACCGTAAATAGCGATTTGTTTAAAGCGGCGGCGAGGCGTTTTTCGGTTTGCTTTCTGAGCCGTTCATTAGAACCCGTGCAGGTCAGCGTAACCGGCAGCCGTATCCCGTGTTCAGGAAAGCAGGCGGGGTTGCTTTGCAGCAGCTCTTGATAGAGCATTGTTTTCAGTTCAGTTTTTTTCGTGCAGCCGATCAGCGCCGCAGCGGCTTGTTCCCGCAATTCTTTTTCCCATACCGGATCGAGGGTTTCCAGCGCTTCCCTAAGCAGCTGCGCATCGCGGAGTAGGATACCTTTTTCGGCAATGTATGAGGGACGCGCCTGCGGGATAACCGAGGTTTCAAGCCTCTCGGCACGGTGCAAATACCGCCGAGCCTTAAACGGCGCCGATTGAAATGCCCGGTAATAAAAGCTGTTTCTGTACAGCTCATGCGTATTGCCGCCGGCGTCCGTTATCGTGTATTCCTTTGCCAATTTCAGATTGTGTATGCTAAAAGCCGCCCGATAATACCGCACCAATGCGGAATACTTTGTAAGATTTTTAGACCTGACAAACGCATCTTTGATACTTTCCGCCACCCGTATTTTTTCCGCCGTATATTTTTTTTCGTACAAGGTTCGATACAGACCGTATAGCTCGGTATAAAACTGCGCCGTACTCATACCGAAATTCGCAATCCACGAATAGTCGGTAACCCGCTCAATTTGAGCGATATAGCGTTCCGCTTGCTCCCAATGTCCCATCCGCAGATAGATCTTTGCAAGGTTGATCAGCGGCAGCGGTGTAGGATTGTCTTTTGTCGATTGTGCATAATAGGTAATTGCGCGGTCAAAATTATTCTTCCGCTCTTCAAGCTCTCCCAGAATCAAATAGCCCGACGCACGCGAAAAATAGCCGGAAGCATTGCGGGCGTCTTCTTCCGCTTGCGCAAAATGATAAAATTCGGTTTCCAAAATTGCCTTGTTATAGGAATACACCGAAGCCGAGTAAAGCGAATCGTTTTGTATCGCGAGTTCGATTCCTTTCCGGTAATAGAGCGCCGCATTCCGGTAGTCGAAAAGTTCGCCGTACAGATTCCCGAGCGCGTTTGCAATGCAGCCGTCGTCGCCGTAGCTGCTGCGGGCGTCGAGCATCGCCTTAATACCCTCATCGGTTCGGTGCGTTTTAAAGCAGAGCCATCCGTACGTTGACCATCCGAAAATATCCGTAGGATTATACGAAAGGTACTCGTGCAAAAGCAGGCGCGCTTCCTCTTCTTTATTTAAAGCCGCAGCAGCGCCCGCCGCGCCGTACAGAAGTTTGATGTTGTACCGGTTAATACGCAAGCCTTCGGTAAAGCGTCGGTATGCCGGTTCATATAGGCCGTTGTTAAAATACATATCGCCGAGCTTGAGCTGGAAAAGCTCATTTGCAGGGTACCGCGCAATACCTTCTTCGAGCAGCGCGGCGGCCGTATCCCAGTTTTCCGCTTGCACCGCCTTATCCGCCTTTTGCAGCAGCTCATCGGCGCCGGATGCGGGGAAAAGACGCAAGGGTAATAGAAGCAAAAACAGCACAAGCAGCATCCCGCCGCGCGGTGATTGTTTATCGCTCCGACGCGTATCCATATCAGTCCGCTCATCATAACTATCAGTCTGCGGATGTTTTCGGTAAGGCTCATTTACCTGCGCGTCATCCGGTTGCCGCTGCTTTTTCTCCGCGCGGTAGAGCCGCTTAGCCGCTGCAACATCTTCGTCGGTACAGGCGGGAGCAAACTTTGCTTTTTGGGTGAGCGCATAGAAAGCTTCGCTCGGATGTTTATGGAGCCGTTTCAGCGTGAGAATAATCTTCCGGTTATTCCGCGAAAACCTGATAATCAGATACGGATAGGCTCGGAACAAACCGTACAAAAGACTGAGAATCAGCGCGGCAATGCAGAGCAGTATTCCGCGGTGCATGTTAAAAAACTGCGAAACGCGCTGGGCAACGGTTTGGGCTTCTGCCGCAGAAAGCGCTCCATCATGCCGGGCACGGAGCGACGACCGGTTTAACAGAATTTCGTCGAGGAGCTGTGTAAATTGATCGCCGCCTGCCTGAAAGGAGAAATCGAGCATTTCTCCTTCCGCAAGCTGTTCGGTTGTCGGGTCTACATCTACCCAACCGAGGTACGGGAAAAACACTTCCACCCATGCGTGCGCCATATTCGCCCTCACCGGATAATAATTGAGGATACCCGATTCAGGCTGCAGGAAAAATCCGGCGGCGACCCGTGCAGGGATACCGAGGCTGCGGAGCATCAGGCAGTATGCAAAGGCAAAATACGAGCAATAGCCTTTTTTCGATTCGGTGACAAAATACCGCAGCTGATCGCCGTCGGGAGCCTGCCCGGGGCGGAGCGAATACCGGTACTCGCCTTCGCGGAAATAGTCGAGCAAGGCGTAGACCTTATCATAGTAGAGTGCAAACGGAGCGGTAACCGATTCCGCGATGGGAGAAAGCAAGTTCCTCGTGCCGGCATCTACCGCGGTATAAAAACGCAAAGCTTCCGCCGAAAGTCCTTCCTCCGGATTCCCCGACGGCGCTTCCGCCGTAATAAGGTCGAGCGGCACACCATGCAGTATCTCGCTTTCCACCTTGTAAGCGCCTTTAAAGCTCACGGTGTCCCACACCGTGTACGGCGTTACCGACAGCGGATAGTCGAGCGCGACAAGGGAATCGGGGTCGAGGTTGACGGTAAATATTTCTTGACTGACCCGTTCGCGGCACAGGAAAGGTTGATGCGGAAGCTCCTCCGGCTGTCCGGCGACCCGCAGCGGCTGCTCCGGTTCACCGGGAGCTGTTTTTTCGTAAAACCCTTTTTGAGGACTCCAGCCCGACAGGTACATGCGGCGGAATAAGTGAGAATCATATTCTTGATCGACGTGCACTACCATCACCAGATTGGTATTCATTTTTACCTCATCCTGCAACTGTAAAAACTGAGAAAAATCAAACTCGAAGAGCTTTTGTTCAAGCAGTCCGCCGTTATTGCCGACTGAGCTTTTATTAAACGTCCTGATGAGGAGTGCAAGGATGATCGCCGTTAAGCCGATAAAGACGGAAAAGAACACCGCGAACCGCCGGCGTTTACCGGATGAGAGGCAGAGCACGGCTGTTTGAATCAGCATAAAGACACCGGCAAAGCCTGCCGCAAAGACCGGATGGGAAAACACCGTAAGGCGGTAGTGCTGCTGCGGAAAAAACAGCAGGGAGAATACGAGAATGGCAGCGAGCGGCTCATAGCGCCGCCACCGTTCGGCGGAGATGAACAGCACTGTCGAGGTAATACTGATAAAGGCGGTAAGTGCAAGTAAGCCGAATATCAGTTTGAGGCGTAAAAAAAGCGTGTCCGCAATGAGCTGCGGTATCAGCGCGAGCACTCCGAGTACGGATGCAGGGATAAGCAGTGCGGCTGAAAAACCGATGCCCCACGCCGCTTCCGCACGTATTCCCTTTCTATGCAGAAAGTGAATTACCGCCGTGCAGCAGAGCCCCCACACAGGCAGCGCCGCTGCAGGCAGAATACCGGCAAGGTAGCGGTGCGGTACCGATAGGAGCAGAAGAAGAGAGCATATACGGAGCATGGCGGCAGGTTTAGAGTAGTTCTGCATGGCAATTCCCTGCGGTAAAGATGCGGAGTTCCCGTTCGGCGGCCTCCTGCACGTTGCGGTAAAAAGCTTCCTGCCGTGCGGAAGCGGCGGAAGAGTACAGCAGCCGGTGTATGTGTCTCCGGCCTAGAATACGGTGCTGTGCAGAAGGTTTAGGCTCGGCAGCCGAAGAAGATTCCCGGCCGGAGACCGTGCCGTCTGCCATCCGGGAATCGTCCGGCGTATATTCTTCCGGTACCGGAGGTGCGGCAAGGCAAAAAAGCGTTTCTATCCCGCTCCGGTGGCACGCTGCGATTTTTTCATCCGCTGTGATTTTTTTATAAGCAGCGGCCTCATAAATTGGAGCCTTTTCACCCGCGGTACTTTTTGGGGAAGCGGCAATCTTTTTGCCTACAGCGGGAAGATAACAATATAGCAGGCCGCCGCCGTGCACTGCATTAAAGACCACCGCTGCATCGGGGATAGCTTCCTGCGAAAAACGGAGCGCGGGTACGGCAAGCAGGTTTTGTATCTGCGCAGCAGCGGCGGAGCCTTCCTCGATTAGTTCGTAGTGCTGCAAGGCTTTTTGCGGATAGTCATATAATAGAAGAGAACATTGAATACCGACGTTCAGCAGCTGCACAATCACACCGGAAAGGCGGCCGATAAAAGCATCATATACAGCGGCGGCCGATACCCGCTCTTTTTTTAAAACTACCGGTTCTTCTATATATATCGTTAAACGTTTAACCGGCGGCGGTTCAAAAGCGCCGAGCTTTATCGAAAGGGTTTGCGTATGCGCGTAGAGCTTCCAGTGAATTTTCCGCGGGTCGTCGCCGGGAAAATACGGGCGCGATTCATAAAGCTCGTGTGTACGCTCTTGAGACGGAAGAGCGTTTACGGCGCGGGAGCGGAGATCGGGAGCCAAGGCTTTGTTCGGCGGAAGCACCGGCTGCACTACGGTGTAGGCGGCGGATAAACAAGGCGGCTGCACAAATACTACGGAAAAAAAACCGGCAAAGTCGCGGATATTGAGATACTGCCGTTTATAAAAGTACCGTCCGCGGTGCAGATCTTTCGGGTAGCAGGCCGCCTGCATTCCCTGCAAAGGGATGAAAAGAGTTTCTACCGTTTCCGCCGCTTCTGCGGTATGGTTGGGTGATAGCGAAAATTCAATCGTGTAACATACTGCACTTCCGGGAACGCAGAGAGGAAAGCGCATTGCCTCCCCTGCCTGCATCGCTTTGGAACGGGCGGGAATAACCGTAAAGCCGCTGCCGTCTTCCGTTAGTTCGGGTTCTTGCGCTTTCCAACAAAGGGCGGTAACGCCCACGGCTGTGGCGGCAAAACCGGCATAGAGGGTGAGTAATCCGCCGCAGACTGCACTCAAAAGCTCTCCGCGGAGCAGGCCGCTTATTAAAAGCAGCGCTCCCATTGCGGTGTATACCGCACCGTGTACCGTAATCCGTATCCGCATCATGCCTCGGCCGGCCGCATCCAATCAGTTCGTTTGTCGGCGATACGGATAACCGTTTCGGTAATATTGTTGATGAGTTCCGAAGCCGCGCCGGCACCGGTTTTTATTAGACAGCGGTGGGAAAGTACAAGCGGCGCAAGCGTGCGGATATCATCGTCTTCCACCCAATTACGTCCGTTGACAAGGGCAAAGGTGCGGGCTATATGCAGTAAATGCAAACCGGCGCGGGGAGATGTGCCGAGCCTAAAAGCAGGATGTGCCCGCGTTTCTTTCCCGATCCGCGCGATGACTTGTTCAAGTACGGGATGCACAAATACCTGCCGCTGTTCTTCCCGCGAAGCCGCAATATCCCGTATGGAAACAACCGGCGTAACCGGCTCCGGTTCTGCAGCGGTAGGATGCGTTTGTTCATGCAGCAATTCGGTTTCCGCTTCTTCATCAGGAT
>ERZ773009.2118-NODE-2118-length-12976-cov-2.741583_pt1 | contig 12976 bp, 9 predicted proteins | sample MGYA00580663_ERZ773009 | MGnify/ENA primary metagenome ERZ773009 (study PRJEB29015, sample SAMEA2737969) | human oral metagenome | biome: human oral; feature: human-associated habitat; material: dental | place: China | collected 2026 ... | reverse complement strand
GCTGGAATCGAGGAATCCTCACGGACAGCGGCGGTTTTCAAGTGTTCAGTCTGGGCGATTTGCGAAAAATCACAGAAGAAGGCGTGACCTTTCGTTCCCATCTTGATGGAGCAAAAAAATTTCTGTCACCGGAAATCGCTATAGCGGTACAAGAAGCCTTAGGCGCCGATATTATTATGGCCTTTGATGAATGCGTCCCATATCCAGCGGGTCACGAGTACACGGAGCAATCATTGGCGCGTACACTGCGCTGGGCGAAACGCTGTCAAAAGGCCATGACCCGACAGGATCAGGGGCTGTTTGGCATCGTGCAGGGGGGAATGTTCAAAGACCTTCGATTGGCCAGCGTGGCGGCATTGACAGATATGGATATGCCAGGATACGCGATAGGCGGTCTCAGCGTTGGCGAACCGAAAGCGTTGATGTATGATATCTTAGACTACACAACGGAATATTTACCGGCCAATAAGCCGCGCTACTTGATGGGCGTGGGAACACCCGATTGTCTGGTGGAAGGAGTGGCCCGGGGAATTGATATGTTCGATTGCGTCTTTCCCACACGTGTGGCACGCAATGGAATGGCCATGACATGGCTGGGACGTATCGTCATAAAGAACCGAGTGTATGCTCACGATTTTCGTCCCATAGAGGAAAATTGCGGCTGTTATGCCTGCCGCAACGGGTTCACCCGTGCTTATATCCGCCATCTCGTTCGGGCTGGAGAGATTTTTGGATTACGGCTCCTGACGCTCCATAACCTGTGGTTCCTACAGAAATTTATGCGCTGCTTGCGACAGGCGATTTTAGATGATAGCTTCGGTACTTTTCAGGGGGATTTCTGGCGAAATTACCAAGAAAGCCAGATATCGTAAAAAGGGAAATCATATTTTTTGTCGAATAATATTATTTTGGAATAATAGCGTTCATAAGGAAGGGAGACATGAACTTGGAACAGCTTCAGACATTTTTTGCCGCCTATTCGCCGATTATCATGCTTGTGGTAATGTATTTGGCGTTTCATTTTTTCTTGATTCGACCGCAAAAGGTAGAGAAAGCCCGGCGAGAGGACATGCTGCAACATCTTCATAAAGGGAATAAGGTGATGACGGTGGGGGGGATTTACGGCGAAATCCTTGAACTTAAAGACAACGTCATTGATCTAAAGGTGGCGGAGCAAGTAGTCATTCAAGTGGCACGGGCTTCTCAGTCAATCTCACGCAGGGAAAATCTGTTAAGGATGAACCGACGGAGAAAACATCCTCCGAAGAGCAATGACGACAGACATCTTGACGATGAAAAAGGCGCTTCGTCAAGAGGCGTTGAGGGCGCGGCGCAGTCTATCCCCCTCTCAGCGTCTGGCATACAGCGCAGCCATTGGAAAGCGATTGCAGAAACAACCGGTTTTCCTTGCCGCACATCGTGTTTTCGCCTATGCGTCTCTGGATGATGAGGTGAATACGGAGGCTATGCTTCGAGCTATGCTGGCTCGAGGACAGGAGGTCTGTCTTCCTTACATTACTGGGAAATGTCGCATGGAGGCTGCAATGCTTTCTCACATGGATGACTTAACAGAGGGCATTTATGGGATACGGACGGTCAAGGCAGCTGTGCGCCGTATCGTCGACCCGAAAAGTATTGACTTGATCCTCGTCCCCGGCGTAGCTTTCAGTCCTTCGGGAAATCGACTGGGGATGGGCGGCGGTTTTTACGACGCCTTTCTTCCACGGGCGCCGAAAGCCTTTCGCCTCGCTTTAGCGTATCAATGCCAAATTTTCCCCGCAATTCCCGTGGGGGATAATGATGTCGGCGTCGATATGGTGCTTACGGAGAGTGGTATTTTACAAGAATAGAAAACGGTAAGGAATGTTATGTAGATGGAAATTAAGGTAGGGATAGCCCGAACTTCAAAATATGCTATGGATTACTGCGGCGACAGTTGTGATCTTGCGGAACGTCCGCATGGCGGTATATCGGCCGTCATTGCCGACGGACAAGGAAATGGCTTGGCAGCTCATCATACCAGCAGTTGGGTTGTCAATAAAGCGGTGTCTCTTATTGCTGATGGAACGAGAGATGGCGCGGTAGCGCGCGCCGTTCATGATTATCTTTACGCGATGAAAGACCGTAAAGTTTCATGTACCCTGACGGTTTTGAGTGCCGAAGTGGAGACAGAAACGGTAGTGATCAGCCGCAATTCCAACTGTCCAGTCATTGTTTGGACAGAAGAATATGAAACTGTTTATGACGAGGCGGTAGGGCCCATCGGCGTGAACCGCCACATGAAACCTTTGATGTATCAAGTACCGTTTGCCCCCGGGATGATGGTGGTTTCTTATACTGATGGCGTTCAGGCAGCAGGAAAAAAACGCGGCAGAACAACGGCCGATTTTGAAAAAATCATGAAGATCATCCGGGAAAATCATGCTTCCGAAGCGGAGTACGTTGCCCGCAGTATTTTAGAATATGCTTTGGAATTGGATCATGCGCAGGCGGGAGACGATATGACCGTGGTGGTCCTGGGTATCGTCGGAGAGATGCCACCCGGTCCAAAAATCGAGCAATGGGCGGCGTCTTACCCTTATTGAGGAGATAGGATATGAGAATCGCGGTGGTGGGAGTTTGCGCTTCTGGCAAGACGACGCTGGTACAGGGATTACGGGAAGCGGGGTATGACGCCTATAACGTGGCTCAGGAACATTCGGGTATTCATGATTTCTGGAACAAGCGCCATCCGGATATTTTGGTGATGATCGACGCTACACTGTCAGCGATCAAAAAGCGACGTGTGGTCTATTGGGATGAGGAGCGGCTGCAAGTCCAGCACCAACGATTGGCGGACGCTCGCAGCCATGCTGATCTATATATCCAGACAGATGAACTGACGGCCAAAGAAGTTCGACAAAAGGTCGTTGCCTTTATCACATCATATAACAACCGGACAGAGGATTAATATCAATCATTGTCCGGGAAATTATATAGGAAATGCATGAGGAAAGGACGAAAGCCGTTGCGAAAAGAAGAATTGATAAAATTGTTGACGGTGATTGCTGTGATCATCGGCGCTTTCATCGCCTTTGTATCGCCTCTGGCCTATTCCATTCGGCAGGGATTGGATTTACAGGGCGGAACCCATGTCGTTTTGGAAGCGGAAGATACGCCCGAGGCGGTGGTGAATGACGATGCCATGGAGCGCGTGGTGCGCATTATGGAAAAACGCGTCAATGAATTAGGGCTAACGGAACCGATTATCCAGCGTCAGGGAGCCCGACGGATCATCGTAGAACTACCGGGAATTAAAGATCCGGACAAGGCGATCCAGGTGATTGGCAAGACGGCCATGCTGGAATTTCAGGATGAAGCGGGGCATACCGTACTCACGGGGACTGATCTGAAAGATGCTAAGGAACAGACAGATCAACAGGGACAGAACCTGGTGGCCCTTGATTTCAGTGATGAGGGCGGCCAGAAATTTGCTGACCTTACCATGAAAAATGTGGGAAAACGCATCTCTATTCTGCTGGATGGAGAAGTGCTGACCTCGCCGAATGTCAAAGAACCCATTACCGGTGGACGTGCTGTCATTACCGGCTCCCGTACTCTCGAAGAAGCACATAATTTAGCGATCTTATTACGCAGCGGCGCGTTGCCGGTAAAAGTGAATATCATCGAGACACGTACCGTGGGACCGACCTTGGGACAGGATTCCAAGGATAAGAGTGAATTTGCTTTTTCCATCGGGATTGGGGCGGTTCTTCTCTTCATGTTGTTTTTTTATCGCTTGTCTGGTTTCATCGCCGATATCAGTTTGATGGCTTATGTCCTCATGCTGCTGGCCGCGCTGAAATTCCTGGATGCTACCCTGACGCTGCCGGGGGTGGCGGGTATCATTCTCTCCATTGGCATGGCAGTAGACGCAAATGTTTTAATCTTTGAACACTTTAAAGAAGAATATCGAGCAGGAAAAACATTGCGCGCGGCGATGAATTCGGGATTTAAGCGAGCTTTTACCACGATCTTTGACTCCAATATCACGACGATCATTGCGGCGATTGTGTTATTTATGTTTGGCACGGGGTCCATCCGTGGCTTTGCCATTACCCTCGGTCTTGGTGTCGTACTCAGTATGTTAACGGCGATCTCGCTTACCCAGTACATGCTGAAACTGCTCATTGGAGCCAATTTATTCCAGAATCCTTTTGTTTTCGGCACCGGTCGAAACAAAGAAGTGGGGGAGGTGACGCGGCATGCCTGAATTTGATATCGTTGGACGGCGAAAGATTTGGTATGCCATCTCGCTCTTGGTAATCATCCCCGGTATTTTCTGTATGTTCCTTAAAGGATTCAATTTTGGCATTGATTTCACGGGCGGAACCATTATCGAACTGCGTTTTGATGCTCCGGTGGGAATACAGAACGTCCGCGAGGTCATGAAAGCGTATGATCTGGATAACAGTACGATCCAGCTTTCCGGTGAAGCAGCCGACGTGACCGAAGCACGGGATGTCATGATTCGTACAGTGGATATAGATGAGACGGAGCGAAAGGCTGTCATGGCTTCCTTGAAAGATACATTAGGAAATTATACGGTCCTGCGAGAAGAAAAAGTCGGGGCCACCATGGGCGCTGAGCTTCTTCTCAACGCCCTTTGGGCGACGCTTCTTTCCTGGGTACTCATCGTGGGCTATGTGTCCTTCCGCTTTGAGTTCAAATTTGGGCTGGCAGCGGTCTTGGCGCTGGTGCATGATGTATTGGTGGTGTTGGCCGCTTTTTCCTTTACGCAGCGTCAGTTGGATTCATCCTTTGTCGCCGCGCTTTTGACTATTGTCGGCTATTCTATCAATGATACCATCGTCATTTTTGACCGAATTCGGGAAAATCTGAAACTCCATTTTCGGCGCGGCGGCGACATTGCCAAGTTGGCGAACCGCAGCATATATCAAACGCTGACACGATCAATCTATACCGTTTGCACTGTATTGTTCACCACGTTCGCCCTATACTGGTTCGGCGGCGATACCACAAAAGATTTCTCTTTTGCTCTCTTAGTAGGATTTTTGAGCGGCTGTTATTCTTCTATTTTCATTGCCAGCCCTCTCTGGGTGACCTTGCGCAATATGGGGGAACGGCGGAAACTTCAAAAATCGGTGGTAGCCAAAGTTACTCCCTGAGGTAAGGGACGCCGTATCATAAAAACATAAACAGAAGTGCCGCGTTGTCAGCACTGTATTCCGCTGACAGCGGATACAGGAAGCGACGCGGTTCTTTTTTTAACAAGGCACGGTAGGAGTGTGACTATGGAAAAAATTTGGCGTATAGGCGAGCATAATGAAGCCGCCGAAAAGCGATTAGCCTCGGCAATAGGCGTCACGCCATTGATAGCGCGGCTTCTTTTACAACGCGGTATCACATCGCCTGAAGCAGCTCGCCGTTTTTTACATCCAGAAAAAGAGCAGACGTATTATGATCCTTTTTTACTGCAAGACATGGAGAAAGCAGTGAAGCGGGTCGAAAAAGCGGTAGCCAATGGCGAACAGATTCTTGTTTACGGCGATTACGATGTGGACGGCATTACGTCTTCTGCTCTTCTTTTGCGCGCGCTGAGGCGACTGGGTGCGAAAGCCAGCTACTATATACCGACGCGCCAGGAAGGTTATGGGCTTCACGAAGAAACGCTGCACCGGTTTGCGACGGCAAATGTATCGCTGGTGATATCCGTAGACTGTGGCATATCAGCCATAGAGGAGGTGACAGCGCTCCAAGGCGAACTTGATATCGTGATCACCGATCATCATTTACCGGGACCGGTATTGCCTCCTGCCGTAGCGGTAGTTAATCCGCATCGTGCGGGGGAGACCTATCCTTTTCCTGATCTGGCCGGGGTGGGTGTCACTTGGAAACTCTGTCAAGCACTTTGGAAAAAACTCCGTGGAAAAGAATTTACGGAGGATCTGGAATTGGTGGCCCTGGGGACGGTCGCCGATATGGTACCGCTCTTGGATGAAAACCGTAAGTTGGTGCGGGAAGGGCTCCGACGCTTGTCGGCCACTTCCATCATAGGATTAGCGGAATTACTTCGGGTATCGGGATTGGATCAGCAGACTGTCACCGCAGGGAGCATCGGATTTATTTTAGGTCCGCGCCTGAACGCGGCGGGGCGATTAGGGACAGCCACCAAGGGCGCAGACCTGCTTTTATCGGAAGACCAAGAGAGTGCAGCTGTACTGGCTGAGGAGCTCAACGCAGCCAATGCAGAAAGAAAAGCCGTCGAGCAGGAGATTTTGGCGCAAGCAGAAGCACAACTCACTGCCGTCGATACGAAAAAGGCTCGTGTCCTTGTGGTGGCTGGAGAGGGGTGGCATTCGGGCGTCATCGGTCTGGTCGCTTCGCGTCTAACCGAAAAATACTATCGTCCTTCGGTCGTTATCCATTTACAAGATGGGGTAGGGAAAGGTTCTTGCCGCAGCATTCCTGGCTATAACATCTTTGATGCTCTAACTGCCTGCCGGGATACGCTGCTTCAATTCGGCGGACACGCCATGGCCGCCGGCCTTTCTTTAGCGGCCGATAACGTGGAGGCACTCCGGAAGGGATTGGAAAATTTTGCCGCTGCCCATTTAACACCAGAAGATTATATACCGGTATTGGAAGCGGCGGCGGAAATGAATCCAGCCGCGCTCACCCTTGATCTCTTGGATGAAATAACACAGTTGGAACCTTTTGGTATAGCGAATCCTCAACCGCTTTTCTTTTGCCGCGAGGTAACGGCTGACCATTTTCGCCTCATAGGATCAGAACAGAATCATTTGAGCTTTTCGGTAGGAGGAACGCGAGTCGTGGGTTGGCGTATGAGTGAGGAAGCGCCTTTAGTAGAAGCCGGTTCCATTGATATCGCCTACACGGCTGAAATCAACGAATGGCGCGGTGAGCGATATCCTCAGTGTCGCCTGTCCGCTCTGCGGGAAGCGGTCAGTCGAAAAATATTTCCCAATCGTGAGATTCTTGTCGTCGTATATCGTGCCTTAAAAGCTTTATCAGAAACCGGGAAACTTGCGGCGGATAAACGAAAGGTTGCCCGACAGTGCGGCGTCTCGGTCTATACCTTATCCTGCGCTTTTCATATCTTTATGGAACTGGGCCTAATTCAGCGTACGGAAGACAGCTGGCGGCTTCTTTCCCCATCTCAGCAAAAACTATCTCTAAAGGACTCCGAGACGTTTGTTCGGGGGACGTTAAAGGAATCGGTGCCATGGTGTCAGTGTTAGATTGATGATATAATGTGGAACAGGAATGAAGGGGAGGTGAGGCTGCGTGGTGGACGATAAAGAAACGGTGACCATTGATGATCTATTGGACGGAGTGCGGCAAACGCAGCCTGAAGCAGATCTGGCACTCATAAAGAGTGCCTATGACCTGGCCCACGCGGCTCACGCCGGACAAAAACGAGCCTCAGGAGAAGAGTATATCATTCATCCCCTTCATGTGGCAGCCATCCTAGTGGACATGCACTTGGACGAGGCTACCATCAGCGCGGCTCTGCTCCATGACGTGGTGGAGGACACGACATACACGATCGAAGAAATGCAGGAGCATTTTGGCGACGAAGTGGCTATGTTGATTGACGGTGTAACAAAATTAGGCCGGATTGAATATAAATCCAAAGAAGAGCAACAATTAGAGAATTATCGTAAGCTGTTTTTGGCCATGGCGAAGGATATTCGGGTTATTTTGATCAAATTGGCGGATCGGCTGCACAATATGCGGACATTGAAATACATGCGGGAGGATAAACAAAAGCGCATTGCTACAGAGACACTGGAAATCTATGCGCCGCTAGCGAATCGCTTGGGTATTTCCAGTATCAAGTGCGAATTGGAAGATCTTTGCCTGAGATATTTAGAGCCGGACAGCTATTACGATTTAGTAGAGAACGTCAAGCAAAAACGGCAGGAACGCCAGGCTTTTATTGACGACGCCATGGAGCAACTTCGCGAACGCCTGGTGAATGCGAGTGTAAAAGCAGAGATTCGAGGCCGCGCTAAACATTTTTACAGTATCTACAAGAAAATGAAACGGGACAATAAAGATATCAGCGAGATTTACGATCTTTCCGCTGTTCGAGTCTTGGTGGATTCCGTCCGAGACTGCTACGGTGTTTTAGGCATTATCCACGAGATGTGGAAGCCTATGCCGGGTCGGTTCAAGGATTACATCGCCATGCCCAAATCCAACGGATATCAATCTTTACACACCACCGTTATGACCCGAGGATATCCATTGGAAATCCAAATTCGTACTTTCGCCATGCATCAAGTATCCGAATATGGTTTCGCAGCTCACTGGAAATACAAGGAAGCAGGGAAAAGCATTGGCGCAGCCGGTGAGTACGATAAAAAGTTTTCGTGGCTTAGACAGATGGTCAATCTCCAGCAGGAACTCAGCGATCCCCGCGAATACGTAGAAGCCCTCAAGGTAGATGTCTTTTCCGATGAGGTCTTCGTCTTTACCCCACGGGGTGATGTCATTGATCTTCCTAGAGGTTCCATCCCGTTGGACTTTGCTTACCGCATCCATACCGAAGTAGGAAATCACTGCGTGGGGGCAAAGGTAAACGGCCGACTGGTTCCTCTGGAATATAAGCTGAAAAACGGCGATATTGTTTCCATTATTACCAATCAAGCAAACAATGGCCCCAGCCGTGACTGGCTGAACATCGTGGCTTCCTCGGAAACACGCAATAAAATCCGTTCCTGGTTCAAAAAAGCCCGACGGGAAGAAAATATCGCCCGCGGCGCGGAGCTCATTGAAAAAGAGGCAAAGCGCTTAGGCTACGAACCGAAAGCCTTGCTGAAAGATGACCGGCTTAACGAAGTAGCGCAAAAACTTAAACTGCCAAGCGAGGATGATCTCCTGGCATCTCTTGGGTATGGCGGCATTACCACCCACGGGATCATGTCGAAACTCATTGAGCTTCACAAACAGGAGCTGCAAGAAACGACATCTCCTGATATCTCCAAACTGCTCAGCGAATTGAAGCCGTCGCAGGGAACAGTAAAAAAATCCAGTCACGGTATATTGGTGGAGGGCGAAGGCGGTCTTCTCGTCCGTCTGGCCCGCTGCTGCAATCCCATTCCCGGCGATCCGATCGTCGGCTACATCACGCGCGGGCGCGGTGTTTCCGTACATCGGGCAGATTGCCCCAACGTCTTAAATGACGTGGACAGCTTAGCCCGGGTTATCGAAGTAGACTGGGATATTGGCCTCGATAAAGTATACACCGTTCAAATCGCTATTATCTGTAACGATCAGAGCGGCGTTTTGACCAAGCTTTTAGCTGTTCCATCAGAAATGAAAATCAACATCAATTCTATCAATGCCAAGCCAAACCGCAGCAATAAAACATCGACCGTCATCATGGGACTGGATGTAAAGAGTGCCCAGCAGGTGAGCCAGCTCATGACAAAGCTGCGCCGCCTGAAGGATGTATTCAGCGTCACCCGATCCTTTACATCTCAGGGGAAGGAGAGCGTATCAGAATGAATATACAAAGCTTGGTTGTAGGCCCGGTAGCTGCCAATTGTTACATCCTCTCCGACGCGGTCGGGGAAGGGATCGTCATCGATCCGGGAGGAGATGCGCCGACGATTTTAGAAGCAATCAAAAAAGAGAACTTAAAAATCAACGCTGTATTAAACACGCACGGACACAGTGATCACATAGGCGCCAATGACGCGGTACGAGACGCCACGGGGGCGCCGCTTTACATTCATGCAGCGGATGAGAATATGCTGACCGATCCCCGAGCCAATCTCTCTCTGTTCATGGGCAGCAAAATTGTATCACGACCGGCAGAATATCACCTGAAGGAAGGCGATATTCTTCACTTTGGTGATATTGAACTGAAAGTACTTCATACCCCCGGGCACTCGCCCGGCGGCGTTTGTTTTGTGGGGGATGGCGTCGTCTTCAGCGGCGATACGCTCTTTGCGGAATCCGTCGGGCGTACCGATTTTCCCGGCGGATCCATGCCGCAACTGCTGAGTGAAATTAAGGAGAAACTCATGAAACTTCCCGATGATACCGTCGTTTACTCGGGGCACGGCCCAGTGACTACGATTGGTTGGGAACGACAATACAATCCCTATATCAATGGGTTCTTTTAAAAAGAACAATCAATGTGGAGCAGCAGCTTTATTTTAATTTCTTTATGACATTTGTTTATCAATTCCATCAACAAAAAACACTCGTTTTCGGCGAGTGTTTTTTATTGATGGAATTGGCGGGATACTTTGAGAAATATCTTAAAATCTCAGAAAATCCTTATAGGATGAGTTTTCTAAAAGTTTATTTTGTGATAAAATTTATGACGAAAAGAAATACAGAATATATGGTTTTGGCAGATGATAACAGCTTGTCGAATGAAAGACCTGAATATACAAGGGAGATTGTATGGCTATGAGCGATTCATCGCTGAATGTGGGCATTGATATCGGTTCAACAACGATTAAAGTTGTTGTGTTGAACCAGGCGAAAGAAATCATCTACAAGACGTATGCACGCCATTTTTCCGAAATCAGTCGAGCTTTGCACGAAAATTTAGCAGCGCTGCGGTCCATCGTCGGCCAGCAGCGTTTTTCCTTTGCCTTGACCGGTTCGGCAGGGATGGGAGTAGCGCAACGAGTCGGACTCCCCTTTGTGCAAGAAGTGGTAGCTTGCGCCTCTGCTGTAAGGTCTTTGATTCCTCAAACGGATACGGCTGTGGAGTTAGGCGGCGAGGATGCTAAGATTACTTATTTCGGGCAGGCTTCCGAGCAGCGGATGAACGGAATTTGTGCCGGAGGAACCGGTTCCTTTATTGATCATATGGCGGCCCTTTTATCTACCGACGCTCCGGGCCTTAACGCCCTGGCAGAAAAGGGGAAACAAATTTACACGATCGCATCGCGCTGCGGCGTTTTTGCCAAAACGGATATCCAGGCATTAGTAAACGACGGGGTAGCCAAAGCCGATATCGCGTTATCTATCTTTCAGGCGGTAGTAAATCAAACCATTGGAAATTTAGCGCAGGGACGACCCATTACCGGACATATCGCCTTTTTGGGAGGCCCACTTTACTTTCTCTCCGCACTTCGCAAACGCTTTATCGAAACCTTGAAACTTACGCCCGACGAAATTGTTCCCGTGAATGACGGCTGCTATTTTGTAGCGATGGGAGCGGCTCTTTCCGGAGAAAGTAAGATAATGGATTTCGGGCGATTAGCTGAAAGTGTTCAGGAGACGCGAAAAGAGACGATGCTGGGCTCTCGCCCTTCGACCTTCGTTCTCTTCAAAGACGAAGAGGAATATGCGGTATTTCGTGCTCGACATGATCAGGCTAAGGTACCGCAGGGCGATTTAGCATCTTACACAGGTCCCCTTTATATAGGCATCGACGCTGGATCGACGACGACGAAATTAGCGGTAATCGGGAAAAATCGCGAGATTCTCTACACAGCTTACGAAAAAAACGGCGGTTCTCCGTTACGTTCCGTCATTCAGGAACTGAAATCTTTTTACACGCAAATAAAACCAGATCAATATGTAGCCTCCACGCTGACAACCGGCTACGGGGAAGGAATCGTCAAGGCGGCCGTACATGCTGATGCCGGTGAAGTAGAGACTTTCGCTCACCTACGAGCCGCCCAGGAATTCTGCCCTGATGTTACCTTTGTTCTAGATATCGGCGGGCAGGACATGAAGTGTTTTTTTGTCAAGGACGGCAATATCGGCAATATCACCTTAAATGAAGCCTGCTCGGCGGGATGCGGCTCTTTTATTCAGAATTTTGCCGAAGGTCTCCACATGCAGCCTGCTGCGTTTGCGGCAAAAGCGGTAGAGTCTAAAGAACCGGTAGATTTAGGGACGCGCTGCACGGTATTTATGAATTCCCGCGTGAAACAGGCCCAGAAAGAGGGGGCATCCGTAGCGGATATTTCCGCTGGAATTGCGCTATCCGTAGTAAAAAATGCGCTCTTCAAAGTCATGCAGCTGCGAGACGTTTCTGCCTTAGGAGATCATATCGTGGTGCAGGGCGGAACATTTTATAACGACGCGGTTCTTCGAGCGTTGGAACTTCTTCTTCATCGTGATGTCATTCGTCCAGATATCGCCGGCTTGATGGGCGCTTACGGAGCGGCTCTCTTGGCTTTGGAAACGGGAAAGACACAATCGGCACTTCTTTCCGCAGAAGCCTTGGATTCCTTCTCCGTTAAAACAAATTCTTACCGTTGCCGGGGCTGTGGCAATCAATGCTTAATAACAGCCTCAACGTTTGCCGATGGACGTCGCTACTTCACAGGAAATCGTTGCGAACGCGGCATCGGCAAAGAATGCACATACGACAAGACGCCTAATATTTACGAATATAAGTACAAGCGATTGTTTAAGTATTATCGTCCCCTGGCACATCCTTCACGCGGCCAAATCGGGATCCCTCGTGTACTCAATATGTACGAAGATTATCCTTTCTGGTTTACTTTTTTTACGATGTTGGGCTATGAAGTGGTGCTGTCGGGAGAAACAACCGCCCAGACGTATTTCCGAGGCATGGCGACGGTGCCGTCCGATTCTCTGTGTTATCCGGCGAAATTAGTCCACGGACATATTATGGATCTTATCCGGCGCGGCATGAAAAAGATTTTCTATCCCTGCATTCCCTATAACATCAACGATGCAACCCATGCGTCGGACAATCATTATAACTGCCCAGTGGTTGCTTCGTATGCAGAAAATATTCGGGGCAATATGGATATTCTGCGCGAAAAAGAAATCAAATTTCTTCAGCCATTCTTGCCTCTTAATAATTCCCAGCGCTTGATAGAACGGCTCATTGAAGAGTTGGCTGAAGAACATCTTAAACGAAACGAAATTGAGGCGGCGGTAGAAGCTGCATATATTGAACTGGAGCATTATAAAAAAGACGTTCGGAAATATGGACAGA
>ERZ773009.2103-NODE-2103-length-13041-cov-17.613199_pt1 | contig 13041 bp, 11 predicted proteins | sample MGYA00580663_ERZ773009 | MGnify/ENA primary metagenome ERZ773009 (study PRJEB29015, sample SAMEA2737969) | human oral metagenome | biome: human oral; feature: human-associated habitat; material: dental | place: China | collected 2026 ... | reverse complement strand
CCACGCAAGCTCCGGCGCTGACGCCCAAAAGATCGGGCGAGACGAGCTGGTTTTTGAAGACGCCTTGATACGCCGTGCCGCTGATGCCTAAAGCCGCGCCCACGAGCACTGCGGCGATGATACGCGGCAGGCGCACCTGCATAACGACGTTGTGGACGTTTTGCGCTACCTCGCCGCCGCTAAGCGCTTTTAACACCTCGGTGATGCTTAGGCCGAAGCGCCCTATACAAAGCGATATCGCGATCGTCGTGATCGTCGCCAGTATCAGTAGCACGAGCATAAATTTAAAATTTTTCATACCTTTCCTTGCTTTAAATTTTATCTTTTGCCTTAAATTTAATCTTTGAAATTTCGCTTCATCGAAACCCGCTTAAAATTCCGCCTTCCGGCTCGTAGGCGAAAGGCTTGCAGTAAAATTCCTTCGTGATAGCTCCAAGATCAATATTTTAGAAAAGATCTGGATGGAAATTTTAACCGCCTACAAGATTTGTAGTGGTGCCCTCGCGCCCGTGCGGTCCCAGCCGAAAATGTTTGCAGGCGCAGCATAGACGCGCTTTTGCCACACCGTCTCAAGCTGCGAAACGCAGGACTTGACAGCAGAGCCTCCGCCTCGCACGACATCTCCTACCGATGATGACTTAGAGACTGCAGCGACTTTGATTTATACATCTAAATCCTTAAACAAATATGGCATTTTAGCACATATCATATTAAATTTTTATGATTTCAACTTTCATACATGCGGGCGAGATCTAATGGCGTGCAGCTCCGTGCAATAAGGCTTTTAGCAAAATTTAACTTGCGGATTTCAGATGAGCGTCTACGAAATTTACGCCAAGATGGAATTTTATAATTTCATCCTTTCGCGAAAGATAGACTTGAGCCTGATAGCGGAAATTTGCCGATTTAGCAGCAGACGTAGCGCGCGGCGAAATTTTATGCAGGATTTGAAGATTTGATTTAGAATTTCATAAATGGATACTGCGCGAAAATTTTCTCTTTATTTGACCCCGGTTTTGCTAGCCACTTAGTCGTAGAATTTTACTTGCCGTTTGGACGCAGGATTTTATTTGACCGCAAGAGGTTAAATTTTACCGTGAAATTTCGCATCGCTTAAAATGCGATGCGAAATGAATCCGTCCGTCGCTACTGCCAGCCTAGGGCTTTGCGTTTTAAGCGCATGTCGCTTACCATTTTTAGCGCAAGCGCGACCGGATCGGTATCTACGTGCATCACAGAGCCAAGCGCACGCCTGGTGCCCTCTTTGAAAAAGTGTATGACATTTGCGGAGCCGTGGATTTGATACTCGACGCAGTGATACGAGTCGATGCCCATCAGGCGGAATCCGAGCGAGGCATCGACGCCCTTTTCGTTCGCCCACTCGGGAGAGGTGAAAGCAAGCGGCAGCTCGTAGAGATTTTTGCCTAGCACCCCTGCGATACCTGCGAAAATTCCGCTGGAGCGAGTATTATCGATACACTCACCCACGTGCCAAACCGGCGGAAGCTCATCTTTTTCTAAAAATGCCCGCAGCGACGCGCCTGCTTTTTTATACGCGCTTTTTTGGCAAAAGCCCAACTTCATTAGCGGAAACGACGCGCAGCCGTTGGTTAGGATTAGGACGTTATTTTCGATTAGGGTTTGTGCGACATCTATGATAGCGCGCTCATAAGGCACTTTAGGATTGGTGCAGCCGACCATATTTACGATGCCTAAAATTTCACCGCTTTTTAGCGCGTGCGCTAACGGCTCCATACCGCCGTAGTGTTTATGGACGAATTCTACCGAAAAGCCCACTTCGGCCTCGACTTCATACGGCGGGATATATACCGGCAGTCCTTTGCGCTTTTCGTGAGATTGCAATGCGCGATCTAGAATTTTACGCGCCAAATTCCTAGTCTCGGCGATATTACTATGGTGATGATCGTAGCCTATATGCTCGGCTCCGGGAAGCCTAGCTGATGAGCTTGTGGTAACGACCTTGGTCTGGAAGCAGTTAGCTACATCCATGATCGCAGGATAGACATCTTGGACATCGGCTACCCACAGATCAAGTGCGCCCGTGCCTATGACGAGTTCGGCAGTTACGGCGTTTGAGAGCGGAACAACGCCCCAGTTGCGATACATCGCCGATAGCCCAGAACAGCACACGCCGTAAAATGCGATCCCCTGTGCGCCTATTGCGCGAGCCTTATCTTGGTACTCTTTAGAATTTCCGATCTCCACTATTAGGCTTACCAATGTCGGCAGATGTCCGTGCACGGCGATATTGACCCAGCCTTTTTTAAGCGCGCCCATATTGCTTTTGGAAGTTACGCGATCTCCTACGCCAAATAGCGCATCCGTAGCGATATTCGCAGCTACTACGCCGGTGAAGGTAAAAGCAAGCCCGCAGCGCAAAAGATGCTGCATCACGCTGCGCCAGTCTCCGTCTGTGCCTACACCCGTTCGGTGATACGCCTCAAAGACTTCGTTATACGCACTAATCGGCAAGATATCTAGCTTCCGCCATACTTCTTGACGCTCCTTGGGTGCGAGCGCAGTGATAGTTTTATACTCGCCGCTACTTTGCGAAAGATCTGTCAAAAGCGTATCGACAAGCTCGATCGCTACCTCTTTTAACTCTCTGCCTTCAGTTGGAATTCCAAAGGCTTTGGCGGTATTGATGATTTTGTATTCGCCTATTATGGGCAGATCTAGCTTGCCCTGTGCCGCCCATTTTAGCGACAGCAGAAGCTCTCTGGCGTGCGCGCCGTGTTGAGCTACGCCTGCAGCTACTTGGCGCAGTAGGTTGCGCGATACGATGAGATCGGCGTCCGCACCGCAAGTGCCGCGATCGGCCTTTTTAGTAATTTTGCAAGGTCCCATATTACAGATCTTACAGCATACTCCGCTAAGCCCATAGCTACACATAGGCATCTGTTTGTCGAAACGATCAAACGCCGTATCTACGCCGATCTGCTCCATCCTAAGCATCATTTCACGCACGGCGGGATCGGGGGTTTTCTCAAGTACTTCTTGCTTTGTAGGGAAGGTCTTTTTGTATTCAAGCAACGCCTTCATATAATCCGCCGTAAATTCCGCCTCGTGAAAATGCTCGAAAAGATTACCCTGCGCGTCTTTATGTGTGTGCGGGCTAGCCTCTGCGGGCACTAAAACTTTTGGGATGCCGTGTTCGTCAAATCCGATAATCGCGCGGTGAGAGTGGGGTTTGTGATCATGGCTATGTTTGTTGTGCTCGTACGAGCTGATGACGGAATCTTCGTCGTGCTCATGCGAATACGCCGCAGAATTTGCGCCGTATTCGTGCAAATAAGCTGCGAGGTTTTCTTCTTGATCGTGTGAGCGGGTCGCAAAATCTTCGTCGTGTAGATGCGAGTGGATTGCGGAGTTATCGCTATGCTCGTGCGAGCAAGAGAAGTGGTCTTTGCTGCTTGGGCTCTTCGCAGGATTTGAGATGGAATTTATCAAAGAATCGGCCATGGAATTTGTCGTAGAGCCTATCGCGGAATTTTGGGCGTTGCTTGCGCCTTGAGCGCTTGAATACGCCGCAAAGTTCGTACTTGAAGCAGAGTTTGCGCTATCATCGTAGCCAGACGCGGAATTTCTGGCTTCGCAATCGCACTCGTCGCAGGAATTCTCACCTGCGGCGCGATTTTTAGAAATTTTGTCGCGAGTAAGCGAGGCAGAAGTTATAGAGTTTGCGGCAGAATTTTTAGCAGTGCTTGCACTTTTGTCGAAAACGGACGCGGCGGAGCTTTTGAGCGCGTCTGCGACGGAATTTTCTCCCGTATTCGTAGCGGAATTTTCATCCGTCGCAGCCTTCTTGCGTGAGCCTTTTTGTTTTGCGATTTTGTCGTTTGCCATGGTTGTCTCCTTAAAATTTATTTTAAAAATAAGTGAGAATGCAGCCCTCAATAAATATACTAAAAGACTACACTATTTAATTCTTATAGATAAAATTTAACGTGATTGTATTTTTTAATTGCTTTAAATTCCCTTAATAGCGCATTAAAGTAAAAAATAAAATTTTATGAATAAGATATACTAAAATAGCTGGATTTAAATTTTGCCAAGCGGCTCGATCATCTTAGATAATCGATCAGCTTGGCGGAGATTTCTCGAAACTGCAAAATTTTATGCCCCTTTTTCTCGCGCATGAAATTTTGTGCGTCCTGAAGTCTGGCAAACGGAATGAGATCGTCGCCTCTGGCGCTTTGCAGCACGCTACCGAATACATAAAACGCGTCCTGCGCCCGCAAAATTTCGCCGCTTGCGTAATCGGTGACGTAAAGCTCCGCGCCGCCGAAATTTGCGTTCGTGGAATTTGACTCGCCGAAATTGCCGCTAGCGGAATTTTTACTCATCAAATTTTCCTCTGCGGAAGCCGCGCCGTTATTGCCGCTCAAATTTTCGCCCTCGAAAAAATACGCAAACATCGCCTTGGGCGAGGCAAACGCGAGCGCACTGCCGTCTTTGAGCCTTGCGTAAGCGCGAAATTCAGGGTGCGCGCTAGTATCGATGCCGTATTTGGCGCAGGTAAGATTTACGTCTTTAAGCCACGCAAGATCGTGCACGCTTTTAGAATTCTGCGCCGAGCCGGAGCCCGTACTATCAGGCATGCCTAAATTCTGCGCTGAGCTAGCGCTTTGCGGCTCGGAATTTTGCATCTCCGCTGCGTCGCAAAGCGTTATAAATGCCGCCAAAATGAGTGGAAATTTCACGCCAAATCCTTTGATCTAAAGATAAAATAGCCCAAAATCAGGCTCGCCGCGCCCAGAGCGATCGGATAGAGCAGTGAAAAGGCGATGAAAAGCCCGCGCCCGAAGTGATCTAGGATAAAATACGCCGTCGTGCCGATGACCGCAAGATCGGGATCAAATAGGCTGATAGCGGCGATGCGGAAGTCCTCCATCGGGTTTGCTAGGGCGATCGCAAAGATCAAATTTTCGTTCACGCCCGTTTTTGCGAGCAGTCCGATCAGCACGAGATCCAAAAACGCAAGGCAGAAAAGCCAGACGAAAAATGCGAGCCCAAGCCCCATCTCTTGGCTTTTTGAGACTGCGCAGATCAAAAATGCGATCCCTAAAAACGCCGCGCACAAGCTAAAAAGTAGCCCCGTATAAAGCAGGCAGATCGCCCACGGAATGCCCGTGCCTTTGATCGCACCCCAAACGATCGCAAGCAGCAGCGACAAAAATATCGGTACGAACACTCCAAATAGCCTTCCCAGCGCCTTGCCGTAGTAATACTGCGCCTGCGAGATCGGGAAGCTTAGCAGGTATTCTAAGATATTTAGGTCGCGATCGGCTAGGATCGCTTTGCTGGTGGTGACGAGCACGAAGACGGGCAGGATGATGATGCAGATCTGAATAAACAGCAGCAGCAGTCGCGAAAGCCCGCTAAAACCGAGCACGCGCGAATCGGTCACCCCCGTGATGAAAAACGCCGCCACGAGCCCGCTAAAGATCAGCAGATAGAGCAAAAACCAGCGCGAGCGGAAGGATTCTTTGATATCCAAAGCGGCGATGGTGAGTAAATTTTTCATTCTTTTCCTTTATTGCGCCTCGGTGCGCTTTTAATTTTAGATGCTCGCGCGGCTTAAATGCGCCGCCCGTCTTTAAATTTTAGCCTCGTTTTGTAGCGCGGATTTCGCGGCCTTAAATTTTGCCCGTCTAGCGTTTAAACAAACGGCAAAATTTTATCCGCCGCTTGCGCCTCGCGCATAAATTTTAAATTTACGGCTCGCTTGCGGCGCTTGCAAACAGCGCGTCGTTTGCTATCCGCCATCCCACATCCGCCGCAGTTTTAAAATTTAGCCGTTTAACGGACCGCTTAAATTTTAGCTTCGTAAAATTTCAAAGCCGGGCATATCTCGCGGTATAAAATTTTAAATTCTAAAAATCCCGCATCGGCGAATTCCGCGCCGGATAAATTTTAAATTTACGGCGAAATTTTAAGCTAGCGCGTCCGAGTAAATTTTAATTCGGCAGAACGAAGTCTCGCACCGTGCGTTAAATTTAGCTACGTTACAAGATAAAATTTTGCAGCCGTTTTCTAAGCCTAGCTTTGCCTCACGCCGAAGTCGCGAAGTAAAATTTTATCTCATCTATGGCGGCACGGGTGGCACGCTGAAATTTCAGGCTTTAAATTTAGTGCAAAACGAAGCCGCTTAAAATTTCGTCTTAGCCAAAACGTCCTTAATGCGAGTGCCCTGAATGCATATCGTGCGCCGTGCCGTTACCCTCGTGCATCTGCCCCATATTGTGCGGCGCGCCTTGAGAGTGCGCCGTGCTGCCCGCATCGCCGCCCATGCCATGATCTGAGCCGTGAGTATGTCCCATACCGCTCATGCCGTGCTCTGCGGAGTGAGGGTCTTGCATTCCGCCCATGTCGCCGTGTCCGTGCATGCTTCCCATATCGCCGTGCGCATCGCGACCCATATCTCCCATTCCCATGCCGTGCGAGCCGCCGCCTGCTTTAAGCGCCGCGACTACCTGATCGAAGCTGAAGTCTTGCTTGCCCTCTTGCTTGTTTTTAAACGCGCCCCAGCCAAACGACATAGGGGTTTTAAAACCGCGATAAAAGTGCGCTGTGCGTGCGTCGATAAACTCGCCGTTGCCGCTAGCGTCGTTGATGTAAATTTTGGCGTCCTTCAGCCAGTTTAGCTTGTCGTTGGTAACCATGAAATCCACCAGGCAGCCGATGTCGTCAAAGTAATGGTTTTTGCCGTCCACACGTACATCGACGCTGAAGCGGTTGTCGCTGATCGCCATCTGGCAGTGCTCGCATACGTCTCTGTCGTAGTGGACGTTGCCGTAGTCCTTCTCGTCGCCGCAGCCTAAAAACGTAAGCGCCGCAAGCGCACAAAGCATAATTTTAAACATTTTTGTCATCTACGATCCTCCCTAGATCCATTGAAATCATTCTTTTTACCAGTCCTCCCACTTCCTCGAGCCTGTGCGAGATAAAGATCAAGCTCTTATCTTTTGCGTGGTTGTGCAAAAGCGTCTTAAAACGCTCGCGCGCGCTCGGATCGAGATTGGCGGTCGGTTCGTCAAAAATCATCGCCTTGCTAGCTCTGCCGAATGCTAGCGCAATTAAGAATTTCTGCTTCATACCGCCGGATAGCTTATGGAAAGGCTTGTTTAAATTTGAACTCAGATCAAGCTCCATTTCGTCGCAAAATTTTACTATATCCGCTCTGCTTGCGTCCGCCGTGCGCTCGGCGAAGTAGATGAGCTCATTTAGGCTCAGCTTAAGCGGCGGCGGGGTTTGCGGCACGAAGCTGATACCGCGTAGAGCGCGGCTGCGCTGCTTAAATGAATCAAATCCGTCGATAGCGACGCTGCCGCTTGTGGGTATGTATTCGCCCAAAATCGTCCGCATCAGCGAGCTTTTGCCCGCGCCGTTTTGCCCGACGAAAAGCACCTGCTCGCCGTCCGCGATATTTAGATCGATATCTTTTAAAACGAATTGATCTGCAAATTTCTTGCTTACGTTTTTAATCTCTATCATAGGCTTCCTTAGATCATATCTTTTAGCTTATTGCCGATACCGAGTGCGTCTTGATGACACACGTCGATACAGCGTCCGCACAGCGTGCAGTCGATCCCTTTTAACATAAATTTGCTCTTATCGCCCAGGTTTTCGGACGCCTTTTTTTTAGTGATGTCTAGCACGTGCGAGACGAAGCAGACGTCTTGGCAAACGCCGCAGTGATCGCACCTGTTTTTATCCCAAGTAATCTTGCTAAGGCTAGCTTTCGCCGCAAGCGAATAGGTACTGCCTAGCGGGCATAGGTGCGTGCACCACACCCGTCTGCTAAAAAATACTTCGAGCAAAAACACAAAAACGATCCAAAGTCCCGCCAGCGAGAAGCCGTAGATGATGAGGCGCGATAAAATTCCAACTACGTTAAAAATTTCAAAAACGAGCAGATCCGTAATCGCACTTAGCAGCAAAAACGCCGCCCAGATCGCATAACGCATACCGCGAGGCAGGGCGCGCTCCTTGATGACGCGCTTAGCGATTAGCGTATTATGCAGCTTTTCGCCGATCTCGCTAAGCGCTCCGTAAGGACAGATCCACGAGCAAAATGCCTTGCCGCCCGCGATGAAGTAAAACAACAAGATGGTGCCCGAGCCGATAAGTAAATTTATCGGCAGATCCTTGTGCGCGGCGATCACCTCAAGGGTGGCAAAGGGATCTGCTAGGTGGAAGCCAAGTATCCGCGAGCCGCTGATGTCGCCTTCTAAAATTTGAATATCCGCGCGAAAGGAAAGCACGAAAAGCAGATGCACCAAAAATACCGTGGCGTAGCGCAGTGCCCGAATGCTGGGGCGCAGTTTGCCGCTTTTATTTTTAAGCGCAAAGGTCGAGAAAAAGCTCGTATTTTTGATCGTGCATCGCGAATTATATTTATCCAAGACTTACTCTTTAAATTTTGAAATTTCATCCGCGAGCTTATCTAGGCTCTCGTCGCTTACGTTGGTTAGCAGTCCGCTCATCAGGCTGTTTTTGATCTTACCCGCTTTATAATCTTTGAGGCTTGCTAAAATTTGATCCTTGCTCTTGCCGCCGATCGGCGGAGCGATCTTGCCGCGTCCGTCATCGCCGTGGCAGGGCGCGCAGCTTACCAGATAGGAGCTACTAACCTTAAAGTCGCGCTCTTTGACGCTCTGCTCTAAAATTTTAATATTTTTTACGTCCTTATCGTCGATGAGATCGACGCTTTTGCTCTGCGGCGCAGGCTTGGCTTGCGTTTGCGGCTTGACTTCCTGCTGTGGCGCGCTAGAATCGTCCGAACTAGCCATAAAGATCATCAGCGCGATCAGTGCTACGCCCAAAATCAAAACTAAAATTTTGCCCGGTTTCATTTCTGCTCCTTAAATTGTTTGTTGAACTCGTAAATTTCTTTCGCCATCGTCTCTATCTGCTGCTCGCTCATGCCGTTTACGAGCTGCACCATAAGAGGATTAGGCTTTTCTTTGAATTTATACTTTTTAATCATATCCACGATCTGCGCGTCGGTTTTATCCAGAAGCGACGGACCGATGATGCCGTTGGCGTAGTCGTCGTGGCACGCCGAACAGCGCAGGATAAAATCATGCCCAAGGCGCTTTTTCATCAGATCGAAATTTAGCTTTTCGTATTGGTTTTTGATGCTCGAATACGCCACGATATTTTTGGTCGTTTCATTCACGTCGCCGTTTAGATTAAAATTTACCTTTCGCTCGCCGTAAAAATCGTAGCTTACGAACTTATCGTCCTTCTTGGGCGCTTCGCCGCTTTTAACGCTGATGCGAGGCTTTGCAGTATGATTTTGTTCCACGCTCTGCGATGCGGAATTTACACTCGCGGAATTCTGATCCGCAGAATTTTGCCCTGCAGAATTTGCGGCGGCAGAGCTTGAATCGCCGTCATCTCCGCAGCCGCACAGCAAAAGCGCCGCAGCTAGCGAGCAGAGGCGGAATTTAATAGAGTTTTTCATTGTTTTCCTTCATAGATTGATTTGTAATCCGCCCGCGGGATTATCTCGATGATACGCGCCGGGCAGAGCTCTGCGCACGCACCGCATCCGACGCAAGCGCTGCGGATCTGCGGAGCGAAATGATCATTCGCTTCTATCATCGCAATGGCATCAAGCGGCTGCGGGTAAGGGCACAGCGACGCGCATAGATCACAGACCTTGCCCTCTTTCGCCGCCAGCGCTGAGTTTAGCTCGCGCTCCTGCTCGGTCTTGGCGGGCTTTAGGCGCAGATCGCTAGACTTTAAAGTCTGTCCGCGATACGCCAAACAGGCGTCTAAATTTTTAATCATGGCGATACCCATCGCAACCTTTTTAGGCTCGTTCGTCTCGTGGCTGAGCGCGCCGCTTGGACAGGCGAGCACGCAAGGAAGCGCGCCGCAAAGATAGCAGCCTCGCTCTTTTGCGTCGATAACGGGAGTGCCGATATCAAAAAGATGGGTAATATCCAGCAGATAGATGCTGTGATAGGGGCAGACCTGCACGCATTGACCGCACTTGATACAGCTACTGCGGAAGCCGCGCTCCGCCAGCGCTCCTGGCGGACGCAGATATAAAGAGGCGGAATCCCCGCTAGAATTTTCCGCAGAATTTTGTTTTATGGAATTCGGCGCGGAATTTTGCCCCTCAGAATTTACGGAATTTGACGCGCCGGAATTCTGCGCTTCGCCGCCCGTAAAATTTACGGAATTTGTGGAATTCTCATCCGCAAATAAGTTCGCTGCCCCGAGTACTCCGAGCGCTCCGCCGAGTAGTTTTATCGCTTCGCGTCTATTCTTTATCATTGCTTCATCCTAGGTTTTGGATCTTTTAGCAGTAGCTCAGGCTCTGAAAACGGAGCGAGCTTGGAGATGAAATTTAAAAGCGCGATCCCGCTGGAGCCGTAAAAAAACCGCACACTCGGTTTATGCGCCCAAAGCCTGTCTGCGTAGGCGTATGAGCTGTAGCTAACGTCGCCGTAGCCGTCACCATCGCGATCAAATCCGTCGTAATCGTCGAAGTAGTTGCCACTCCATTCGTTTTGCAAGAGCTTGGATTGTGGGGTATCGTTTAGCACGATCTCCATATTGCCTTTAAATTTATTGTTTTTAAATACGCTTTTTAGCTGCGTGGCGTGGAATTGCACGCCGATGCTGTTGTATTCGATATCGTTGTTTTCAAAAACGTTAAGTGAGCCCGGCTGATAGGGGGATTGATCCAGATAAAATCCGCGTGCGTTGTAGACGACTTTATTGTTGGTGATCGTAAAATTTGAGCTATCCTTCATACCTATGCCTACGCCGTAAGCGCCGTCTGCATTGCGCACGACGTTGCGTCTGGCGATATTATCGCTTGAAAACATAAAAAATAATCCCACGCTATTGCCGTCGTAGTAGTTATCCTCCACGACGTTGTGCCCGGAGTTCATAAAGTGCAGCGAATAGCGACAGCTGTGGCCTTTGTTGCCCGCAACGAGATTGCCGTTTGAGAAGTAAAAAACGGTGTCGCGGACGTTGTGGACGTCGTTATTTAAAATTTTATTGGCATTGGAATACCAAAGCTTGATGCCGTCGCCTTTAAAACTCGTGCGGTAGGTATTGCTTGAAATTTCGTTGCCCTCGATCGTTACGTCGTTTGCCTTGCTTAGCACGACGCCGTAGAGCACGTCTTTGATGAGATTATTTTTTATGATTACGCTGTTTACGTCGCTTACGTTGATGCCCGCATCCTCGCTAAGATGTTCAAAGCCTCCGTTTCGAATTGTTAAATTCTTGATTGTAACATGCGGAGAGCGGACGCGGATGACCGTTCCGTTGCGATCGCCTATGATCACGGCGGAGCGGTCTAGTCCGTCGATAGTAAGGGGTTTATCGATTAAAATATTGCCGTGGTATTCGCCCGCAGCTAGTTCGATAATATCGCCCGCTTTTGCGCTATTGATAGCGTCTTGAAGCTCGCCCGCGCTTAAGCTTAGCGCGAGCGAGAATGCTAGAAGCAAAAGCCTCATCTATGCTCTCGTAGGAATTTTTTCTTAGATAGTAGAGCTAACGCCGATAGCAGCGATAGGGCCAGCATCAACCAAAAGCCAAGAGCCGGATATGAATGGGTAGTAAAATGCGCCACGCTACCGTCGCCAAACGCCGTAGGCATAAAAGGCTTTATTTTAAACGCGCCCCAGTCTTGCAGATTGTGCCCGAACCAATACAGCCAACCCACGTAGCAGCCGATGAAGATAAGCGGTGCAATGATCGGCAGGATCATAAGCAGGGTCTGCCCCTTGCCGTCGTAGTACAAAAACGCAAGCATGCCGATCGTCGCGATTATGAGATAATACGGCGATAGCGAGTGCTCGAGCGTGCCGCCGCGCCAGACGGGATACATGCCGATATAGTGATTTAGGGTATTCATCTCGCCGACATCGCCGCTAAAGCCGTCAACGTGGACGTAGAGCGGAATTCCATCAGGAAAGGCCTCTTTTGGATAGTTCGGCGCTTCGAGTGAAATTTTCCACACCGGTATGCTAGGTACGCCTACTTCAAATTTATGCTCTAGCATCGCGCCTAGATCGTTTTTAACATCACTAGGAATTAGATGATTTTTATACGATGCTTTCGTATAAAAATTCCATATCGGTGCGGAGTATGCGGGCAGCTGCGAGACGCTGCTAACCTGCCCCGATACGATTTTGCCTTGGACTTTGAAAAATCCGAGCGTAGGGATGGTAAAAGCGACCGTCATAATAAGCAGCGCTAAAATCGCGTAAATTTTATATTTTGGCATTTCATCTCCTTTAAATTCTCCCCCTTGCGGGGGAGAGTGGGGTTAGTTAAGACCCGCGTTCTCATCGACCCATTTTAGGTATTCGATGATATCTTTGATCTCTTCATCTTTCATATGCTGATTTGGCATGCGAAGGTTGAAGTAATTTATCATTGCCTTAACGTAGTCGTCTTCGTAGAATTTAGCAGGGTCTTTGATGAAATCGGCTACCCATTTCTCGCCGTTTTCGTGGCGAAGTAGGACGCCTGTTAGATCAGGACCGGAGCTTACTTGACCGATGACGTGGCAGCCGTTGCAGCCTCCGCGTAGGTAAGCCTTTTCGCCGTTAGACGCAGCCTCGCTCATAGGAGTGGAGAGCTCGCGGATCAGGTTATTTTTAGCGCGAAGTCCGACATCCGCGGTTTTTACTAGATACTGCCAAACTTGACCTTCCCAAAGTATCGCGCCGTTCATATCGCCTGCTTTTACCGCGGCGTCTGCCTTGGCTTTGGTTTCAGGAATTTTGCCGTATTGATCCAGCGCGTCATCGACTAAAGCCTTGACCTTAGGATATTTCTCGTAGTTTTTCTCTTTTAAGAATTTAACGACTGATTGAATAACGTCGTCGGTGGCTTTATTCGTAGCTACTACCTTGTCGTATTCGGCTTTTAGAGCTTCAGGGCTAAGAGCTTTTAGCATAGACGCTTTAGCTGAAGTGTATTTTTTATTCGGATCTTTTACGTATAGATATCCAAACATCTCAAGGTGCAGCG
>ERZ773009.2102-NODE-2102-length-13041-cov-37.028646_pt1 | contig 13041 bp, 13 predicted proteins | sample MGYA00580663_ERZ773009 | MGnify/ENA primary metagenome ERZ773009 (study PRJEB29015, sample SAMEA2737969) | human oral metagenome | biome: human oral; feature: human-associated habitat; material: dental | place: China | collected 2026 ... | reverse complement strand
GATTTTCTTCGTCAGTTCGTTGTGCGTGGAATGCCATCCGTACCACACGACGACGGAGACAAACACGAGAACGACGATGATCCATGCTGCCATGATGACGGCCCCTTTCCGCAACTGAGCGTTGGAGCGACGGTATCACATGAGGAGCATCGCCAGGCGCGTGCGCGCCGTGGAGACCTCCGGGGATGAACCGGCAACGCGGAATAGATCCAGGAGACGCAGGCGCAGCGCGTCGCGCTCCTCGGCATCCGTGGAGGCTGCGAGCAGGTCTAGCAGCACGTCAAAAGCTCCGGCGGCGTCGCCCGCGGCGAACAGCGCATCCGCGTGTGCGGCGGGATCGGTGGCGTCGGCCTGCGCGCTGCGGGCCGCCAGTCGCACGCGGGACAGGTGAGACTTCGCGTCCTCGTCGCGCGGATTCAGCTCGATAACCTTCTCCCAGCCGGCGATGGCCTCGTCGAGGTTCCCGGCGGCCTCGGCGGCCAGGGGCGCCTCGTGCTCGGGCGGGGTCGGGGCGACGGTGTCCTCGGCAGCCACGGCGATGCGCGCCGTGACGCCCATCTGGGCGGCTGCATCGAGCACCTGCGTGATGATGGGAAGCACCTGTTCCTTAGCAGCCGCGCCCTGGAACAGCGGAACGGGGCGCCCGCCGACGAGGGCGACGACCGTGGGCACACCTTGGATCTGGAATGCCTGAGCGATCGCGGGCGCCTTGTCAATGTCGACCTCGACCAGCTGGAACTTGCCCGCCTGCTCGCGCGCGATCTCCTCGAGCATGGCCAGTGCCGGCTTGGACTCGAGCGAACGCGGCGACCACATGATCATAATGACCGGCACGGCCTGGGAGGTGGACATGACGTCCTGGAAGTTCTCCTCGTCCGTGGTGGTGATCAGCGGGATGTGCAAGCCCTCCCCCGCTGCGGGAGCGGCGGACTCCTCGGGAGCGGGTGTGCTCGCGCGTGCCGACAGGTCGACGGCTCCGTGCGAGTCTGCGGGCATGGGCGTCGCCACGGATGCGGGACGAGGGTCAGGCGTAGTCATGGTGTCCTCTTCGTCAAAATAGTTGTTACTAAGAACGATGATATGCGTCGTCCCCACGACTCTAAGCCGCGGGGACGACGTGTGCGCTGTGGGTGAAAATCAGCCCGGGCTCGACGAAGGATCGAGCGTCACGGACACAATGGCGTACTCGCCACCAACGATCTGGGGAACTCCCCCCGCCGTCTTCGACGGAATGCGCATCAGGATCGTCGCCAGGTACTCCGCAGTAGCGGTGCCTTCGACAGTCGTGCCGTCAGCACTCATCGTCGCCGTCTTACCGCCCAGATTCATGGTCGCACCCGCGACCGTGCGCTGGTAGGTCAGCGTGAACTTGAAGTTGGCCGCAACCAGTGCCGAACCGTCCTGAAGAACCAGGCCGGAAATCGGGTAGTCCGTCGCCGTGGCCGCGGCGGTCACGCTACCGGCAGCGCTCACCGAGGAGTTCAGATCAGTAACGTTCGACAGGTAGGTCTTCGTGAAGTCGTCCGCGACAAACTGCGTGGTGTCCTGGGTGCCGGAGTTCAGCATCGTGATGTACTGAGCGAGCGCCGCCTCGGGGCTCACCGTGAAGCCCTCGGAGGTACCGGTCACGTAGGCCGAGCCGGTTCCCACAGGGGGCAGCGTCAGCTGGGTGCCGCCCAGGAGGCGCGCATAGTTCGTCAGCTGGTAGTCCGAACGCGCGGAATCCTGCACGTAGACCTGCACCACGGGCAGGGCTGTTGAGGAAGACTCGGAGATGTTGAAGATCGCACGAGGCCACGAGTCGGAGTTCGTGATGGCCAGCGAGGCCGGCGTGAAGTCAAGGGTCTGCGGTGTCTGGCCCGAGGCCTTCGCGTATGCGTACTGGGCAGTGCGGTACGCAAGGGCACCCTGCGAGACGCGTCCCGACAGGTCCGAGGCGTCCAGCGACGCATCCGCAGTGGTCATGGCCTTACCGGTCGCGTCGAGCACGGAGGAGATGCGCTCGAGGTCGAGGTTGGCGGCGCTCTGTGCCTCCTCACCCGACTGGGCGACGATCTCGTTCGAACATGCGCTCATTCCCAGAGCAGAGGTCATGAGCAGGGCGGCCGCAGCGGCGGCGAGGGTGCGTCGTTTCATCACTTACCTTCCTGGCGGTCCTTCAGCCAGCCGGACATGATCGAGGTCCAGCCGCCCGTCGAGGACGCGTCATCATCGGGTGCCGACGTCGGCGCGGGAGCCTGCTCGGTAGCGCGCGGACGCGTCACCGGGATGAGGCCCGTGTTGAATTCCTGGCCATCGACAACGACGACCTGCTCACCGTTGTTGCGGGCCTCGCGCAGCGCGCGGCGCGACGGCAGCGTGCGACCACCACGAATACCGGACAGGTCGATGACGCCGGTATCAGTCGTGGCGCGCTCCGGCGGATCCTGGTCGATCGGACCATTGTCGAGGCCGTGGCGGCCACGACGCTCGAAGGTATCGGTCAGCGGGTCCGGGACGTACTCCTCGGAGGTGTCAACGGTAGGCTGTGCCTGCTCTGCGTTGTCGTCCGAGGCCTCGGCGGGCTCCACGGGGGCCTCATCGGCGGGCTCGGCCTTGGCACTGTCCTCAGCTACCGCCTCGTCAGCTTCCGCGACAGGAGCTTCGTCGTCCTCGGCCTCATTCTTGCCGGACGCGAAGGCGGCGGCGCCCCACGTGGGAGCGTTGTCTGCGTGCTGGTCGTCGGCGTCAGCCTCACGCTGCTCCGACTCTTCCACGGAGGGCTCGTCGGCCTTTGCCGGCTCGGATGCCACTACGGCGGCCGGGGCAGCCTCGCGGGCAGCGGCGATGCGCTCGGCGACGGCGGCGGAGTTGATCGAGGAGGTCTCGAGGGAGTCGGCCTTACGGCGCTCTTCGATGCGGGCCTCGCGAATCTTGCGCAGACGCAGGAGCTGCCAGCGCGTGAGGAAGAGCGCGAGGGCAATCAGCGCGAAGATGCAGGCGGCAAGGAACGCGATGATCGCGAGGGTGTTGGTCTGCTCGACCTTCCAGGTCAGCGTCAGCGTGAGGTCGTTGGGGCCAGCGGCCGAGGCGGCGAGAGCGGAACGGCCCGATGGAACGTTCTCGAGCTCCAGGCTCACGGTGCCCTCACCGCTGGCCTGCTTGAACCACATGTCGGAGGAGGCGAGCTGCTGGACCAGATCGGCGGACGACGGCTCGGCGAGGGGCTGCGCACCGGACTGCACGCCCGACTGTGCGCCAGACGGGGCCGGGGTGGGCGACGGGACGCGAGACGGGCCGATCGCATCGTGCGATTCGGCCTTCAGCTTCGTACGGTCGGACTCCACGCCGATGACCTCGGTGTAGGCGGCATCGCCAATCCAGCCCTTGACGTCCTGCGTGGTGCCGATGCTCAGCGTCACGGGTGCACCCGACTTCGACGTCGCTGTGACCGTCACATCGTCCTTCACGATCGACAGCACATTGCCGCGCGTCATGATCAGATCGGTCGAAGACACGACCGACGAGACCTGATGCGTCGGCGGCCGCAGCACGGTCACACCGAGCAGCCCGACGAGCACGCATACGAGAGCCACAACGCCCATCGACGTTGCCGCCACGTATCGCTTAAAGAGTTCCACGGTTGCTCCTCACGTCCAACACCCACACTGCTGGCATTCTTCAGGCTCCACTTTACGTGCTCACCCCGATGGCGGCCGAACTCGCACGCGGGGCAGTGATGCATCACATCCGCGCGTCACAGGGGACGCAGTCCTCGCCGCCAGCACTCCAAGTGCCAGTGACGGCGAGCCTCGACTCCCTGAGGCAGGCCAAACGGAGCTTCCTCGGGCCACGCAACCACGTGCGCTGTGCCCGCGGGAATCGGGCGCAAGCAGGCCGGGCAGGTGTATTCCTTCTCCGAACCCGGCAGGCGGCGCACCTGATAATCACCCCCGTCAGGGCCGCGTTCCATACGCGGCACGGAGGCGAGGCGGTCCATCTGCAATGGACGCGCCTCGCCCCAGGGTCGTTTCTTGCTACGTTTGCCTCTCACGCAACCACAGTGCCACGGCGCCAGACGCGGCGCACGTCGAGGTCAGAGTCGACCTCGACGATGTCGGCCTTCTTTCCGGCCGCCAGCGAGCCGATCGTGTCGTCGCCCAGAATCGTGGCTCCCTGAGCGGAGGCCATGTACACGGCGTCAACGAGCGGGATCCCGCCCTTGGTGACGGCTACGCGCACGCAGTCCATGAGGTGCGCCGTGCCACCCGCGATGGAGTTGCCGTGAGCCAGGCGAGCGACGCCGTCCTTCACGATGACGTCCTGGGGGCCGAGCGTGTATTCACCATCGGCCATGCCGGCGGCCGCCATCGCATCGGTGATGAGAACGACGTGCTCGCGGCCGACCAGTTCGTACACGTCACGCACAAGGGAGGGATCGACGTGGACGGAGTCGCAGATTAGCTCGGCGACGGCACCGCCGCGAGCGGCGTCCGAGAGGAACTCGGCGATCGGGCCGGTGTCGCGGTGGTGCAGCGGGCGCATGCCGTTGAACAGGTGGGTGATCGTCGCACGCGGGCCGCGCTTGGTCTCCACCTGCGCGAAACGCTCGCGCGAGTAGGCCAGGGCCTCGCGAGCCTTCACTGAGTTGGAGTCAGTGTGCCCCCAGGAAGGCAGCGCTCCCCCGTCGATGAGGGCCTCAGCGACCGAGCCTGGGCCGTAGGCATTCGGCTTCTCGGGGGCCAGCGTCATGGACAGTGCGTACCCCTGGCAGTCCTCGATGAGGGTGCGCGTCAGGTCCGCGTCAGGATCGACGATGTAGGTCGGGTCCTGGGCGCCGCAGCGTTCGTGGGAAACGAAGGGCCCCTCGAAGTGGATGCCGGCGAGTTCGTCGGCCTTCGCCAGCTCAGCCAGGGTCTTCGCGCGCGCACGCAGCACCTCGGCGGAGGCGGTCACGCAGGATGCGACCAGGGAGGTCGTGCCGTGACGGCGATGCTCGAGGACAGCGACGAGAGCAGCCTCGGCGGTCTCGGCGTTGGGGAAGGACTCTCCGCCGCCGCCGTGGCAGTGCACATCAACGAGGCCGGGAAGGTACGTTGAATCGCTGGCCTCGGGCACCTCGCCCTCGTAATCGGAAACGGGACACACACGGGTAATAGTCGCGCCGTCGAACTCGATGATTCCGTCCTCAACGACGGTATCTTCCAGAACCAGACGGCCACGCAACACAGAAGTAGTCATGCATTAATTGTGGCACACATGACACTTCACTGCTGCGTCTCGGACAACCATTTCTCCCAGTTGCCGAACGCCCGTCGCGCCGATTCCTCATAGGTCCCGCAGCCGTCAGCAGTCACAACCTGGCTGCCGGGGGCGCGCACGGCAACCACGCGTCCACCTGCGACAGCAATCGGACGGAACATCCCGTTCTTCGCCGGGCAGATCAAAGCCTCGCCCGCCTCGTCCGTCAGACAGGAACGGTCCTTATAACCGACATGCAGCTCATCGAATGAGGGCAGCGCGAGCATCGCCTCGGCCTCGTCGCTGGAGGCTTCCACGAGGTCAGCGAGGTCAGCGCGAGCCAGACCGCCTCCACATTCTGCAAGAGGAAGGCCCACGTTCTCCCCCGCCACGCACGCTCCAGCCAACGCTCGACGCGCTTCGGTGAGAGTCAACCCGGTCCACCTAGCCAGATCGGCCTCGTCGATGGGACCGTGCCCCCAGGCGTAACGCGCTGCCAGGACCGCGAGGGCTTCTTCGTGCCCGGGCTCTCCTTTCGCGACACCGGGGGCGGCCGGAAGTGAGCGCGCGTCAACGATCAGGTGTTCACCCGAGCGCACGGGCCCCGCGGTGAGCACACCATCCACATGGAGGCGCATGATGAGGTGGCGGCGCCGTAGCCCGTCCTGTGAGGAAGAAGCCGTCACTGTATCGATCCCACTACTGCTCCACGCCTCAACAAGCTCGGCGCGGCTCACTCCCAGGGGTGAGGTCTCCAGCAGGTCACACGCAACCTGCGCCGCACGCTCGACGAGAGCAGCAGTGAGGCCCAGAGCAATCGCCTGGCGTTCCCACGACGCACGGCGGTGACGCAGCAGTCGGCGCAGCCAATGGTGGTCGCGGGCGCTCGTCACGTGAACGGTGCCGCGCATCGGCCAGGATCGAACCAGCTCACCGCGCGCGAACGACTCCTCGACGCGAGCGCGCGACACACCCGCGCAGCGCACGCCAATCGCCCACGGGATCGCGCTCGCCTGTTGGCCTTGCAGTGCCAGCAGATTCTCCACGGCGTCCAGCGGCGAGCGCGCCGCGGTCGCAGGGACGAGTCCTTGGGCGATGATTCTCCCCAGGCTCACCCGACGGGATGCCTCCATCAGAAGAGTCGAGACTCGGGGTCATCCACCCCGCGCATCGCGTCGTAGTCCAGCACCACGCAGCGGATACCGCGATCCTCGGCGAGGGTGCGCGCCTGCTTGGTGATCTCCTGGGCCGCGAAAATACCGGTCACGTCGCCCAGAAGCGCATCGCGCCCCAGCAGCGACAGGTAGCGCGTCAGCTGCTCGACACCGTCGATGCCGCCCCGGCGCTTCACCTCGATCGCCACGTGATTGCCGTCGGCGTCGCGCACCATGAGGTCCACCGGGCCCACGGGTGTGGGGAACTCGCGGCGCACCAGCTCCCAGCCCTCGCCAAGGATCTGGGGCACCTGCTCCGCGAGAAGCTCCTGCAGGTGCCCCTCGACGCCATCCTTCACGAGGCCGGGGTCGACACCCAGGTCCTCGGTGACATCCGCGATGATCTCGTGTATGCGGATGATCAGCTTGTCGTCAGTCTTGTCGGCCTGAACCGTCCAGACCTGCTCGACGCCCTCTTCGTCCTCGCCGGGATCCCCCATGGAGACCGTGCAGGGAGCCGTCATCCAGTTGAGCGGCTTGTAGGAACCGCCCTCGGAATGGATGAGGACCGAGCCGTCACCTTTGAGCATGATGACGCGCTTAGCGGGATCCAGGTGGGCGCTCAGACGACCGGAATAATCGACGGTACAGGTAGCAATAACAATACGCACCCCGCGAGCTTACCAATCCTGCTCACACGAGGCGCGGAGGACCGGACTCCACCCAGGAGACCAATCCGTTATATGTCAAGCGTTCCACGGCCACCTCGTAACGATGGTCACCATACGCCAGGCGCACTTCGACGACGGAACCGTCCGCCGAGTGCGCGATCGGGGCCGAAACCTCCATGCCCCGACGCGGGATCGAATACACCGGCTTGAAGGTCAGCCCCACCAGCCGATACCAAGACAGCTCCTCAACGCCATACACGCCGATGCCGGCCGTCCATCCCGAATGAACGTCCGGGCGCGACCAACAGCGGAACGCCCCCAAACGCGAAACGATCCTGCGGGCGCGCACATTCATGTACGCCCACAGGATCGCCCCCACGCACGCGAGGAGAACCGCACACCAGATCACAATCGTCATCAGGCTCATGAGGTCCTCCTCGCGTTGCGTCGAATTACTGTTCTGCCACTGTAGCGTGGTCGGCCACGACCGTGACGAAATCCGAGTCGACTGAGGCGAATCCCCCCGTGACCTGGAAGGACACGACCTCGTCCGCCCGCGACACCGTCACGGTTCCCTCGCTCAGCTGAGCGAGAAGGGGCTGACGACCCGGCAGCACGCCGAGGCTTCCGTCGACCGTCGGAAACTGGACGGACGCAGCCGCGCCGTGCCACAGGCGTCCCTCGTGGGAGACGACCTCGACCTGCAAGGACTTACCCGATGCCATCAGGCTTCCTTGGCCAGCTCGTGAGCGTTGCGCTCCAGGTCGTCGATACCACCGCAGTTGTAGAACGCCTGCTCCGGAACATCGTCGTAGTAGCCCTCGGCGATGCGCTTGAACGCCTCAATGGTCTCCGACAGCGGCACGGTCGAGCCGGGCACGCCCGTGAACTTCTCGGCCATGTACATGTTCTGCGACAGGAACTGCTCAATGCGACGAGCACGCGCGACGGTGACCTTGTCGTCCTCGCTCAGCTCGTCGACGCCGAGGATGGCGATGATGTCCTGCAGTTCCTTGTTCTTCTGCAGGATGGCCTTGACGTGCGTGGCGACGTCGTAGTGCTCGCGGCCGACGAGGGCCGGGTCGAGGATACGCGAGGTCGAAGCCAGCGGATCCACGGCGGGGTAAATACCCTTGGCCGCGATCTCACGGGAGAGCTCTGTCGTCGCATCCAGGTGGGCGAAGGTCGTCGCCGGAGCCGGGTCGGTGTAGTCGTCAGCGGGAACGTAGATCGCCTGCAGCGAGGTGATCGAGTGGCCGCCGGCCGACGTAATGCGCTCCTGGAGCAGACCCATCTCGTCAGCCAGGTTGGGCTGGTAGCCCACGGCCGAGGGCATGCGGCCCAGCAGCGTGGAGACCTCGGAGCCCGCCTGGGTGAAGCGGAAGATGTTGTCGATGAACAGGAGGACGTCCTGGTGCTGAACATCGCGGAAGTACTCCGCCATGGTCAGGCCCGTCAGGGCGATGCGCAGACGCGTGCCCGGCGGCTCGTCCATCTGGCCGAAGACGAGGGCGGTCTTGTCGAAGACGCCCGCCTCTTCCATTTCGCCAATGAGATCGTTGCCCTCACGGGTACGCTCGCCGACGCCGGCGAACACGGAGACGCCGCCGTGGTCCTGGGCCACGCGCTGGATCATCTCCTGGATGAGGACGGTCTTGCCGACGCCCGCACCGCCGAAGAGGCCGATCTTGCCGCCCTGCACGTAGGGGGTCAGCAGGTCGATGACCTTGATGCCGGTCTCGAACATCTTGGTGCGCGCCTCAAGCTGATCGAAGGCCGGGGGCTGGCGGTGGATCGGCCAACGCTCCTTGACCTCAAGGGTCTCGCCTTCTTCGAGGTTGAGGACGTCGCCGGTCACGTTGAACACGTGGCCCTTGGTGACGTCACCGACGGGGACGGAGATCGGCGCACCGGTATCCGTGACGGGCGCGCCACGAACGAGGCCGTCGGTCGGCTTCAGCGCGATCGTACGCACGAGGTTATCGCCCAGGTGCTGGGCAACCTCAAGCGTCATCGTGAAGGAAGACTCACCCTCACCCTGACCGGCAAGGTTCACCTCGACGGTCAGCGCGTTGTACAGCGGCGGGATGCGGTCCGGGGGAAACTCAACGTCGACGACAGGGCCGACGACGCGGGCGACGCGTCCCTCGGCAATTGCTTGGGTATCAGTCATAGTGTTACTCCGTGTCTCGAAGGGCTTAGCTCGCGCCCAGAGCGTCGGCCCCGCCCACGATTTCGGTAATTTCCTGGGTGATTTCCGCCTGGCGGGCCGAGTTCGCCAGTCGCGTGTACTTGGTGATGAGTTCCTGAGCGTTGTCCGTCGCCGTGTGCATGGCGCGCTGACGCGACGCCAATTCGGACGCGGCGGATTGGAGCAGAACGTTGTGGATGCGCGCCTCGACGTACAGGGGCAGCAGCGTGTCCAGGACCGCCTCGGGCGAGGGAATGAACTCGTACTCGGGAAGCGCCGAGGACGGATCGTCCGCGTAGCCGCGTTCGCGCTCGCGTTCCTCGTCGGATTCTGGCGCGTCCACGACCGTCAGCGGGAGCATCTGGCGTACCTCGGGCACCTGGCTCATGACCGTCTTGAATCGCGTGTACACGAGGTGCAGCGCGCCGACGCCGCTCGCTGGATCGGGGTCGAGGAAACGCCCGAGAAGCACGCTGGCCATGTCGCGGGCGGTCTCCGGGCTCGGGGAGTCCGACTCCCCTTCCCACTCGCGTTCGATGCTCACTGCCCGGAAGCGGAAGTACGCCGACGCCCTGCGCCCGAAGGTGTAGAGCACGGGTTCGTAGCCTTGCGTGGTCAGGTCAGCGATGAGCTTCTCGGATTCGCGCAGGATAGTCGCCGAGTATGCTCCGGCCATGCCGCGGTCGGATGCGACGACCAGGACGGCAACACGCTTGGTGTCCTCGCGTTCTTCCGTGAGCGGATGGTCCAGGTCCGTGTGGACCGCGACCGCCGCTACCGCCTGGGTGAGGGCTTTCTCGTAGGGTCCAGCCTCAGTGGCAGCACGCCTCGCCGCGCCGATGCGAGACGCGGCGATCATCTCCATGGCGCGGAAGACCTTCGCGAGCGTTGTCGTCGAGGCGATACGCTGCTTGTAGATCCTCTGCTGTCCGCCCATCGCTTAGGCCTTCTCGCTCGTGCGTCCGCGAGAGATCTCCTCGCGGGTGCGCTCGGCAACGACCTCGCCGCTGTCGAGATCGGACACGCCGCGTCCGGCGCTGAGCCACTGGCGATGGAACTCTTCGACGGCGACCTTGAGGGCCTCCTCCGTGTCGGCGTCCAGGTCGCCGGTCGATGCGATCGTGTCGAGCACGGTCGAGTTGGCGTGGAGGTGATCAAGCAGCGCCCGCTCGAAACGCAGCACGTCGGCTACCTCAATGTCATCGAGGTAGCCCTTGGTCCCCATCCAGATGGAGGCAACCTGGTCTTCCATCGCGTAAGGCGTGGACTGGGGCTGCTTGAGCAGCTCCATGAGGCGCTCGCCTCGGGTCAGCTGGCGTCGGGTGGCCGCATCCAGGTCGGAGGCGAACATCGCGAACGCGGCCATCGAACGGTACTGCGCGAGGGTCAGCTTCAGGGTTCCGGCGACCTTCTTCATGGCCTTGGGCTGGGCGGCGCCGCCCACTCGCGACACGGAAATGCCGACGTCGACGGCGGGTCGCTGGTTGGCGTTGAACAGGTCGGACTGCAGGAAGATCTGGCCGTCGGTGATAGAAATGACGTTGGTCGGAATGTAGGCCGAGACGTCGTTGGCCTTCGTCTCGATGATCGGCAGGCCGGTCATCGAACCGCCACCGAGGGCATCCGAGAGCTTCGCGCAGCGCTCCAGAAGGCGGGAGTGCAGGTAGAAGACGTCGCCCGGGTATGCCTCGCGGCCCGGGGGCCGGCGCAGGAGCAGCGAAACGGCTCGGTAGGCCTCCGCCTGCTTGGACAGGTCGTCGAAGACGATGAGCACGTGCTTGCCCTGGTACATCCAGTGCTGTCCGATGGCGGATCCGGTGTAGGGCGCCATGTACTTATAGCCGGCGGGGTCGGAGGCCGGGGACGCAACGATGGTGGTGTATTCCATGGCGCCCGCGTCCTCCAGGGTGGAACGAACGGAGGCGATGGTCGAGCCCTTCTGGCCGATCGCGACATAGATGCAGCGCACCTGCTTGTTCGGGTCGCCGCTCTTCCAGTTTTCGCGCTGGTTCAGGATCGTGTCGAGAGCGATCGCGGTCTTGCCGGTCTTGCGGTCGCCGATGATGAGCTGACGCTGGCCGCGTCCCACGGGGATCATCGAGTCGATTGCCTTCAGGCCGGTCGCGAGCGGTTCGTGGACGCTCTTGCGCATCATGACGCCGGGGGCCTGCAGTTCGAGAGCACGGCGCCCGTCCAGGTCGGTGATGTCACCGAGGCCATCAATGGGACGCCCGAGGGGATCGACGGTGCGGCCCAGGTAGCCGTCGCCGACGGGAACGGAGAGGACCTCGCCGGTGCGGTGGACGACCTGTCCTTCTTCGATGCCACCGAAGTCACCGAGGACGACGGCGCCGATCTCGCGCTGGTCGAGGTTCATGGCCAGGCCCAGCGTCCCGTCCTCGAAACGCAGCAGCTCGTTCGCCATGGTGCCGGGCAGGCCCTCGACGTGCGCGATACCATCGGCCGTTTCGATGACGTGACCCACCTCTTCGGTGGCCACGTCCGCCGGACGGTAGGACTCCATAAAGGAGTCCAGTGCTCCGCGGATTTCCTCCGGGGAGATGCTGAGGTCAGCCATGAGGATTCCTAACTGATTGATAAGTGGGTTGTGTCTGTACGAGGGGCACTAGCTGGCAATCGCGTCCCGCGCTTCGCCGAGCCGGGTGGCGAGCGAGGCGTCGATCGCGGTCATGCCGGCGCGCAGGCGGAAACCGCCGATGAGGGTGGGGTCGACCGAGATCGCCATGTCGACGGTCACTCCGTAGCGCTTCTCGAGGATTCCTCGAAGGCGCGACACCTGTGCTTCGCTCATCGGCGAGGCTGTGGCCACGGTGACGAAGAGGCGATCCTGCATGGTCGCGGCCCACTGGGCGTAGCGACGGAGGTTGTGCAGGAGACGACCGTGATTGGAACGTCCCACCGCGCGGCGCAGCAGACGCATCGTCCAGGCGCTGATGCGATGGGAGAACAGCGAGCTGGCCAGGTCGCCGCGCTCGTGAGCGTTTCCGGTGGAGGTGTCGGACAGGCGCACGCGCAGGTCCCGATGGTGTGCCAGAAAATAGCGCACCTGGAAGAGCTCCTCGCGTACCTGATCAAGTGCCCCCCGCGTTCCCGCAGCGTTCAAGACCGCGAGGATCCCGAGGACCTCGAGAGCGTTGGTCACGTCGCTGGGGCGGCGCCAATGGTCGGCGACGACGATCCTGACAACTGTCATGGTCGCCCCCGTCACGTGCGAGCCGAATGCCCGCGTGGCCAGTTCCTGCTTATCCGAATCCGAGCGCGCCGGATCCGTCAGCGCACGTGCCAGTCGCGCGTTCTCCTTGAACAGGTCGGCCAGACCGAAGAAGTCCTCGGCAACGCGCATCGCGTCCGTGTCGGGCGCGTGGAGGGCCGCGACCAGGTCGCCCGCGAAGGGAACCGACTCGATCGTGCGCATGGTGGTCATCGCCTCTCCTCGACTCGGGCGCTATCAGCCTCGAGTTCGTCAAGGAATCGATCCACCACGCGCGAGGTCAGCGCCGTATCCGTGAGCTGCTCGCCGATGATCTTCTCGGCCAGCTCGGAGGCGAGCAGACCGACCTCGGAGCGCAGAGAGATCTGCGCGGCTTGCTTCTCGGCCAGAAGCTGACGCTGGGATGCCTCGAGGATTCTGTTGGCCTCGCCGGTGGCTTCGGTGCGCGCGGCCGCCACGATGGCCTTTGCCTCGTCGTTGGCGCGTTCGCGTATCTCGTGTGCCTCGGCGTGTGCCTGGCGGATGATCTCCTCGCGCTCGCACGCAGCGGCGGCCTGGTCGGCCTTCGCTTGC
>ERZ773009.2095-NODE-2095-length-13055-cov-5.820154_pt1 | contig 13055 bp, 9 predicted proteins | sample MGYA00580663_ERZ773009 | MGnify/ENA primary metagenome ERZ773009 (study PRJEB29015, sample SAMEA2737969) | human oral metagenome | biome: human oral; feature: human-associated habitat; material: dental | place: China | collected 2026 ... | reverse complement strand
TAATAATAACTAAGTATTTTAACATTAACAAGGAGGAAATATTATATGGATACAATATCAATAAATTTATACGTAAATAAAGATAAAAGATTAACATCTACAGAATTAAAAGACTTAGCTGAAGATATAGCTAAATTTAAAAGTACAGAGGGATATAGATATATTACACTCAATAGTGTAAGTAAAGGAGATAGAGTTTCCTTTAAACTTACTTATCCTAGATTTTATGATGGAAATAATGCTTTTATAATAAGAAGTAAGAAAATGTGTATTAAACTACAAGAGCATTTTATTAAATGCTTATGTGATTTTGGATACGATAAATACTTTACTAAAGTTGAAGTTATAAGAGTAGATATTCCATTTACTTTCTATATGGAAGAAAATAAAACTTTTAATTCATATTTTAATTTATTTGTACTTTTTGCTGATATATATGAGTATGAAAGTACAAGACGTTCTTCAATAACAGTTGAAAGAACTAGAACTAGAGAGAAAGAAACTGTATATTATGCGGATACACCAGTAGTATCGAATTATAACTCTAGAATAGTTATTTATAATCAAAACCTAAATATTAAACTTAAATATACATCAGATGATAATGATGAGCAACTTACTTATGAAAATGTACTTTGGAGACATCCTGATTTACCAAAAAGAATTAGAATAGAAGTTTCTAAAAGAGTAAAAAGACATCCTATTCCTTTATATGATTTTGCTAAATTAGATATATTAGAGACTTATTATGAAAACTTTAAGACTTATCTTTTAGATAATATATTTGATTTAAATATACTTGATAAAGTAACAGAAGATAGAATTGAGACTTTAACTATTAAATTTAATAAGAGAAGAGATACTAAAGGATTTAATTTTGGAAAATTCATACTTCAAGAGCAAGTTGATATAAGAGATTATAAAAGTTTAAGACTTGCTATGAAAAAAAGTTTAAAAAATCCAATATCTTATAAAGGAAATCTATTTCAATTAAGAAATGCAATTACAGAGTATGAAATGGATACTAATAATATAATATTTGATGTAAGAAATAAGTTTTTAGAAATGAGAGAATTAACCATAAATGATAATATAACTTCTTAAAATCGACAAATTTTAAGTTTTTACTATTAATAAAGGAGGTAAATATATGGCTATTATCGAATGTTCTTCTCTTAAGAAAAGTCTTAACTTTGCTGATGGAAGACTGTATGCAAGAGAAGCAGTTTGGATGTTACTTCAAATGCTACTTGCTACAGTTAAAGGAGGACTTTACGAAACTCCATCTTTGGGTTTTGATAAAAGAGATTTACTTTTCTATTCCTTTGGTTCTGATGAATATGAACTTATAAAGCAAGAGTTTGAAGTGATGCTTAAACAGATTTTACAAACTCAAGATGGAATAGAGATAGATTACAAAAGAATAGATGAAGAAAGCTTAAGTTTTAATGTTACTGTAGCTGATAGTCTTGGTAATATTACTAAAGTCGGAACTATAGTAAATTTAAGTGCAAAAGAAAGAAGATATAAAGCAATAAGAGTAAGATAGGAGAGATAAATTATGTATGAAAACGAAGTAGATTTCTCAAGAGATGAGAAAGTAAAAGAAACTACACAAAATACCGAAATAGTTAAAGATGAAATAGTTATACCTAAGATAACTACAGACATACCATATAGTGATAAACCACCACTTGAAGGAATAGATGATACAAGATTTATAATGCCATCTAAAGTTCTAAGAGAGAAGTTTAACTGTAATTCTAAGATACTTAAAGGACTTGCAACATTTGATTATATTTCTCAAGCAATGTTTTTAGTATTCAGAGAAACATTCAGATTACAAGAAATACAAAAACTTGGAAGTTCTATAGTTAAAGTAGACCCTACTATAAATAAATCAGAGAATATAAAAGATATTCTATTTATGGATATAACTCCAGATGAACTTGAAGACTACATGAAGTTCTCTGAAGATGGAGAAGATAATCCTGAAGTAAAACGAAAAGTAAAAGAAATGGAAAGACTTATAAGAAACTATACTCAGTTCTACTATATTAGAAATAGAGAAAACTTATTTTCTTATCATCCAGAAATATTAAATCAATTTGAACCTGAAATGCTTAATTTAACAGAAGTTCAAATACTTGAAGTACTTCTTGGAAAGTTCTTTAGTTCTGGAACTGAAGTAGGTAACTCTTTATCTAACGCAAGTTCTATGACTGGACTTGATTATACATTTAAAGAACTTTCTCTAACTACTAGAAAAAGATATGAACTTTTAAAGATTGGACTTATAAATGATAATGGATATACAGAAGAGTCTGTGAATAAATATATTGAAGCTTGTATTGAGTATTCTAAAAAAGCACTTTCTGAAGGAAAGTATTCTCATAGAGAAGAAGCAAAGTATGATTTAGAAGGAGTACATGAAGCTCAAAAGCTTTTAGTTAAAGATGAAGAATGGGTTAAACATTTTGAAGAAACAGGAGAGAAGCTTCAAAAGTACTCTACTAAAATGTTTGAGAAGATAGTAGAGCATGATACTAAAGGACTAGAAGACTATATTAAGCAAGAAGGACAAGCAGTTTTAAATACTCCACAAGCAGAACTTATAAAAGCAATGGATAGAGCTAAAAGTGAAACATTTAAAAATGGATTTGATTTAATGATGGCTTCTGAAGGTAAGCTTATATCTAAAGAGAGCAACTTTATTACTTCAAATGTAGATAGAAGTGATGAGAAAGTAACTTTTGCTGAAAAGAGAAAGCAAAAAAGAGAACAGGCTCTACTTGGAAATAAAGAAATTAAATCAGAACCTATTAAAAAGATTGAAGATAAAGTAGAAACTACACCTAAAGTAGATAAGTTTGCAAACTTTAATGAAAATCTAAATAAAAATAAAGAAGAAAGAAAGGAGAAAGAAGTGGAAAGTAATAAAGTAGAACCTAAAGTAATAGTTCCTGATGACTTTACAGCCAAAGCTGATGATAAAGCTGTAAAAGAAATAGAAACTAAACCACCAGTAGCTACAACTGTAACTAAAGAACCTATGGAGAACTCTACACCTGTTAATTTAAATCCATATACTTTTAATAGTACTAACTCTGCAGATTTAGAAAAAGCTAAAGCTGAGATAGAACTGCTTGAACTTGAAATGAGAAAACTAGAGCTTCAAGAAAAGATATTGAAAGCTAAGCAAAGTGTGGTAACTGTAGTGGAAGAACCAAAAGAGGAAGTAAAAACTGGAGTTAAGATAAGTGGAGAAATGTTTGACCCAAATGTAACTCATAGTGCAGTAGATAAAGTAGCTAAAAAAGAAGAACCTCCAGTTTATGAACCTGTAGAAGAGCTAAATAAAGAGGAAATACTTAAAGCTATTGATAAAGTAGAAGAAGATACAAGAACTATTGAGGAGATAAATAAACAGCTTCTAGAAGCAACACATGCTGAACTTGAAAAGCAAGGAATTAATCCTTATGATGAATTTCCTCAAATTAAAACAGAACCAGACCCAACTATATTAAGAACAGTATCAAATCCTCTCCAAAGAATAAGAGCTTATGAAGCATCTGCAAAAGATGGAAGAAATCTATTCTTAATAAATTCTGGATATAATGTATTTATTAAAAAGATAAGAGATAGAAATCAACTTACTTATCTTCTTAATATACTTGAACCAAATGAGGATAACTCATCAGCAATAGACCAAATGATTACCGATATGTGTATAGATATTCTATATTCTAATATAGAGTTCCCATTTGAAACTCCTGTATCTAGAACTGATTTCTTAAAGTGTTTATCTCCTAATGATATAGTTTATGCTATGCTTATGTTTGCAATAGTAAACCTTCCTGTTAATAAAGAAGGCAAATGTAGTGTTAAGATAAACTCTTTAATATGTACAAATGAATATCATGGAGATACAAGACAGATTTATAATCTTAAAGCTCCAATAACTATTGATGCTTTAGAAGAGTTTAGAAAGCTTTATAAACTTGATGCTGAAGCTTTAGATAGAATGTCTAAGTTTAAAAATGCTGATTATAAAACTATTTATGAAGCATATGAGCAAAATGGAGCAGGTATTAATGAATACGCTCAAATTAAAGATGAATTTGTAACTTATAATGTAATTCTTTCTCCTATAAATCTTTATAAGATTAATAAACAGAAAGACGAGTCTCAAAAGATAATGTATGATACAGTAAGAAAAGATATACTTGAAGACAGTTCTCAAAGAAATATTATTGAAGCTAAGTTTGGTAAAGACTTTGAAACTGTAGAAAGATATATTGATAATACTACTTATGATACATTTAAACAAGAAGCTACTAGACTTTCTGGTTTGAGTTTAAGAGACTTAGAATACAACTTTGCAGAAATAGAAGATGAAACAGAAAGAAATAAAGCTTTAACTGAGCAAGAACTTGATAAAACTAAACTAGTTGCAATATCTCATATCATTCCTTTACTTACAGAATATATGGAAAGACTTGATTATGCTCTTGTGATATTAAACTTTATAGAAAGTCTTGAAGTTAAATCAAATTCTACAGATGAAAGAATAGCAGGACCTCTTTCTCACGATACTTATGATGAACTTCTACAAGTATTTACAGAAATTCCTAATATAAAAGAAATAGGAGATGCAATAGATAGACTTACAGATAAGATAAATACTAATTATGATGATATGTATGTTAAGTTTAATACTAAAGATATTAAGAAATTCTTGCCTCCGTTTAATGAAGTATTTGCATCTGAAGATAAATTTATAGAAAATCTTAAGAATTCTATAGAAGACCCAAAACAGATTGAAGCTCATATTCAAACATATCATAAACACAAAGAGAATATGGAACATGGAAATTGCTTCTGTGGAAGTAGTGAGCTTATACTTGACTGGAGGTCAATCCTTTTTCAATGTCTGTCCAAAGCATTTCACCTTATAGTGAAATAGATTTGAGAGTTCAAAAGATATTATCTATAGCTATGGCATTTGATGGTAAATTATCATCTATTGATTTATCTAATGCAAGTGATGATTTTCTTGACTCACTTTATGGATATGCAGAAGAACACACAAAGCGTGTCGCAGAGATAAGAAAGAAAGGCTTAAAACCAAGTACTAAAGATATTACTAAAGAAGAAATAAATAAAATGAATAAATATGAATTTATGGATTATATGAAAGATAAGTTCGTTGAGAAATAATATTTATAACAAATAGATTATGTATAAAGATATCACTTCCTCCAAGAAGTTTTATTTTTATTCCATATATTAAATCTATTCAATTTCTTTTCTAATCTTAATCAACGAAGATTAAGTATTTTATTCTAATTTTATTCAAAGTTTAGAATAATTATTAAATAAGTTTTACGGGTATAAAGTTAATTATTCTTCAATAGAATAACATGATTTTATATTTCTCCTATGTAACTTATATTAATAAGGTGTTAAGTGTGTATTTTTATATGTTCACACAAAGGTATACATACAAGGGTAAACTAGATATTTAAACATAATGTCTAGTTTACCAAATCTTTTATTTTTTTCCGCATTTTATTTTCAGATAAAAACAAGTATCTAGTAAATTTTCGTTAATGAATTTATAAATTTTATTAATTCTAAAGGAGGTGAAACATTAATGAATGATAAGAAAACTAATAATAAAGTCGGTGTGTTTGGAAAACTTAAGAAAGTACTTAATTCCATAGTAAAAGCTTATATTTCAGAAGTAGAGACTAACTCATCTGTTGAAGTTAGTGTTTTTGAAAAGAAGTTTGATGGAGTTAAAAAGACTATTCTTGAAGACCAAGCTAAACTGAAAGAAGAAATAAGACTAACTAAATCAGAATTAAAAGAAGTAATGGCAGCTGCTAAAAAGTCTGTTATTGACCTTTATAATGGTAAGGTTTCTTTTGAAGATGATTTTATGGAAGAGTTTGGAGACTTTGACTTTGATGATGAAGACTTTGAAGAATTTGATGAGTCAGCATTTGAAAGTGAAGTAACTTCAGATACAGTTCCTATTCAGTCTCATATACCAGAAGAAAGATTAAACCAAATAGCTCTTTCTTTACTATTTAATTTAGCAAAATCTGACTCTTTATTTGCAAAGTTTATGCAAGAGAATGAAAATTTAGTTCTTGATATTATATCTAGAGTTAAAGTTCTTAATATAAATCCTGATAACACTCCATATATATCTCATAAAGCTTATGTTGATTTATCATGTGAGGCATTAGAACTTGCTTCTTCTTTCCAAAGAGAACCTATAGACCCTGACCACAGAGATGAAGATAATCCTAAAGCAAGAGCAATTCACAATGAAAAAAGAAATGAGCTCTTAGATGATATTAGAGAAATAGTAGAAGCACTTATGGAAGTATATCTAAAAGATGACATGGTAACACTTGCTACTCATGGAATACTTAATAAGATTTATGCAGTTTATCTAGAATATCATTTCTATCATAAAGATGGAACTGTTGCTGATACAGTAAATAAAGAGGAAACTAAGATAGGAGTTATACATTGGTTCTTATCTGATGTGTTTGTAAATAAAGTAAGAATATTTGATAAATTCGGATATGTCTCTGTAATTGCAAGAAATCTTGAGTATATGACTTTTACTGACTTTATAGCACTTGGTATTGCATTTAGTTTTGGACTTTTAAATCTGTCTGAAAAACATGTTAAACTTCACGAAAGATTAGTACAGTTTATAGTTAAATGTAATAATGTAATTACAAACCAAAATGATTTATTTGAGGAGGAATAATGGAAAATATTGATATTATGAATGATAACGAACTTGATTTATTTGCTAGAAAGGCTTTTATAACTTCTATGGAGTCAAGTTCTAATTATGTTTCTCCTGTTTCTCTTATGTATGGAATAGGACTTGAGACTGCTTATGATGATGGGTTCTTTTCTAGACTTATGAGGGGATTAGGAAGAGCAACTGCATTTACTAATGCAAGTAAAGTAAAAGCTGCTTTAAAAGATATTAGACACTTATCTGTAGATAAAATTTCTGATGGTGAAACTTCTGGAGTATCTGTAGATAGAAAAACTCTTGCTATGGCTAGTAATTTTGCTAAAACTTTCCATAATAACATAAGTAAATCTAAAGATTTAATAGATGATTTCTTTAGGGATTTTAATACGCTTAAGAATGACACAGTGTTAAGAAGTGCAATAGAGCATGAAATAAAGAATACTAAAACTGGTAATAGACTTACTATTGCTATAATGTCTATACTTAAAATTATATCAACGCAACTTATAGCTACTGGTCTTTTAGCAGTTACTGCTATATCTGTTCTAAGCTTTCCAACAGGTTTAGCTGCTTTAGGTTTACTAGGACTACTTGCTCTAATACCTATAGCTGTTAGAGTTATTGATGTGGTTATAGTCATTAAAGCATTATGGGATATAGCTACTTATGAAGAAGTGTCTAAAGAATATAAAGAAGCTATTAAATCTAGATTATCCGGATTAAATGATAAAGCTGATAAGGTATTTAAAGCTGTATCTGGAGTTTCTATAGACTCAAATGGAGAAGCTTTTGTAAGTAAATATTCTGAAATTATAGGATTTGAACCAGCTAAAGATAGAACAGTATCAAAAGAAGAAAAAGTACAAATTGTACAAGGACTTATAGCACTTTCTGATGAAGAAGGTAAAGTTATTAAATCTTTAGGACTTACAGAATTAAAAAGTGCTATTAAAACTTTCTCTAAACTATCTCAATATGTAAAAGATATGCCTGATAATGTTCAACTTAAGAGAAATGTACAAACAGTTGCAAAAGTTCAAGCTGCTATGTATAAATTAGTAGATAGTTCACTTAAAATAATTCTTGCAACATTAAATGATGCTAAGAAGTATTAATATAATATAAAATATAAGGAGGATATATTAATGGAAGAAAAAATAATTAGTAACATGACAGAGCTTTCTGAAGCTGCTGAACAAAAATTTAAGGATATCGTTAATAATAACGTTACAGAAAATCCTGAAGGTCCTAATAAGATTAATGAACCAAATACAGAATTACCTGCAACTGGTTCTATACCTGATAAATCTGTAACTGTAGATAATCCTTTTAAAACAGATGCTGGTATATTAGGTGATAATGCAAAACTTGTTAATCCTGAAGTTAAAGAACCTACACCTGATACACCTCAAGAAAAAGCTGTAAGTGGTGTAACTGATGAAGTTGCTGCAATATATGTTGATGAAAAAATCTCTGATGCAGGAGATGGAACTGATAACTTTGAAGCAGCAATAAAGAAAACTGAAGAAGAACTTGATAAAGCATTAGAAGACTCAGAAGGAGGAGCTCCTACTTTTAGTGCAAATGGTTCTGACTCATCTATGGATGGTTCTTCTGACAGTGGAGATAAAGAAGATACAGGTTCATCAGATAAAACTACAGAAGACGAAGGTGGAGAAGGAGATGTTCCTCCATCTGAAGATGATACAAATGATGAAGAAATAGAAGAAAACTATGATGAAACTGATGAGAAAGATGATGACTCAGATGATGAAGAATTTAATGAAGGTAAAGAAAGTGATGAAACAGAATATAAGTCTGTAACTCCTGCACCTTCCGCTGACACTATCATAGATAAAGTAGATAAGTTTACAACTGTGGATGGAGAAAAGCTAAAAGACACACTTCCACCTGTAGTAGAAGGAACTTTAAATGGAGAAACTAAAGAAGTTTCAACTGAAAATCCTACTAAAGATATAGTAGATAAAGAAAATGCTCAAACTGGAACTATTGGACCAGCTGACGGAGCTTCTGAAATAATGGAAATTCAAAAAGAACTTAATATCTTAGGTGACTCTATAAATGAGGGTTCATCTGGAGATACAATGGGTTCTGATAGCAATATAGGTGATACAGGAGATACTTCTGGTGATAAAATTCCAGATGAAATTGGTTCTGAGTCTGATGAAGGAGATAATCTTGAAGATGAAGATAAGAAAGATGAAGCTCCTGTAGTTGAAGAAGAAATTAAAGATGAAGTGAAAGATGAAGGAGAAACTCCTACTGAAGGTCCTTCTAATGCAACTTCTGATGAAGTAGGAGATATACACGAACCTCCAAAAATAGTAGAAAATGCAACAGGTGAAGGTTCAGACAAGATTGAAACAGATATAGATTTAGCTGGTAGTGAATTTGAAAAGAATGTAAAAGAATTTGATAATATAGTTAAATTAGAAAATACTGAAAATCTTGGTGAAGATTATACTAAAGAGTCTAATCTTATAACTGGTGGACTTGATGAAATGGCAGCACATGCTGAGTCTGTTAGAGCAGCTATGAAAGAAATGGGTTGTGCTGGGTTTGAAGGTGCTATGATTAATGCTAATACTAACTTAGCTGGTATGGAAGCAGCTACTTCAACTAGAGATACTTTTGACCCTAATGGTCAATTATTTGAAGATATCTTTAAAAACTTCCCTAAATAAAATATAAAAGAAGGTGTTGATTTCTTGTGAGTAAATCTACTGTAATTATAGATGTTTATAATGAATGTAAAACAGCAAGTAGAGATATAGAAGTAGCTAAAAAGATAAATGCTTTCTTTAAGAATAATATTCAAGCAGTAAGTGATGGTATTATAAATACTACACTTAAGATAAGTGGTACTACAAGAGATGATATTGCCTCTTGTTACCACTTAACACCTGCTCATTGGAAGAGGATACAAAACTCTCCAGAATATTCTAAATTCTCTCAGTCAGCATCTGTTCTTAAACTAGGACTTTTAATATCTTATATACAAACTGGTTCTAGAGTATTTCTTGTATTTCTATTTATGCTTGATTATTCAGCAAGAATGCCGAAGTATTTTAAAAGAGACTATGATAGAAATATTATGCGTTATACTCTTGAGAACTCAGCTGATGATAGAACGGACTTTAAAAGATATGGTATGAGCCTTATTACAGTTGTAAATAAGAAAGTTGATACATATCTTGCTAAATTTAAAAGAGAACTGTCAATGAAAAATATTGACGATAGAACATTAAGACTATTACTTCAGTCTATACTTACACGTATGAATGCAATGGTTAAAGCAATATCTCAAAAGTATTATAAGAACTTCTATGATAAAGATGTTAGAATTATGATGCAGTACTCTAAAACACAAGATGGTAAACAAGTTCTTTCTCCTGCAAATGTTATTGAAAGTGTTCGTGAAAGAGCAATAGATAACCTTGCTTATCCAAGCGAGTCTATTCTTAAGATGAGTGGTTTTAGTAATGCAAATCTTGAGATTGCTATGGAAAGGAAAATGTTTATTGATTATTTCAGTAAAATCCAATCAGTTCTTGTAAAAGTATCTAATTTAATACTTGATGATTGGATTAAAAGAATAGGAGTAAGACTATCTATTAGAGCATTTAGAAGTGAGTTCTTAAAGACTATGAGTGTTGCTAGAAACACTGCTTATATAATGAGTGAGATTGATAATAATATAGTAGCAAAACTTATATCTCTTGCTAATCCTACTATTAAAATAGAAAAGATAGAGTTTAGAAAGAGAATATACTTATACTTACTTGCAAATATGTATATGCAAAGTAAGGATTTAATAAATTAGAAAGGGAGGAATATTAGATGAAATTTGCAATCGGAATTGAGTCTTTTGCTGATACTACATTTGGTGAACCAATGTTAGAAATACCTGAATATACAGGTACAGAAGCTATGGTTTATGATAATGAAGTAGCTATTGAGACTACTGAATTTAATGCTTATTTTGAGTCAGTATCTACAGAATTTGATATTACTGCTAGAAACTTAGAAACTTTCTACCAAGAAACAGAAGTTAGTGGTACTGAAGCGGATGATACTAAGAAAAAAGAAGAAAAGAAAAGTAAAAAAGATGCATGGTACAAAAGACTTTGGGAAAGTATATGTAACATGTTTAAAGCTATTGGAAAATGGTTCTCTAATGCTTGGACTTGGATAGCATCTAAGTTTAAAAAAGGTGGAGAAAAAGATACTGCTGAAGCTGCTAAAGAAGAAGTAAAAATGAAAGCAGAAGCTGCTGAAAAAGTAGAAGAAGAAATGGAAGCAAAAGGTGGATTAACACCTGAAGAAATTAAAACTTATACTGAAACTATATTAAAACAAGAAGCAGCTAAATCAGAAATGGCTAAAAAGATGTTCTCTGCTCCAGTTATTAAACAAATGGCAAAAGAAGTAGCTGAACAAGTAATTAAAAATGCTGAACCAGCTAAAGAAGCTACAGCTGTTGCAGCAGCACCTGCTAGTCCAAACCCACCTAGAGGAGGAAGATTAGTACCTAAATCTTCTGGTAAATATAAATTAGAATACTATTTATTCAATGATAGAATTCTTGGTGGGTTCAATGGAGCTCCTAAAAAGATAGAAAGAATATCTGCAAATGCAAGAGTTTTATCTAGTTTACAAGATTTCGTAAGATATAATGCAGAAACTGCTGTATCAATAGTATTTAACTCTGCTTATATGATAGGTCTTGCTGGTGGAAATGGAGAATACTCTGCAGAAAGAGCTTATAATGAAGTTAAGAGATTAATTCCAGATAAGAAACCTACAGTTCATGAACTTACTGAAATTGCTAAGTATATAGATAGTAAAGAAAAAGAAGTAAAAGATGCTGTAAGAGATGGAGGAATACTTAAACTTCAAAAATATGAAGTAGAATTTGATAAAACTAATGGAAGAATTAAAGCAGCTGACTTGGAAAGATTAGTAACTGGAACAGAAGAATATAAGAAATCTCAAGCTATACTTTCTTATATAATAGACTTCTGCTCTTATATTAAATCAGTATCTACATCTTTAGTTGCAAATGTTGATAGTATGTATAATAAATTAAAGAGTGGAGAAGCTGTTTATGATGATATACATTCTGAAAATGAAACTGAAAATAGAGCATTAGTATTTGCACTTAAAAATATGGTAGTTAAAGTTAAAAACATAGGTACTACTGCTGTTAAAGCTTTTGGTAAGACTGCTAATAGAAAAAGTCAAATAAGTGCAAGAAATGTTGCAGATGCTCAAGGAAGAGCTGATTAAGGAGGTAATTAGATGAAATTTGGTTATATGTTAGCAGGAACAGAAGGAATAGTAACTACAGCTGAATACGAAGCATATAATAGCATAACAGGTTTTGAGTCTCTTGCAGACGAGAACCTTGCTATGCTTGAAGTATCTGATGCATATAGTGCTTTTGAAAGTGTTGCATTTGCTTCTGATGTAGAAGTTGAATGTGGTATGGAAGCTGATACTACTCCTAATAAAGACTTAAAATGGTATCAAAAGGTTTGGGAATGGATTAAAAACATATTCAAATCTTTATGGGGTTATATTAAAACTGCATACAACTGGCTTAAAAAGAAAATATTTGGAGATAAGTCAGCTGTTGCACAAGAAAAGAAAGTAGTAGAAGAAACAGCAGAAGTAGTTGAAGAAGCATATCAAGAAGTAGTAAAACAAGGACTTTTAACTATGAAAGAAAAAGTAGCTGCAAGTGCTGGTGGAAGCAATACAACACCTCCTAGCTCTGGACCTACTTCTACTAAAACTGAGAAAACCACAACTAATTCTACACCTGCTTCTAATGTTATAGTTCCTGAATATAAAGGACCTACTGTAACAGCAGAACCTTCTGTTATTATACCTGAGTATAAAGGAGAACCTGTACCAGAACCAGTAGTAGAAGTAGTTCAAAAGATAGTTGCAAAGAAACCTACTCTACTTGCTTTACCTGATAAAATAAATAGAAGTTATCAATTAGCAGTTGCACAAACTGTTACTAGATTAGCTTTAAATAAAGATAAAGGTAAGTTTACAATGAACTACTTAATATTTAAATTTCCAGACGGTATAAAAGAAAGATTTAATAAATTTGATTTTCAAAATATAGTAAATGCTACAATTAGAGTAGATGATATAAGTTCTCTTGAGTCAAATCTTGGAATATTAACTAGTGGATATATGAGTATACTATATTTACTATTTGGAGATA
>ERZ773009.2094-NODE-2094-length-13060-cov-11.599231_pt1 | contig 13060 bp, 14 predicted proteins | sample MGYA00580663_ERZ773009 | MGnify/ENA primary metagenome ERZ773009 (study PRJEB29015, sample SAMEA2737969) | human oral metagenome | biome: human oral; feature: human-associated habitat; material: dental | place: China | collected 2026 ... | reverse complement strand
CGGTTTGTCTCCTTGTTCGGACAAAAAATCTACGCCAATCTGACGGACTTCATTTGATCAGCGATTCCATAAACGGATATAACGAGAGGAAATGGGGGGCTCATTTTGTTGGAAAATTATGGAGAACGTGATCTCTGTCAGGTCACAGGCCTCCTCAACATGATGCAGTTTATGCGCCATGCATCCGTCCATCTGCAGGATGAACTGGCGGAGCCGCTGACATTCATCTATTTTGACATCGAGAACTTTAAGAGCTTTAACCAGCGCTACGGCTTTCAGCAGGGCAACCGCCTCCTGCGCTACGTTGCCGACCTCCTGCGTGAGACGTTCGAGGGGAATCTTGTCGCGCGCTTCAACGACGACCACTTTGCCGTCGCAACCAATAGCGAAGACTCCGCCGATGCCATACAGTTCATTCACGAGCGGATTCGTGTCTATGATCTGGGGCTGCCGATGGAGGTCAAGGCGGGCATCTACCGTCCCGGCAGGGAGGTCACAGATGTCGCGCTCATCATGGATCGCGCGAAGATCGCCTGCAACAGCATCAAGAACACCTACGACCTCACATGGGCAGTGTTCAACCCGTCCATGGAGGAGGCACTGAACTTCCGCAGCCACATCATCCGCTCGTTCCAGGAGGCGATGATCGAGGGCTACATTGAGGTCTACTACCAGCCCGAGATCCGTGCGATGACGCGGGAGATCTGCGGATTCGAGGCACTGGCGCGCTGGAAAGATCCCCAGCACGGCATGATCTCGCCGGGCGTATTCGTCCCCGTCCTTGAGGACGCGCACCTTTCGCCGCAGCTCGACCTCTACATCATCGAGAAGGTCTGTCAGTCGATCGCACAAATGCGCCGCGACGTGCCGGGGTGGGAACTCCTGCGCGTCTCGGTGAACCTCTCGCGCGCAGACTTCCGTCTCATGGACATGGTGCAAGCGGTTGAGGATGTCCGCACGCGCTACGATGTCGCACGCGCCATGCTCAACATCGAGGTTACGGAGGGGGCGCAGAGCGGCGACGAGAAATTCCTTCAGGGCGAGATCGCACGGTTCCGCGAAAAGGGCTACGAGGTCTGGATGGACGACTTCGGCAGCGGCTACTCCTCGCTGAACAACGTCAAGGACTACGTCTTTGACGTGCTCAAGATCGACATGAACTTCCTGCGCTCCTTCGAGACCAATCCAAAGTCGGCGATCGTCATCCGCTCTATCGTCAACATGGCAAAGGAACTGGGGATGCACACACTCGCCGAGGGGGTCGAGACCGAGCAGCAGTACGAGTTCCTGCGCGAGATCGGCTGCGAGAAGCTGCAGGGATATCTCTTCAGCCCCCCCATGCCGTTCGATCAGGCGATTGCCTACTGCCACGGTCCGGAGGCAAAGGTCAAAGTCGAGCCGTTCCGCCTTGGCAGCTACTACACGGAGATCGGTGCGATCAACGTACTCTCAAGCGAGCCGTTGGAACGCCGCGGATCGCCCGAGATCGGGGATGCACTCTCTCTTGCTGTTCTGGAGGAGTGCAATGGAGAGATTCGCTATCTCTACCAGAGCCGTATGTTCAAGATGTTCCTCCACAGCATTGAGCTGGACGAGGAGAGCGCGCATACGCCGCACTATGAGCGGCGCAAACGACAGAACGAACGTATGATTGCGCGCATGATGGACGAGGCGGATCGCACGGGGCGCGAGGTCTATACCGACTTTATCACGCGCAACTCGTTCAACTCCGTGCGTCTGCGGCTTGTGACGCGCGACGTGGACGATACGCGTGCCGTCTTCCTCATGGCGACCGTCAACATCTCGCGGTTCAGTCCCGAGGCAGGGTCGATGCAGGAGGCACTCAACCAGATCGTCGCACTCTACGACCGCGTGGACCTCTTCGATCTCGGTGCACGCAAGCTCCTGCAGCTTTACCGCGACGTGTACGAGCCGAACTACACACAGGAATATGGGCATTTCGAGGAGATCATCGCGCTCTATGCCGAGGAAAAAATCCTGCCGGACGAGCAGAAGATTTTCAAGAAATTCTACAGCGAGAAACATCTGCGCGCCGTCCTTGAGGACAAGGCGGCGAGCGAACAGGTCACGATCCTTCTCCACAAGCGGATGCCGGACAAGGAACGCGTCCTGCGCCTGCACCATCTCGTGCCGTTCCAGCTCGGGCAGCGTGACTATGTCATCTCCTGCGTCCAGACCATCAACGAGAATATCATCGGCGCGGCGATCGCCGCACTCGCGGGCGAGGACGACGAATAGGCGAAAAAACACCGCCGATCACATCAAAAGACGGGACTGCTTTGCACATCTGTGCTGCAGTCCCGTCTTTGTTTTGCATCCGGTTAGGGGTGCATCGGCTCAGGTTGCATCCGCGAGTACGTCGCGATACTCTGCCTTTCCCGACATCATCTTCTCTGCATAGGAGCAGAGCGGGGCGATTTTTGCTCCGTCGCGGCGTGCCGCCTCGATGAGCTCCTCGATCAGACGGCGTGCGATCCCCTGCCCTCCATAGGCGGGGTCAACCTCCGTATGGGTGATGCTCCAACGTCCGTCCTGCGCGTCGAACTCCGCGACCCCGATGCGTTTTTCTCCATCATACGCTGCGCTGCGGCAGTGTTCGGCTTCGTATCGAATCTGCATGGTGATTCCTCCTTTGTCTACTCGTAATGCGTCCACATCCGTTTGACGAGAATGATGCCATCGTAGAGCTCTCCTGTCGGCGCAGCATACCCTTCGCTGTTTTCCAGTACAGCGTATACCAGTCGATGTTGGATGTTGACACGCCGTGAAAGATTCCCGCTCAGATTGCCGACGAGTTTTTCGTAGGGCGGCGGGTTCTGAAACGGGTTGTCCTGCATGAGATTCAGCAGTGCCTTTGCCTTTGTCTCAAGTCCCGCAGCCTTGAGGCGCGGCTTATCCTTTTCCGCCTGTTTGCTGAACTTAATGAGGTACATTACCACGCCTCGTTTGGGTCATACGTCGCACAGGCATCGAGCGGCTCGTGGTCAGCGGCAAGAATACTCGCGGTCATGCCGGGGATGGCGTTCAGATAGAGCGTTTCCTGTACAGCGTTCCAATCCTCCTCGGAGAGCAGAACCGCGTTCTTACCGCGTGTGTTCGTGATGATGACAGGGCTGCGGTTCTCGTTTACCTCTGAGATGAGCTGATAGAGATTCCGACGTGCCGCAGTGGCGTTGATCGCAGTCATATACGCTCCTCCTTTCCATGCGTTCATTATACCGTACGTTTTTGCGTGCGTCAACGATATCTCTGTGCACCAAAATACCGCAGACCGTGATCTGCGGTATCTGTGTGTGAAAACAGGGGAATCAGAAGAAGAACTCGACGCGCCCGAAGAATTTGTTCATGCCAGTCTTTCCCTCGGGTTCTGCAGAGTAGATCTGCTTGCCGCGGAAGTAGATGAGAGAGCCGACGATGTTCTTCTGCAGCGTATACTGTCCGCCGAACTCCCAGCCCCTCGTATTCCACATCGCGCCGTCAAAGGTCGGGGCGATTGTTCCCGCGCCGCCGATGTAGCGGTAGGCGGCATAGACACCGAACGAGCCGGGATCTGCCTCGTCTGCTCCCTTGTAGCCGAGCTCGATGTTGTAGGACTTCAGATGTTCTTTCTTAATCTCTGCCGTTTCGTTGCTGTTGTTCTTCCAGTAGCCGCCAGAGAGATAGACCGTCTGCGTGGGGCGATAGGTCATGCCGAGACCGTAGAAATTGAGGGGATTTTTCATCCCGATCATGTCATGGATGGCTGCCTTGTTGGCGACTCGTAGGTAGTCGATACCAAGGTGGAACTTCTCCGAGGGATCCCAGTTTGCTGTCACGCCCTGCACACTCGCCGTGGTGCCGCCAGAATAGAGACCTTTTTCGATCGACTCCTGGATCTCATCGCCCCATGCGGCGTTCAGGAGGTTGTAGCGTCCGGCATAGATCGTGCCCGAAACCTGCTTGTCCTTGCCGAGGGTAACAGCTGCGCCCGAGATCGTGTCATCGAACAGCATCCCCTGCTCCGTGAGGATGGGCAGCTTGCCGAGCTGAATCACGGTTGAACCGTACTTGCCCTCTGCATAGGCGCGATTGAGCTTTACATTGCCATCTTTGCCGCTGTCGGTTCGGAGGTCGATCTTGGAATCCAGTCGCGCCTTAACCGACCAGTGGTCGTTGACCTCTGCTGTCGGCTCGAGACGAAAGAGCAGCTCGTTGTTTGTCTGTTTGTGCCCCAAGTACTTGGTTACGAACTCGCCGCCCGTGCGCTCATAGGTGTACTGGAGTTTGCCGGTCCACTTCACCATATCCGCGTGCTTTTCGAGATTCGCGACGCGTACGCCGAGGTTGTTCAATTCGTCTGCGAACTCCGCAGCGAGACGGTCGACGAGTGCCTTGTCCGAGACGGGCATATTCTCCTTTGCCATCGCCTTTGCGACCATCTGCGCCATCTCATAGCGCGTGATATTGCGGTCGCCGCGATACGTGCCGTCGCCGTAGCCCTCGACCACGCCGTCGGCGGCGAGCTGCGTCACCGCATCGTACGCCCAGTGGTCGCGCGGCACATCGCTGAACGGATTTGCCGCCGCGAACGTCGTCGATGCTGCGCCGACGACAAGCGCCGCACTGAGTGCGGATACCAGAGTTTTCTTCATGAGAATTCCTCCTTTGAATCTGCGGGAGGAGACATACCTATGTTTCCAATGCGAGGCATTGTGTCTGCGGCGTTGTCTCCGCCCGTATTAACTGAGATCAAGTCTTATTATACGAGGGGGTGAGAAAAAATGTCAAGCAGTAATTTCTGAAAAAGTAAATGAGCGTCTGAAAAATTTGCGTTGCGATTCTTACCAACGAATGTACGCGTGTGTTATAATGAAAGCAAATTATGGGACAATGATTGTAGGGAGGAATCTACGATGAATGAATCCATCAAGGCAGTACATCTCATGCATACGGACGGGACGGGTTCGGATGTCACTGCGTTCGACTCCGGCGTGGCGGCGCGTGCAGCCTCGTTTCATCAGGGTCTGCCGGACTACGCACCGACACCGCTTGCCGACCTCAAATGCCTTGCGGCGGGGTTGGGGCTCGGGCGGCTTGCGGTCAAGGATGAGAGCGGTCGGTTTGGGCTGAACGCGTTCAAGGGGCTCGGGGCGAGCTATGCGGTCGCACGCTATCTCGCGCAGTATCTGGGGCTCCCTGAGGGCGCGATGACCTATGAGAACCTTACGAAGCCGGAGTACCGTGAACAGCTGCGCAAGGTCACGCTCGTGACGGCGACGGATGGCAACCACGGACGCGGCATCGCGTGGGCGGCGAAGATCTTTGGCCTGTTTGCTCATGTCTTTATGCCCAAGGGTGGCTCGACCGAGCGTCTGGCGAACATCCGCGGGCTCGGCGCGGAGGCGGCATTTACGACGTACAACTACGACGATACCGTGCGTCATGCGGCGAACCTCGCGAAGGAGCGCGGCTGGGTGCTCGTGCAGGATACGGCGTTCGACGGCTATACGGAGATCCCGCTCTGGATCATGCAGGGCTATACCACGCTCGCGCACGAGGCGGCAGAGCAGTACGGTGAGATGCCGACCCACATCTTTCTGCAGGCGGGGGTCGGCTCGCTGCCGGGCGCGGTCACGGGCTATCTTGCCGCGCATCATGGAGCGCAGCGTCCCGTCATCACCATCGTTGAGCCGAACCGCGCAGACTGCATCTATCGCACAGCTGCTGCCAGCGACGGCGAGCGGCACATCGTGACGGGCGAGATCAGCTCCATCATGGCGGGGCTCTCCTGCGGCGAGCCGAATCCGATTGCGTGGGAGATCCTGCGCGATTATGCCGATCACTTCGTCTCCGTGCCCGAATGGGTCGCGGCAAAGGGGATGCGCATCCTCGGCAACCCGCTCGACGACGATCCGCGCGTCGTCTCGGGCGAGAGCGGGGCGGTCACGACGGGGCTCGTTGCCGAGCTCATGCAGAACCGCAGCCTCGACTACCTGCGCGATCGCATCGGCCTCGGCAAGGACTCCCGCATCCTCTGCATCTCCACCGAGGGCGACACCGACCGCACGAACTACCGCCGCGTCGTCTGGGACGGCCTGTATCCGAGCTATTGAGGGAGACTGCTTGCTATGGCATCCAGCAGAGACTATCTGGACTTTATCCTTGCGCAGCTCCCGCAGGAGGACATTGCCTATCGTGCCATGATGCGCGAGTATATCCTTTACTTCCGCGGCAAAGTGTTCGGCGGCATCTACGACGACCGCTTTCTCGTGAAGCCGACTGCTGCCGCGGTGAAGCTTCTGCCGGAGGCCGCGCATGAGCTGCCCTATCCGGGGGCGAAGGAGATGCTGCTCGTCGATGATGTCGAGAACAAAGACCTTTTGAAAAAGCTCGTGGAAGCCATGTACGAGGAGCTTCCCTATCCGAAGAAAAAGCGGAGACCCTGATCTCATAAAACTGCATACAAAAAACCCCCGAGGATTGACCTGCCCCCCCAAAAGTTAGACTTAGAGGATCTAACTTTTGGGGGGCACTACATTTTGTTTCTCGGGGGTTTTGTATGCGTTCTTTGTATTGCTTGCCGCCGTCAGCGCACAAACACGACTGCGCCGTTTGCGAGCATCGGACTCTGCTGGTTCGCCGCGAGGATGCGGTCGCCATCCTCAACGGAGACGACGACGTTCACGGGGTTGGCGGAGTTGTTGCCGCCGCGCACCTGCACTGCCTTCACGACGATCGGGCTGCCGCCGATGCGCGGGAGTGTCTGTGCGTCGTAGAGGCTGCCCGCGTAGCCGACCATGCCGCGTTCGATGGCCTGATCGTAGTTGATGTTGCTGACACCATAGATGGCGCGGCCGCTCGTGTCATAGATGACGGGGGAGAAGCTGGGCTTTAAGCCCATGCCGCTCGCATCCACGATGACACCCGTGTAGGCTGTGCCATTCGTCCGAATCTGCGTCGTAATCTCCGTCGTGATGGTGGCGGAGATGACCGGCGGGGGCGGTACGGGCGGAGTCATGTCGCGGATGGCGGGCATGACGGCTGCGGCAAGTCCCTGTGCGCCGTAGAGCGGCATAGACATGACGACGCGGTAGCTGCCGTCCGGCATGGCGTGTTCCTCGACGACGATCGCGCCCTTGATGAGTGCGCTGACCTTGGTCTTGACGATGTCGCTGTTGATGACGAAGTTCTCAACGGTGGTCTCGGCATCGACCTGCACGCCGTTCACCTGCTCGGCGAGGTTGCGCTGTGCATCCACGATGGCGGCGCGGCGTGCCATGATGTTTGCCTTTGCGCCGTAGGCGTTTGCCGGCGGTGTGCCAAAGCCCTCTGCCGTGATTCTGCCCTCGTTCCACTGCGCAGCGGCCTCAACGCGCTGCATCATGGAAAGGGAGGGGAGGAGTGTGTTCGGTGTCGCGGCATAGCCCGCGCTCAGTGCAAATACGCCTGCCATGGCACTGACCAGTGCTTTTTTCTTCAGGTTCTTCATTGTTGTCGCTCCTTTATCGTCCCGCAGCGTGATTACCGTCTGCCCTTTTTGTCGTTGACGCCCATCTTGGTAAAGATGCCCTCTTTGCCGTTGACGGCATCCTTGGTCGCCTTGACGATGGCGTTGAATGCCATTTCCTCGCTGACCCCCGTGGAGCCGATCATAATGATGCCGTCGTCCGTTGCGGCACCGCCGGATACGCGTTTCGAGCTGCCCTTGCCCTGTCCGACGAGGACGATGCGCCCCGTTGCGATCTCGACGACGCGGATGGTGACGTTCGCGGTGACGCTCGTCTGACTGCCGACAAAGCCACCGAGGAGGTTGCCGAGCCCCATCGAGTCATTTTTCGCCGAGAGGTTGGTGACCGCGCCGAAGATCTTGTACTCCGCGCCGCTGAGATTGCCGACCGCGGCAGCGGTGTCGGGGTTGACGAGACCGGTCATGCCGAGGCTCTGCTCATCCACCAGATCCTGAAGCTCGATGCGCTCGATCACCTGAAAGACGTCGGGACGGTCGGTGATGAGGTTGATGAGTGTCTCGGTCGCAATGCCAGAGCGGTCGCCGAAGCCGTCCCAGCTGTACGGAACTTTGTTCTGGAAGGGCATGATTGCCACGGTCGGATTGTCATAGAGTCCCGCATGGCAGACAGAGCCCGTCATCAGTCCGCCGATGAGGACAAGGATGCCCAGCATTTTCTTAAACATAGAATTCCTCCTTGCACAGATCCCGTGACTTCCCGAATGCACTGTACGGCCGGAAGGTCTTTGCGCAGAAAACACAGACGCGGATCGCCGCAGGTGCACGGTTGTCGCCATCATAGATGTCACCTATTATTTTAACACAAATGCGGGGAAATAGGAACTGTAGGATGCAACAGATTCAAAAGTCCTGTTTTCTGAATTGTTCGGCGAAATGGCGGGGATTGTGGGCGTCTCAACATAGGACAGATGGGGATGGGCAGAAATTTTTCCAAAAAAAACCGCACGATGATGCAATCGTGCGGTTTTTTTCAGAAACGTTTTCAGCGCAGGGTGATCTTGAGCTCGCTGCTGCTGACGCTCTCCACGAATATGGAGAGGTTCGTCTCGCGTTGGAGCATCTGGAGGATGGTGAACGGCTGCTGGGATGAGGCAATGTCGATGGTCGTCTTGCCTGCATTCGTGCCGCGCACATAGACATCCTGTACGCCGCGCATTCCCTTGAGCTCGCGTACGAGCTGTTCGACGAGGGAGAAGTCGCTCGCACGGACGGTGAGCTGCACGCCGGAGAATGCGCTCGCCGCCGCCCGCAGGAACTGCTGCTCAAGCTTCTCCGCTGCCTTGACGGCGGCTGCCTGACGCGATTTGCGCCGAGCGAGTTCGGGTGTGTTCTCAACGCCCTGCCCCTCGACGGAGTAGGTGCCGATGATCGTCCCCGTACCGAAGGAGATGATCTTGAGGTCGAGCAGGGTGCGTGCCGAGGACATCTGTGTCTCGACGTAGCCGCCGCGATTGTTCGGGAGCTTTACGTGATAGCCGTCGGCGTGGCTGCGTCCGATGACGAGGTAGTCGATCGGGCGTGCGGAGGGATCGCCGTTATAGGGGAGACGGCTGTCGCCGCGGTAAACGGCGTTGAGGATGGACGAGTCCTGCAGCTGCGAGAGGAGACTCACGTCGACGACGTGTTTGAATCCGACGGTGAGAAGCCGCTCGTTGAGTGCGGTTTCGAGGATGGTGTCATGCCCGCGCGTTGCGGGTGCTTCGTAGAAGTCGTGGCTGTCCGTATCGTCCGTGAGGATGACGACGCCGATGCGCGGATCAGAGAGGCGCATGACGGCATCCATGCGTTTCATGAACGCCGAGTTCGGGTCGGTGTTGACGTCGACGCTTGCGCGGATGCGGTACTCGCCGCCGCTGACGGACTCGCTGAGGACGTTGATGTTTTGGACGTAGCCCTGTGCGTGCGAGAGAATCTCGTCCAGCTCGACGGACGAACCGGAGACGACGGTATTCGCGTCGATGTACATACCGGCGACCTGCTCGACTGCCGTGCGTGCCGCGTCGCGCATGGCGGAGTCGCGGTCAACGCCAACGCCGTCGACGGTGACGGTCTGGGCGAGCGCGGTCTGCGCGAGTGCCAGGCAGAGGATGAGCGCCATGATAATTTTCTTCATAGGGATGCGTTCTCCTTTCTTCGGTGAAAAGATGCGCGTGTTTTCTGCATTTTTATCATACCACAAATTTCGACGTGCGTACAGAGGAAAGAAGTCGCTGTTTCTCAGAGAGTGTCGCTGTATGTGCCGCCGTCTCCGCGCTCGCGGTGACGCTGCTGCGCGGCACCGCGTTCATAGCGGCGCACGAGCGACCGCAGTTCCTCGTCTGTCTTGTCCGAGGCATCCCATGCGGCCGCGACTTCGTTCGCCGCCTCGTCATAACGCTCCTCGGCGTAGGCGATCCTGCCGCGGTATTCGTGCAGCCGCCAGATGGGATAGCGTCCGCCTGTGTGCGGGATGCGTTCCGCCGCATCGAAGTCCGCCCGCGCGAGGCGGTTCATGCGCTGTGCGTAGTAGGCGCACCCGCGCAGGAGGTAGGCGTATGCCCGCTCCTCCCCTGTGACGGAGGGATCGCCGAGGAGGAGGGAGAGGTCGGCGACGGCGTGCTCCGTCTCGCCGCGCAGAATCATATCCTCGGCATCGGCAAAGACGGCGACGGTTCTGTTTCCGTTTGCGGTGCGCGTGCCGCGCTGCGCTGCCTCTCCGTAGACTTGAAAGGCGGGGGACTGCGGTGGCTGTCCGTCGCGTGCAGCATCTCCGTAAACGTAGAGTACCGTCGGCGGCTGTGTGCGCTGCTCGGCGCGGCTCTGCAGGGCGGCGTTCGCACTGCGGAGCATATCGCGCTCCTGCCGCAGACGATCCAGTTCCGCCTTGTTTTCCGCGAGGGCTTTGAGGTCGATTCCCTCGGTGTCGACGGAGCAGACGAGCCGGACGTGATAACGCCAGACATCCCCGACGAGCGCGGGGGTCACATCCTCCTCCACGACGCGCAGAACGGCGGCGGCGACGGTGCGGATCTCGTCCCTGGTCAGCGCGGAGCCCTCCACCTCGCTTGCACTCTCGATGTAGAGCCCTGCGCGCTCCGAGGCTGTCCGCAGTGCTTCGGCGCGGGCCGCGTCGCGTGCGGATTTGGGCGTATCGTTGTCGCCCATCGTGTATACGCCCTCCGCCTCGATGATCTCGGGGGCGGCTGCGGCGATGGACGGCGGGGCGGCAAGCGCGAGCACGCAGCCCGCCGCGCACAGAATATTTTTCAGCATGATGTTCACTCCTGCCTGTATTGTTCCAAACGTGGGTTAAGGATCGGTAAAAGGGGAATGAGAGGGGGCTTTGATTTGTTGCGGCGGGCGGCGCGTTTTCCTCCGTCCGCGCGTGCGGAAAAATTTTTATTTTCGGGGTTGACAGAAGTCCCGTCCTTGGATATAATACCACTATCGCCTTAAGGCAATGCTGATTTAGCTCAGTTGGTAGAGCAGCTCATTCGTAATGAGCAGGTCGTAGGTTCAAGTCCTATAATCAGCTCCATTTGAAACGCAGAGGCTTCCGAGAGATCGGAAGCCTTTTTTCTTGCCTGTGAGAAGTTCACATATTTTGTCATAATAGAAGAAGGGATGAAAGGGGCAGAGGGAGAAGTAGGAAAGCACAGATTACGTACATAAAGGAGCAGTGATGATGCAGGGACGTGTCTATTTCTATGCCGTCAGCGCAGTCCTCATGTGGTCGACGACGGCGGCACTGGTGAAGAGCCTCCTCACGGCGATCCCGACGTATGAGGCACTCTTTGTGAGCAGTCTCGCGGGCTGTCTCTTTCTCATTGTCATGCAGCTCGTGCGCGACGGCGGACGCGTGTTCCGCGCCTACGATGTGCGCGGTTATGCAGCGATGGCGGGGCTGGGCTTTCTCGGGATCTTCCTCTACTCGGGGCTCTACTACTACGGGCTTTCGCAGCTCACCTCGCAGGAGGCGTGCATCCTCAACTTCCTCTGGCCGATGATGATCGTCCTCTTTGCGGCGTTTCTCCTCGGGGAGCGGATCACCGTTCGCACTGCTGCCGCCCTCTTCCTCTCGTTCTCGGGGGTCGTGGCGCTCACGCTCGGCGGCGAGGGGCACGCGAAGGGCAACGCTGTCATGGGGATGATCGCCTGTATCCTCGCGGCGGTCTGCTATGGCCTTTTCTGCGTGCTGAACAAGCGGCGGAACATCGATCAGACCGTGATGATGGTCGTGGCGTGGGGCGTGACGGCGCTGTGCTCGCTGCCCGTGACGCTCATCATGGAGGAGTGGGTCACGCTCTCGTGGATGCAGTGGGGCGGGATTCTCTGGCTCGGGATTTTCATCGATGCCGTGGGCTATCTCTGGTGGGCGATGGCGCTCCAGCAGGCAACGAACTCTGCCGCCGTCGCGAATCTCGCCTACGCCGTGCCGCTGCTCTCGCTCGTCGTCTCCGCCGTTACCCTCGGCGAGCGCATGACGGGAGCGGCGCTCCTCGCCCTCGTGCTCATCATGGGCGGGATATTGCTCCAGAATGTGCGGCGGAGGTAGGGGGAGACAAGGATTACTTTGTATCGATCACTCGCCAACGAACGGATGAGAACATGGCGTCGAGCATATCATCAGTGATCTCGCGGTCATCGGCTCTGTATTCAAACATGACAACCCAATCCTCTGTGTCGGTACAAACGAAGAGATATTCCATCTTAAAAATATGCCACTCTCCGCTTTGAAACCGATAGGGATACATGACGGAAACACGTTTGACAGGAGTGCTGCCCAGTCGTAATGATTCACTGCGCAAAACGGTCCAATTTGCTGTATCATTTTCGGTGAGGCGATCCAGTGCTTTTTCGATGATCTCCTCTTGGGATGGACGGGAGCGGGGGGCGTCATTTGACGAGGGTGGCTCGTAGAGTCGGTGGAAGAGGGCAAAAGCAATGTGTTCGTTCTTGCTGGTGAGAAAATATTCATCGGAATCTCTATACCTGCGAAAAGGTCTTCTTACATCAAACGGCAGGCTGATGTACAGTGCATGCCCCCGATCCTTGAGCACATTGTCGCGCAGTCCCCATGACGGGGGAACGTCTTCTGTGCCCTCGCCCGTAAAAAGAGCACCTCATCGCCAGCGCCTTCCGTCTGTGCCGAGACGGTCGGCATGAACAGGAGTACAGCGCAGATGGTCAGCGCATAGATTGTTTTGATGGACATGGGTGCACCTCGCTTTGTGTCTCTATTGCTGTGTGCAGTGGCGGATCAGCGCGGTTCGGGCAGCGCCGCATGCAGCACATCACCGATCGGTTCGCGGATGACGAGCTCGGCACGGCGGTCGGCACTCGTCTCGCTCTTGTTGATGAGGACGAGATGCTCACCGCGGAAGTAGTCGATCAGTCCCGCTGCGGGATAGACAATGAGCGAGGTGCCGCCGATGATGAGCGTGTCCGCCGCACGGATGGCGGCGACTGCGCCCGCGATGGTGTCATTGTCGAGGCTCTCCTCATACAGTACCACGTCGGGACGAACCATGCCGCCGCATTCGCAGTAGGGGA
>ERZ773009.2093-NODE-2093-length-13061-cov-6.105797_pt1 | contig 13061 bp, 13 predicted proteins | sample MGYA00580663_ERZ773009 | MGnify/ENA primary metagenome ERZ773009 (study PRJEB29015, sample SAMEA2737969) | human oral metagenome | biome: human oral; feature: human-associated habitat; material: dental | place: China | collected 2026 ... | reverse complement strand
TCGGGCGGCTGGTCGGTGGGGCGCACCTCGCGCCCCGCCCCCGCCGCCGCGCCGCGCGCCGCCACCTGGGTCCGTGTGCTCAATGGCTCCCCTCCCACGACACGCCGGGCAGCGCGAGGGCGTAGACGAAGTAGACGACGGGCGCCGTCATGAGCACCGCGTCCACGCGGTCGAGGACGCCACCGTGGCCGGGCAGCAGGCCCGACATGTCCTTGATGCCCGCCTCGCGCTTGATGAGGGACTCGGTCAGGTCGCCCATGGTCCCCACGAACGCCACCAGAACGCCCGCCACCAGGCCCCACCACCACTGGGCGCCCAGCAGGTGCAGCCCCAGGCACCCCACGCCCATCGCCGCCAGGCACGAGCCCGCGAAGCCCTCCCACGACTTCTTCGGGGACAGGCGCGGGGCCATGGGGTGGCGGCCGATGGCGATCCCCGCCGCCCAGCCGCCCGTGTCCGAGGCGATCACCATCGCCTCGTAGGACAGGAACACCCACGGGTTCGGCCACGCCGACACCATGAGGACCACGAAGGCAGCCAGGAAGGGGACGTAGACGGCCACGAAGGCCGACGAGGCGATATCGCTCATCCGGGACTCGGTGCGCGCGTCCAGCAGGCGCCACGCCGCGCACACGAAGACGGTGAGGTACATGGCGAAGAGCATGCCCTCCGCCCCCAGCAGCCACGCGCAGGTGACCATGCCGATCGCGCCCACGTACAGGGGGACCACCGCCACGGACACCCCCATGCGGGCGAAAGCTCCCGCCAGCTCCCACACGCCCGCCAGGCACGCCACCGCGATGACGCCGATGAACAGCGGCGGGTACACGAACAGGGCGACCGCGATGACCGCGACCAGGACCGCCCCGGTCGTCACAGCGGCCGGAAGGTTGCGCCCCGCCCTGCCCGTCGCGCTCAGGGGCGGGCGCTCGCGGGTGGGGCCGGGGCGGAAGACCGCCGACAAGAAACTCTGCGACTGGTCCTCCATCAGATCGTCAGCAGCTCGCTCTCCTTGGCCGCCAGCATCTTGTCGATCTGGTCGGTGTGGGCCCGCGTCGCCGCGTCCAGGGCCTTCTCGGCGCGGTCCACGTCGTCCTCGGAGGCCTCGCCGTCCTTCTTGAGGCGGTCGAGCTGGTCCTTGGCCTTGCGGCGCACCCCGCGCACCGAGACCCGGCCCTCCTCGGCCTTCGACTTGGCCTGCTTCACGTACTCCTTGCGGCGCTCCTCCGTGAGGGCGGGCAGGACCACGCGGATGACGTTGCCGTCGTCGGTGGGGTTGACCCCCAGGTCGGACTCGCGCAGCGTGCGCAGGATCTCCTGCGTGGCAGTGCGGTCGAAGGGCGAGATGATGACCGTGCGGGCCTCGGGGATCTGGAAGGACGCCAGTTGCTGCATCGGCGTGGGCGCCCCGTAGTACTCGACGCTCAGCTGCTCGAACATCGACGAGGTGGCGCGCCCGGTGCGGATGGAGGCGAACTCGTGGGAGGCCGCGTCCACGGCCTTGTCCATCTTGTCCTCGGCCTCGAGGAGGATATCGTCAATCACAGTGGCTCCTTGGTGTCGGTGGTGTGGTGGTCAGTCCTGCGTTGTGACAAGAGTACCGATTTGTTCGCCCATGAGTGCGCGAGTCACGTTGCCCTCCTCGCCCATTCCGAAGATCCGGGTCTTCAACCCGTTGTCGCGGCACAGTGCGAGGGCGGTGGCGTCGATGACCTTGAGGTCGCGGGTGAGGGCCTCGGAGTAGGTGATCGTGTCGAAGCGGCGGGCGCCCGGGTTCGTCTTCGGGTCGTCGTCGTAGACCCCGTCCACGCCGTTCTTCGCGACCAGCAGCTCGTCGCAGTGGATCTCGAGGGCGCGCTGGGCGCTGACCGTGTCCGTCGAGAAGTACGGCAGGCCCGCCCCCGCCCCGAACACGACCGCGCGGCCCTTCTCCAGGTGCCGGATCGCCTTGAGCGGGATGTAGGGCTCGGCGACCTGGGTCATCGTGATGGCGCTCTGCACGCGCGCGGGGACCCCGGCCTGCTCGATGAAGTCCTGCAGCGCGAGGGCGTTCATCACCGTTCCCAGCATCCCCATGTAGTCCGCCCGGCTGCGCTCCAGGCCCGCCTTGGCCAGCTGGGCGCCCCTGAAGAAGTTCCCCCCGCCGACGACGACAGCGACGTGGACCCCCTGGCGGATCGCCACGGCCACCTGCTCGGCGATGTCGCGCACAACCGCGGTGTCGAGCCCGATGGCCCCTCCCCCGAACGCCTCCCCGGATACTTTCAACAGGACGCGGCGGGGTTCGGACATGGCGGTTCTCCTTACGATCCAGCGCGGCGCACCCGCCTCGGGCGCGCTCAACCGAGACAATACTACCTAAGATGCGACGCGGCCCCACCCGAAGGCGGGGCCGCGGATGCGGGAGCGGTCTCAGGCGCCCACGTGCACGCGCACGTAGTCGCTCACGGAGGCGCCGGCCTCCTTGAGGACCTTGCCCACGGACTTGGAGGGGTCGCGGGCGAAGGCCTGGTCGACCAGGCAGTTGTCCTTGAAGAACGCCTCCAGGCGGCCCTGGACGATCTTGGGCACGATGTGCTCGGGCTTGCCCTCCTCGAGGGTGATCTTCTCCAGGGTCGCGCGCTCCTTGTCGAGCACGTCCGCGGGGACGTGGTCGCGGTCGAGGTAGGACGGCATGTAGGCGGCCACGTGCATCGCGATGTCGTGGGCAACGGCCTTGCCCGCCGCGTCGGTCACCACGAAGACGCCGACCTGCGGGGGCAGATCCGGGTTCGTCTGGTGCAGGTAGAGGTCGACGTTGTCGCCCTCGACGCGCACGACGCGGCCGATCTGCAGCTTCTCGCCGATGATCGCGGCGAAGGCGTCGAGGCGGTCCTTGACGGTGCCCTCGCCCATCGGAGCGGCCAGCAGCGCGTCCGTGTCGGAGGCCTTGGAGGCGACGGCCGCGGCGAGGACCTCGTTCGCGAAGTCGATGAACTTCTGGTTCTTGGCCACGAAGTCGGTCTCGGAGTTGACCTCGACCATGACGCCGACGGTGCCGTCGGTGGTGGCGGCCAGCAGGCCGGCCAGGGCCTGGCGGCCCTCGCGCTTGGACAGGGACTTCAGACCCTTGAGGCGGATGATCTCGAGGGCCTTCTCGGCGTCGCCGTCGGCCTCGGTCAGCGCCTTCTTGACGTCCATCATGCCGGCGCCGGTCTGCTCGCGCAGCGCCTTCACATCTGCAGCGGTGAATTTCGCCATCAGGTGGTTCCTCTCAGTAAAACGTTCAGTCCTGCTTGGGGGCGGACTCTTCGGCGGCCTGGGCCGCGGCGGCCTCGTCGGCCTTGACCTCGCCCTCGAGGAGCTCGCGCTCCCACTCGGCGAGCGGCTCGGCGGCGGTCTCCTCGCCCTTGCCCTTGCGGGCGTCGGAGCGGGCGATCAGGCCCTCGGCGACGGCGTCGGCGACCACGCGGGTCAGCAGCGCGACGGCGCGGATGGCGTCGTCGTTGCCGGGGATGCGGTAGTCGACCTCGTCGGGATCGGCGTTGGTGTCGAGGATGGCGACGATCGGGATGTTCAGCTTGCGGGCCTCGGAGACCGCGAGGTGCTCCTTCTTCGGATCGACGATCCACACCGCGGAGGGGACCTTCGCCATGTCGCGGATACCGCCCAGGGTGCGGGCAAGCTTGTCCTTCTCACGGCTCATCATGAGCAGTTCCTTCTTGGTGTGGCCGGAGGCGGCCACGTCCTCGAAGTCGATCTGCTCGAGCTCCTTGAGGCGCTGCAGGCGGCGCGACACCGTCGAGAAGTTCGTCAGCATGCCGCCGAGCCAACGGTGGTTGACGTAGGGCATGCCCACGCGCTGGGCCTGCTCCGCCACGGCCTCCTGGGCCTGCTTCTTGGTGCCGACGAAGAGGATCGTGCCGCCGTGGGCGACGGTCTGCTTGACGAAATCGAAAGCGATGTCGATGTCGGCGATGGTCTGCTGCAGGTCGATGATGTAGATGCCGTTGCGCTCGGTGAGGATGAAGCGCTTCATCTTCGGGTTCCAACGGCGAGTCTGGTGCCCGAAGTGGACGCCGGACTCGAGGAGTTGACGCATGGTTACGACTGCCATGGTTCTTCCTTCCCCGCGCGGTGCGAGTTCATGGGGCGGTGCCCCGGGTTTTCGGTTGTCCGCCCACTTCTGTGGGCCCTGGTGCCATGACCGGGCCGCCCCGAGGGGACCGTGGCCGCTGGCCCTGCCTGCCTCCCGCGAGGCGGTGGCACGCAGAAAATGGCACGCGAAGTCGCCTGCACGTGGCAAGCGCCCGTTCATTCTAGACCAGACGGGATCACACCACATGCCCCACGAAGTGTCGCTGGTCACTGGGGATGCGCCGTCCGGAGCACGGGGGCGCCGTCCACAGGACTGGGCAGGACTGGGGCGCCGTGCACAGGGCCCCGGCCCCGGCATGCGCGCGGGCGCCCCACGTGGTGAGACTGGGTCCATGACTCCCCGCACCCGCCTCCGCCGGTTCCTCCGGGCCGCCGCCGCAGCCGCCCTCCTCGCCCAGCCGCTGCCGGCGCGGGCGGCTCCCGGCGGAGAGGACCAGCGCTGGATGTGGCCCACGGGGGCCCCCTCGCCGGTGCTGTCGTCCTTCGCCCCTCCGGCGCACGACTGGCTGCCCGGTCGGCGGGGAGTGGACCTCGACGTTCCCGGAGGCACGCCGATAGTCGCCGCAGCCGATGGCGTGGTGGCCTTCGCGGGCCCCGTCGCGGCCCAGCCCGTCATCTCCGTCGAGCACGAGCGGGCGGAATCGCCGGTGTGGGCGACCTACGTGCCCGCGCAGGCCGAGGTCGAGGCGGGGCAGAGGGTCGTCCGGGGCCAGGTGATCGGCCGGGTCCCGCCCGGCGCCGACCACCTCCACTGGGGCGCCAGGACCGGTCGGAGGGCCTACACCGACCCGATCCGGCTCACCCTGGGCCCGGTCGTGCTCAAGCCGTGGGAGTAGCGGGGGCGCGCCGCCCCCCAGCCCGGAGAGCGCGAACGCTGCGCGAGAGGCGGGCGGCGGTGCCGTCAGACCGGTTTCGGATCGGCGGCGGGTCATAGCCTGCGGTGGAGCGCCCAGGCGCCGATGCCCACGCCGAGCACCGCGGCGACACCGGAAGCGAGCACCATCGGCGCCGGCGATGGCGGGTCGGCCATCCAGGTCCAGGCCTGGAGGTTCTCGAACACCGCCGCAGGGGGCCAGAACCGGTCGAACACCTGGACCGGGCGGGGCAGGGTCGCCACTGACGAGAACCCGCCGGAAGCGAAGAACGAGCCGGCGAATGTCACCATGAGCAGCGGTTGAATGGTCCGGTAGTCGCGCAGCCACGCTCCGACTGCGACACCGATGCCGGCGCAGGCGACTGACACCAGCCCGGCGACGGACAGCAGGACGGGCAGCCTTCCCAGCGGGATACGGACCCCGAACACGGTGACCGCCACCATCAGGGTCACCACGGTGTTGATCGCACCGGTGATGATCCCGGCCAGCAGGGTGCCAGTGGTCAAGTCGGCCAACGGCCGCGGCGCGAGTCGGATCTCTTTGGTGGTTCTGCGCTCCCATTCGCGAGCGACCATGATCGCCGCATTGAGCGCGGCCCCGACCATGATGGCGAGGATGACAGCGCTATTGGCGATGAAGGTCCGTCGCCACACGTCGTCAGGGCGGGTGGTGGTTTGGGTGACGGTGATCGGCGCCAGGCCCTCGGCATGGGCGGCGGCGTAGTCCTGGATGGCGCGGTCGAGCCGTAGGCGCGCGTTCTTCATCATGTCGGTGTTGATGTTGTAAACGTGCGTCTCCAGCGTCGGCACGCCACCGGCCTCGATCACCTGGTCGAAGTCGTCGGGGATGGTGAGCGCCATGTGCAGGCGGCCTTCGGTGACGAGCCGGTCGGCCTCTACTGGGTCGGTGGTGACGACGCGGAAGTAGGGGCTGATGTTGCCGCGCAGTCCACGTACCACGGTCTCGAACGCGGTCGCATGCGGACCGGTGCCGCGGTTGACCAGTGCGATGTTCCACTCGTCGCCGCCGAATCCGAACAGGACGCCGCAGAGGAACATGAGCACGAGCGGGATCAGCATGGGGCCCGCCAGGGCTTGCTTATCGCGGGACCATTGGCGCATGTTCTTCGCGATGATGGCATTGATGCGGTCGAGGTGCATCATTGGCCTCCGTTCAGGTGGGAGAGGGCGCGGCGCAGCAACCCGGCCGCGGCCGCGAAGATCACTGCCGTTGAGGCCAGCACGATGGTGAGGTTCACGGCCAGGTCCGAGGTGTCGCCGGTGAGGAGGATACTGCGGGCGGACATGAAGGCGTACGTGGTGGGGAGCGCCCGGGAGAGCTGCCACAGCGCGGTGATCGGTTGCCCCCAGGCCAGGCCCCGCATGGATTCCTCGTTGCCGGAGACGAGGAAGAACGCGATCGCCAGTGCGATGAGCGCGGACGCTGTGGCGAGGGACTTCTTCGAGGCGACACCGAATGCCGCCCCGATGCCGGATCCCATGAGCAGGGTCGCGACGACGATGCCGACCATGCCGAGCAGATCGCCGGTGGGCTTGAAGCCGAAGCCGACCACCAGGACGGCCAGGACCAGGCACAGCGACACGAGGCTCTGCCCGAGCCCTGCCAGGATCTTGCCCGCGACGAGTGCGCCGCGCCCCGCTGGGGCGAGCAGCAGGTTCTTCACGGTGCGGTCGTTCCATTCAGCGGCGACCTGCAGGCCGGTGTTGACCATGGCGGCGTACAGGCAGCCGAACAGCAGCAGACTGGTGGAGATGTAGCCCAGCATGGTGGGGTCGTGGGGCAGCCAACGGGTCTCCTCGACGGTCATCACCGGTCCGGCCAACTCCTCGTTCAAAGCGCGGACGGCGTGGTCGAGGCGCAGGCGCAGGTTCTTGGAGTAGTCGGAGTTGATGTTGTTCAGCCGCAGCTCGACGGCGGCGTTGCCCGCCTCGGCGGCCTCGGAGAAGCCGTCGGGGATGACGATGACGGCCAGGGCGCGCTGCTCGCCGAACGCGCTCAGGGCGGCGCTGGGGTCGGTGGTGATCACGTCGTAGTAGGGGCCCTCTTCACTGTGGACGGCGCGCAGTGTCTCGACGAGCCGGGCTGCGGCGGGGCCGCCGTCGGAGTCGGCGACCATGACCGGGTTGTTGTTGCTGACCGGGATGACGAGCGAGTAGAAGAAGATGAACACCAATGGGATGACCACACTGATCACCAGCAGGAACGGTTGCCGGATGAACCGCGTCCAGTCCTTGACCGCGATCGCCCATACGGGCTCCAGCCGACTCATGAGGCGCCCCCGTCGCGCAGGGCCTTTCCGGTCAAGGCCAGGAAGACGTCGTTGAGGTCGGGGCGGCGCACTCCGGCGAGCACGGCGTCCGCGTCGTGGTCGGCGAACCAGTCCAGGATTCCACGGACGGTCGCCGGACCGCCGTCCGCGGCGATCGACGCGATCCCGTCGCGCCAAGTGACTTCGCGGACCCCCGGCACGGCTCGCAGACCGGTTTCGCTCGGGGGATGGGAGGAGCGGACGTCGATGAACGTCTGGCCGAGCGCCCCGCGCAGTTCCTCGGGAGTCCCCGTCACGACGAGTTCCCCGTGGTCGAGGACGGCCAGCTGGTCGGCCAGCGCCTGGGCCTCCTCCATGTAGTTGGTCGTCAGCAGGACCGTACCGCCCTCGTCGGCGATCTGGCGCACTCGTTCCCAGAGCGCCGCGCGCGACTGCACGTCCACGCCCAGGGTCGGCTCATCCAAGACGACCACGGTCGGGCGGGTCAACAGGGCCCGCGCCAGGGCGAGGCGGCGTTGCATCCCGCCGGAGTAGGTGCCGACCCGATCGCCTCGGCGCCCACTGAGGCCCACCAGGTCGAGGAGCTCGTCGATACGGGCCTTCCGCTTGGCGCGGGGCACTCCATACAGGCGGGCGTGGAAGGAGAGGTTCTCATCGGCGGTCAGGTCGTCGTACAGGGCGGTCTCCTGCGGAACGACGCCCAACCGCGAGCGCACTCCGGTCACGTCGCTGCGGACGTCGATCCCCTCGCAGACCACGGTCCCCGATGTCGGCCGCAACAGGCCGCACAACAGGTTCACACTGGTGGTCTTACCTGATCCATTCGGTCCCAGCAGACCGAGGATCTGGCCGCGGACAACCTCCAGGTCCAGCGAATCCAAGGCGACCACGGGCGGTCGGCCCGGTCGGCGGAACTCCATCCGCAACTTCTGGAAGGACACAGCGATGTTCGTCATGGCGTCTATTGAGGTCCCGGGTATGGCATCATTTCAACTGTGGTGAATAAACGACCGGGGCGTCCCGCACGACCGACCGATAGCAAGGACCGCATCCTCAGAGCGGCCCAGGCGCGCTTCGCCGAACACGGCTACGCCAGGACGTCCCTGCGGTCGATCGCCCGCGACGCGGAAGTGGACCACGCCTTGGTCAGCTACTACTTCGGCTCCAAGGAGGGCCTGTTCAAGGCGATCGCTGAGCTCAGCCTCACCCCCGCCGAGGTGCTGGACGTCATCTCCGACCGGGTGCCCAGGGACCAGCTGGGCCGCGCACTGCTGGAAGCCGCCCTCACCACCTGGGACCGGCCCGACTACCGGGAAGGGCTCGCCCAACTCATCGGCGACGGCCTCGCCTCGCCGGCGGCGCAACGAATATTCCGGGAATATCTGCAGACCGAGATGGTCGCCCGCCTCGCCGCCGTCATCGGCGGCGCGAACGCCAGCAAGCACGCGGCCGCTCTGGCCTCCATCATCGCCGGGATCTTCTTCACCCGTTGCATCCTCAAAGTCGAACCCATCGCCTCCATGAGCCGAGCGGACGTGATCAGGCACCACACTCCTGCGGTCAACGCGATCCTGCGGCCACCGCCCCCTACGCGCGCGGGTGCGCCCTGCGGTACACGTCGCTGAGCCTGCCCGCGTCCACGTGCGTGTACCGCTGGGTCGTCGCGAGCGAGGAGTGCCCCAGGATCTCCTGGACCGCCCGCAGGTCCGCTCCGCCCTGCAGCAGGTGCGTGGCGGCGCTGTGGCGCAACCCGTGGGGGGCGATGTCTCGCACCCCGGCCCTGGCGCACATCCTGTGGATCATCGCGCGCACGACGCGGGGGTCGATCGGCCCGCCCTTGGCCCCGACGAAGAGGGCGTCCGTCCCCACCGCCAGCGAGGGGCGGGCGCGCACCGTCCACTGGTCGAGGGCGTCGCGGGCGGGGACGCCGAAGGGGACCGTGCGCTCCTTGTCGCCTTTGCCGAGCACCCGGACGGTGAGGGCGGCGGGGTCGACGGAAGACGTGGTGAGGGAGCACGCCTCGGAGACCCGGATCCCCGTGGCGTAGATGAGCTCCAGGATCGCCCAGTCGCGGACGGAGACGGGATCGTCGGCGCTCGCCCTCGAGCGCGCGCACTCCAGCAGGGCCGCCGCCTCGTCCTCCGGGAAACAGGCCAGATAAAGCGCGGGCCGCAGGCGGTTGCCCAGCGCGGCCAGCAGACGCAGCGGGGAGGGATCGGACCGGAGGTGCCGCAGGCTCCGCACCACCTCGCCGTGGCGGGCCTGACAGAGTCCGTCGAGAAATTGAAGCAGTGCCTTGGCCCCTTCGTCGAAGGAAAGCGCCCTCACGTCAGGAGCGCCCTCCCTCCCTCGTCGAACGAGAGGGCGCGGACGTCCGTCAGCGCGATCTCCCTCCCGTCGGCGTAGAGCGCCAGCTTGGCGAGCTCGCTGCGCAGCTCCTCCGTGGACTCGATGGACTCCCCCAGGAGGAGGGCCGCGTCCGGCGCCAAGCGCCAGCCCTTTTCCTGAGCCAGCTTCAGGAGCCAGTCCTTTCGCTTCCAGGGCGGTACGGACGCCTCCGCCTTGAGAAAGAGGATCCTCTTGAGCGCCAGGGTCTCCCTGGAAAAAATCTTCCGGGTGTCCCCCGCGAAGGTCGCGACGACAACGCTCTCCGCCCCGCCGCCCCCTGCGTCGTCCTCCAGGCTGCCCTCCAGAATGGAGGCCAGCTCGTCGGGAAAGGGACCCAGCGCCTCCGCGCCCTCGGCCACCGTGACCGTCCGGGCGTCGAACAGCCCGCGCGCGCCCGCGGAGGCGAAGAGCTCCTTCCAGTCCCGGAACGCCGTGCCGGCCTCGAGCTTTCCCGCCAGGGCGAAGCCTTTTTCGGAGAGCGCCGCCAGCTGCTCCGCGAGCTGACGGCGCTGGCCCTCGTGCCCCTCGATTACGATGAGGCGGGACATGGGAAAGGGTCGGACATGGGGGGATGCCGATGTCGAGTGCCCGGGCGCCTCAGCCCTTGACGACGATGTTGACCAGCTTGTCCGGGACGACGATCGTCTTGACGACGGGCCGTCCGTCCAGGCGTTCCCCGACGGTGGGGTCGGCCATCACCCGGGCCTCGAGTTCCGCGCCGTCCAGCCCGGCCGGCAGCTCCAGCCTGGCTCGGACCTTGCCGTTGATCTGCACGACGACGGTCACGGCATCCTGAGCCAGGGCGTCCGCCTCGGCGACCGGCCAGGGGGCGACGCTGATGGGGTCCGCGTTGCCCAGCATCTCCCAGAGCTCCTCGGCGATGTGGGGGGAGAACGGGGACAGACAGTTCAGCAGGACGCTCACGGCCTCGCGCCGCAGGGCGTCCGCCTCCGCGCCCTCGGCGGCGAAGGAGTAGAGGGCGTTGGTCAGCTCCATCAGGCGTGCGATGGCCGTGTTGAACTGCTTCTCCTTGTCGATGTCGCGGGTCACGGCCTCGATGGTCGTGTGGATCCTGCGCTTGAAGTCCCGCAGGACGGGGTCCTGAAGCCGATTCATCGGGATGGGATCTCCTGTGGACCTCAGGACGTCGAGGTGCTCCTCGACGTAGCGCCACACGCGTCCCAGGAAGCGGTGCGCTCCCTCCACGCCCCTCTCCGACCAGTCCAGATCGTTCTGGGGCGGCGCGGCGAAGAGGATGAAGAGCCGGACCGTGTCCGCACCGTACTTTTCCACGATCTCCGTCGGGTCCACGACGTTGCCCAGGGACTTGGACATCTTGGCGCCGTCCTTGATCACCATGCCCTGGGTCAGCAGGTTGATGAAGGGTTCCCGATCCTTCATCAGCCCGATGTCCGCCAGGAACTTCGTGAAGAACCGGGCGTAGATCAGGTGCAGGCAGGCGTGCTCAATGCCGCCGATGTACTGGTCCACGGCCATCCAGTAGTCCACGTCCGCCCTCTCGAAGGGGGCCTTCGTGTCGTCGGGCGAGCAGTAGCGGTTGAAGTACCAGGACGAGCAGAAGAACGTGTCCATCGTGTCCGCCTCCCGGGTCGCGGGAGCGCCGCACTGCGGACAGGTCGTGGCCAGCCACTCGGGCATGTCCAGCAACGGGGAGCGCCCCACGTCCTTCACCTCGACGTCCTCCGGCAGCAGAACGGGGAGCCGTTCCTCCGGGACGGGCACGACGCCGCAGTGCGGGCAGTGCACGAACGGGATGGGCGTGCCCCAGTAGCGCTGGCGCGAGATCAGCCAGTCGCGCAGGCGGAAGTTCACCTCGCGCTTGCAGAACCCCTCGCGCTCGCCCCAGGCGATCATCGTGGGGATGGCCCGGGCCGTCGGCAGGCCGTCGAACTGGCCGGAGTTGCAGGCGATGCCGTCGTCCTCGAAGGCGGCCGTCATCGTCGCGCCGTCCAGGTGTCCGCCCTCCGGCTGGATGACGGGGATGACCTCGATGCCGTACTTGCGGCAGAAGTCGAAGTCGCGCTGGTCGTGCGCGGGGACGCCCATGATGGCCCCGGTGCCGTAGTCCGTCAGGACGTAGTTGGCGATCCAGATGGGGATGGGCTTGCCCGTGACGGGGTGCCGGCCGCAGAAGGGGGTTTTGCAGCCCAGCTTCTCCGCGCCGGCATCGGAGCGCTCAATCGCGCTTTGGGCCCCCACCTGGGCCACGAAATCGCTCAGTTTCCGAGCCTCATCCTCCGGCAGGCGCTCGATCATCTTTCTCACCAGCTCGTGCTCGGGCGCCAGGGCGATGAAGGTGATGCCGAACACCGTGTCGAACCGCGTGGTGAAGGCCTCGATGGTGTAGTCCAGCTCGGGAAGGTGGAAGGTAAGCTGCGCGCCCTCGGAGCGGCCGATCCAGTTGCGCTGCATGATGCGCACGCGCTCCGGCCAGCCTCCGAGCTTCGTCTCGATGTCGTCCACCAGCTCCTGAGCGTAGTCGGTGATCTTGATGAACCACTGCCGGAGGTTCTTCTTAATGACGGAGGAATGGCAGCGCCAGCAGTGCCCGCCGTCCACCACCTGCTCGTTGGCCAGGACGGTGCCGCAGGACCCGCACCAGTTGACGGGCGCCTCCTTGCGGTAGACCAAGCCCTTTTTGTACATCTGCAGGAAGATCCACTGGTTCCATCGGTAGTAGTTCGGGTTGCAGGTCTCGACGCGGCGTCTCCAGTCGTAGCTGTAGCCCATGCTCTTGAGCTGGCTGGTCATGTGCTCGATGTTGTTCCAGGTCCAGTCGTGCGGCTTGGTCCTGTACTTGATGGCGGCGTTCTCCGCGGGCATTCCGAACGCGTCGAAGCCCATGGGGTAGAGGACGTTCATCCCCTTCTTGCGGAGAAAGCGTGCGAGCATGTCTCCCATGGAATAGTTGCGGATGTGCCCCATGTGCAGGGCTCCGCTGGGGTAGGGAAACATCTCGAGACAGTAGAACTTGGGACGCGAGGGGTCCGTCTCCGCCTCGAAACACCGCTTCTCCTGCCATACCCTCTGCCACTTAGCCTCGATTGCATGAAAATCGTACGCCATCGTCCTGTCCTCCTCGGAAGTTCGCCTGCACCTGTCAGGAAATATAAAGGGAATTATAGCGTTTTCGGCGTGAAACGGCAAAATTTTTTGGCAAAAATTCGAGAATGCGAGGGAAAGCGGCGGTAGGGTAAGGCCTCCATAAAAAGTACGAGCGGCCCCGGTTGAGGGCCGCCCGTATGAGGTCGATCGTACTCGAGAAAATGCGGGGACGGGGGTCAGCGCCTCCGGCTCGGGAGGAACGCGAGCGCCAGCAGGCCCAGGACGAGGAATCCGCCGTTGCAGCC
>ERZ773009.2092-NODE-2092-length-13061-cov-8.552514_pt1 | contig 13061 bp, 6 predicted proteins | sample MGYA00580663_ERZ773009 | MGnify/ENA primary metagenome ERZ773009 (study PRJEB29015, sample SAMEA2737969) | human oral metagenome | biome: human oral; feature: human-associated habitat; material: dental | place: China | collected 2026 ... | reverse complement strand
TCTTCGCCGCCTTGGTCACAATGCTCTCATCGCCGCCGATACGAGGCATCTCCCACTGAACGGTTTTCACATCCGCCGCCTTATCTACATACGGGATCAGCAGCCAGCAATACGCCTCCCGCAGATGCGCATCTACCGTATCATGCGCTGCACGCAGACTGCTCTCCGTCTCGCGGTTCTGCGCGGCATCGAGATTCAGCGACTCACGGTCATTCTGAATCGACTGCCACGCGAGATAGAGGCGGACATCCTGCTGCAAATCATTCATCAGACCCGCGTCCGCTGCGACAAAGAGAAGCATATTTCGATAGATGCGCGGCGTATTGCTCCCGCGATTGTTCAAAACATCCACTGCCGCCGTCATCGCGGCACTGTCCGACTTGTTCACCGTATGCGTCTCCGTCGGACGCAGGAGAACGAGCCGTGCCGCCTGCTCATCCGGTACATCCAGAGAGGACGCTGGACAGATATGGAGTCCCGCAAACGGGGACTCCTTTTTGCATTTACGCAGACGCGTCTCAATCTCACGAACGACATCGGCATCTGCGATCTGAGAGGCACGATCCGTCACCGTCTTGCGCAGCGTCGGACGCGTGTCGTACCAGTAGCGACTGCGCGACGGATTGGTATAGAGATACGAGAGCGAAGTCTCGAGCGTACTCAGCGCGTCCTTAAACACAGAGATATTCTCGCCGGGCTGAACAACACCGAGCGAGATGCGGGCAGACTCGATGCCGCGTACCGACTGCGCACGCACGCTCGGTGCAGATCCTAGCATGATCGTACGCGCCACACGCCGCGCCGCTAGGAACTTGCCGAGACGCGCATTCTCCTGATCCTTCTTATAGGGGGTCGCCTTCTTACCGTCCACCTCGCTGTCCACGAGTGCGATCCACCCGTCGGGCAGATAGCGTGTCAGCTCGTCGCGCACAGACGGAATATCCATCGGCAGAGAGCCCGGCAGGATGAGCAGCCCCGCGTCACTGCCCATCCACAGCTCATGAATCACCGCCGCCATCAGGCGCAGCACGCCACGTGTCCGTTGAAAACGCTCCAGTGTCGCCCAATCCTCGTAGAGGCGGTCGAACACCTCGGGGTGAATCGGATAACAGGAGATCATGCGTTCACGGTACTCCACCTCGCGGGCCTCCACAGGAAATACATCCTGATTCGCATGGTACATCTCACTGAATGCCGCACAGACGCGGTCTCTGGCATCCGTGTCCCCGCAGTCCAGGAAGAGGCGGCGGCGCACAACCTCAAAGCCCTCGTTCGCCGTCACGGGCTTCCAGATCGCCTCCATGCGCCCAAAGGTATGTGCAATGCTCTCAAGCGCAGCCTGCCCTGCCGCACCGCCGATCTCGATCTCCGACTCGGGGATCGACGCGACCACGAGACTGTTCTCACTTGCACGCGCCGCCTCGGTGACCTCCTGGATAAAGGAAATGAAGTTGTCAAACGAGCCGGCAGGAAGACCGTCTACACCATAGATTTTCTTTGCATAGGCGACCAGCTCATCCATGAGGATGAGGCACGGCCCCGCTGCGTCAAAGAGATTCTTCAGTGCCTCCGAGCCGGGCGATACCCCCTTCTTGTCCGCTTCCTTCACATAGTCGTAGAGCTTCGGATTGCCCGCCGATGCAGCGAGCTGTGCTGCCATCTCCCCCCACAGCGTATGGATCATGATGCCGGGCATATGGGGCGGACGCTGCACCCGCGTCGGATCAATGGCGGTACCGACGAGCACCGCCACGTTTGCCTTTGGCAGTGTGGACAGCCCCGCACGCGCGAGGACAGGCCGCACTGCGGGGATCTTGTCGAGCGGTACCGTTCCGCGCAGCATGTGATAGAGCGCGAGCATACTGTGCGTCTTGCCGCCGCCGAATGCCGTCTTGAGCTGGATCACGGGCTCGCCGTCCTTGCCGCCGATGCGTCGAAGCGCCTGCATGAGCAGCCCCGCCATGCCCTCGGTCACATAGGTACGCGCAAAGAACTCCACGGGGTCGCGGTACTCGAACGAGCCTTCGCCGCGTGCCACCTGCGCGAGATCGGCGGCAAACTCGGCGTTCTTGTACCGCCCCGCCGCCACATCCGGATGCGGTTTGATTACGTCGCGCCAGCTCGGCAGACTGCTCAGTGGGACAGACTGCAGGATGCCGCCCGTATTGGGTGCGGCTGTTTTGGGTGCAAAGACTGCCGCCGTACCATTCATCGAACCGGCAGCCGAGCCATAACGCAGCTCGCGCAAAATCTCGCGGATCTCCTCCGCACTCTCAGGATCGATCTGCTCACAGAGACGCGCCATTGTATCAAGTGCCCGCCATGTATCATCATCGGTGAAGTCCTTCCCGCCGAGATGGGCGAGCTTGTTGCGGACGCCCATCAGCTCCTTTGCCCATGTGCGGTGGTCGATGGACAGCTTGCGCGAAAAAATGTTGCGCCAGTGCAGGTCAAAGAGACGCAGCGCCGCTGCCATATCGAGCGAGTCGACGAGCGTCCCCCAGTCCCCCGCGAGCGGCAGATCGCGTTTCTGGTCGTCATAGAGGATGTCCAGAACGCCCTCCTCCCACCAATGTGCTCCGTAGGTCTGCTTTAATTCTTTACAAACATAAGCAGAAAGCGTAGCAAGCAGAACACGCTCCCCCTGCCGCACCTTTTCGTGATTGCTGCCCATCCTACATTCCTCCTGTGAAACGTCTACTCGGCGAAGAGCCCGCCCTGATTCGCTCCTTGCTCTTTCTTTATCCGCGCGGCGGCTTCCTGGATCTCTCGCCAATTCGTGACCAGCGTGTTATACGCATAGGCTTCCTGCGCCCAGCCCCGCCGCTCCGCCGTCTGGAACAGGCGATAGGCGAGTGCGCGTGCTTTCTCTGCGGCCTCCGAGGAAAGCCCCACAACGATCTGTGCTGCGCCCTCCACACCATCCACATTGAGCGCATGGGCGAGACGCTGAACAACCTGCCAGGTCACAGAGACATCGAACGTCCTCTGTGCTGACATCTCAGCGCGCTGCAGGAGGCGTACCGTCCCCCGCTCCGCGAAGAGGATGCCCTTCTCCCGCAGGCGGTCGGTGCTCGTATTCTTCGCACGCGCGAGCACATCCACATCGCCGAACTTCACCTCGCGGAATGCGTACTGCGTATAGAGTGCCACACAGAACATCGTATCACGATCAAGTGCTCCGTCCTGCTCCGAGAAGTACTGGTCAAGCTCCTGATTGATGATCTGAAGTGCCGTACGCACCGTCATCGGCGTACCGTCTGCCTCAAGAACCTGCGCATAGCGCGAGTAGACCGCCATGCCCGGACCAATCGCGCTCTGTTCCATGTCCACAGGTGCGATGTTGCTCTCCTGAAGATTCATAATGGCAGGGCGCAGTTCCCGCTTGAGTGCCGTAAGGAAGTCGCGCCGCGTGCAGACGGGAGCATCGGCGGTACGCTTGCGGCAGACAAGAACGATGGAGGAGGCGAGAGCGTTCGCATCGCGTCCAATCAGCCGATTGGAAAGCTCCGTCCGTATCGGCCATGTACCTGTGATACAGAACCCCGCGCGAATGATTGCGGAGAGCATCGTCTCCCAGCCCGTGGAGGCGGTTGCGTCATCGTCATCGGCATCACGCTGCTTGAATGCATAGTAGATGGTAACAGGTATATCGTCAGCAGCAGATGCATACATCTGCATACAGGCACTGACCATACCATCCTCAAAGAAGATCCTCGCCTTCTCGGTACTGCCCCCGAAACGGTATGGCGTTGCGACGAGTTCCTCCGCCTTGGGGACAAGCATCGTCCGAAATAGTGCGGGATAGATGTCTTTGAGACTCTGGCGCATCCATACATAGAAAAAGTCCGATAAATCTGCATAGGCAATATTATCATAGTAAGGCGGGTCGGTCGAAATCATAATGTTTTGCAGACCATAGTCCGACTGTGCATCAAACTGTGTAACAACACCGCACGATGTGGCCGGCAGAATACCAATGCTCTTCACCACCCACCCGAGCATATTGTCATAACTCCCGCTTGAGACACAGAATGGATTCGCCTCTGCATAGTCCCAGACCATCGGAATTGCCTGTCTGCCAAAGGTATTTCTTATAAGATCACGAGAGCTGTGCCACGAGCAAACAGACGAATGATAGTCTGTCATCTTGTCCACAACGAATGCCAGATACACAGACAATGCCCGTGCATATTCCACACTTCCGCCGTCAGCTTCAACTTGCGCCCGCGCCTCGGCAATAAGCTCGCTAAACACCATAAGAGCTAGGAGCTGACGATTCGTAAAGAGTTCCGCAAAGGTCATCATCCCGTAATTAGGCGTTTTGAAGTCTCGTGGATTATTGGGTAAATCAGCATCAGGATAGTCATCCGGTCGCTCAACATCCGCGATTGTTATTTGTTCCGAATCAGCAGGAAGATACATTCGCCCACCTTGCCCCTCAGCAACAAGCGCAAGCAAATGTCGCCCCATTCTTCCTGATCTCCCCTCATCTCTGATATAGGGAAATCCAACTGCCGCACCACAGCATATGCATGTAGCACCTCTTCTGTTTACCGTCCCTTCATCCTGCTTCCCCGGCTTGATTGCATAGGAAATATGCCCATCGTTGATGATTGGGGTGATATAGACCTCTGCGTTCTTTTTCTTAGACAAGGCAAATGACCTCACCAAGGGCATTTCACATCCACAAGCAGGATTCGGGCATTTTACCGTACGCGCCCAGAGCCATGCGATAACGGTATGTTCTTTCCCGTCAGCATCCTTGACCTTCGGATAGAGGTGTCCTATTTTCTCAAACGCCTTCCGTTTCATCCACTCGCCGTAGTAGCGCACGTCCTCGGCGAGTCCGCGCGTACCCGACCAGTCATCCTCCGTGAGCTTGTTTCTCTGTGCCTCGGGATTTACGGGAGACTGACCCGCAAACTTCGGCGGGATCTCGATCATCGCCTTGTTGATCATGACGGCGACGGGATTGAGGTCATGCGCGTGCGCCTCAAGCCCGAGCCGCTGTGCCTCAAGAGGGATTGCTCCACCGCCCGCAAAGGGGTCAAGCAGCGGCGGCGGATTCCCGTCCGTGGACTTCATGATCTCCGCTTTCGCGGCATCCAGCACGCGTTTGTCATTGGAGTTCTCCCATTTCACGAGCTCCTCGAGTATGCGAAAGAGGCGCCGCCGCTCCTTCTCCTGCGCCTTCTCCGTGGGGAATTGCTCGGGATGTGCAGATGGATCATCGACGAGCGACGCCCAGATCACGGCACGCGCCGCCGCAAGAGGACGCCGCGCCCACCACAGATGGAGCGTTGACGGATGCCCGTGACGGATGGATTTCTCACGTGCCGACTCCGCATTGATCGCATCCAGCGGGAGCGCAACCTCGATGAGTTTCTTCTTGTATGTCATGATCCTACCTCTGCAAGAGGACGGTCGCTCCGTCCATCAGTTCCTTGATATCATAGTTCACGCTCGTTGCGGCGAAGTCCGGACGCTCACGGAAGGGACGCTGTAGATACGTCGTCCGTGTGCGTGTGCCGTCTACGGCAACGAGTGCAAGGATGTACTCCTCGGGCTTGTTGAACGCCGTGAGGATTTCGTTCTTCGTGACGGTGACGGTCGCAGCATCCGCCCGCCGCCCCTTGACCTCGATGAAGCGCAGCGGCGCATCGTCCGACGCACGCAGATGCATCGGAATCTCGGACTCCACATCGTAGCCGACCTTCTCCGCACTCACATCACGCGGCACATAGCCAAGCGAGCGTTCAAGCTCCATGACGGCATTCATCGCCGCCTGCTCGACTGCGCTGCGTACCACTGGATCGGCAGTGGTGCTCTCCACGCGCCCCATGAGTGTGTCCAACCGTCCACGCGGTATGACAAGTGCACCACCGACCACGATGGGTGCGGTCGGTGTGATGCGTTTCTCCATGTCCAGCTCTGCAAGCCGCCGCTGCATCCGCGCACTGAGTTCCTCCGCACGCTGCGCCGCCTTCTGTGCGTTCAGACGGGCATTCGTCTTGCCTGCGGCTTCCTTTTCCCGGAGTTGCCCGGCACGATAGTCCCAATACTGGATCTCTGCGGTCAGGCGTTCCTTGACCGCCTTGATGGTCTTGTCGATCCGTTCCGCTTTGCGCTCCCGTATCTCTTTCAGATGTGCGGGGATAAGCTCGCGCACGGCATAGCTGCGCGCCATCCCCTCCACATCATGCGAGAGCCAGTCCTGCCCCGCGAGGAAGGCACGGATGCCTTCGGCTTCCTCGGGCTGAGGCGCACGATAGTCGAGATAGGGTGCATAACCCGCATTCGCTGCACTGCCGTCGGCACGAATCTCGACGAAGTGGATGTGCTTTGAGATGACGCGCTGTCCGCCGCCGGGGAGCGGCACACCGTCCTGTACGGCATCCTCGATATAGAAGAGAAGACGCGCATCCGTACCTGCATCGTTCTCATCCACAAAGATCGTGCCGCGCTTCATCACGTCCATGCTGCGCTCCCGCACGAGGTCGATCACGGCCTCGAGGAGCGGATGCCCCGGGGCAATCAGCGCAGCAGCTGCCTGTCCCTGCACGGCGCAATACGCCTTGTCAAACGAGATGCGCTCATAACGTCGGAGTACGGATTCCCCCGTGCCGATCTGGCAGTCACGATTCCGTACGGCAAATGGCACGGAGGTGATCTCATAGCGTCCGTTTTCACGCGCATAGATTTTCCCGCCAAGCTGGCGGAATGCCGCTAGAAAGAAGCTCTCGATGAAATGCGGCTGAAGCCTGCGCGCCTCCATGCGCTCCATATCGGCACGGATCGCCGTGACGCTATGTACGTCCATCGCGTCCTCGGTCAGTACGTTCTCGTCCAGCAGCTTTTGCAGCTCTGCGCGGTCGAGACTCATATCGACGACCTGATTCAGCCGATTACGCACCTCCTGCCGGTTCCCGTAGCGAATCGCCTCGATGAGAAGATCACGCAGCGGACGGTTCTCGAAGGTGAGTTTGCCGAGCACATCGAAGACCTTGCCATGCAGTGCCTCACGCTCCTGTTCCAGCTTGTCAAAGAGCCGCTGGAACACCATGCCCTCACGCGTGTCCTTGCTCACGAGGTTCCACAGGTGACAGACCTCCGTCTGCCCGATGCGATGGATGCGTCCGAAGCGTTGTTCGAGGCGGTTCGGGTTCCACGGCAGGTCATAGTTGACCATGAGATGTGCACGCTGCAGGTTGATGCCCTCGCCTGCCGCGTCGGTGGCGATCAGGATGCGGACTTCCTTATCCTGTTTGAACAGCTCCTCGACCTTGCGTCGATCGTCGCGGAGCATGCCGCCGTGGATGGTGACGACCGCCTCCTCACGGCCGAGCAGGGAGCGGATTTTATCCGTCAGATAGCGCAGTGTGTCTCTGTGCTCCGTGAAGATGATGAGTTTCTCACGCGTGCCGTCCCCCTCGAACATGGTGGCGTCGTCCTGCAGCAGCTTCGATAGCTCGTCCCATTTCCGATCTGTACCGCTCTGCCGCACGCTGTCCGCCATGTGCTCAAGGTTCTTTAGAATCTGAATCTCCGCCTCGAGCTCTGCGATGGTCTGCGCGGCAGATGCCTGATCGACGACGCGCTCCTCCGTGTCCTCCATCTCGGCTGCGGGCAGATCGTCGTCATCGTGGTCATCGGATGCGGATATACTGTATGCCGTTGCCCGCCGCCCGATCTGCTCCTCTGCGAGACGCTGCTCCATGCGCTCACGCCTCCGACGAAGGGACTGATAGATCGCCTCCGGCGATGAGGCAAGACGCCGCTGGAGGATGGTGAGTGCAAAGCCGACGGTTGTCTTGCGTTCCTTGTCCAGCTGATCGGCGCGGTTGAACTGCTCCTGTACATAGGATGTGACCTCTGCGTAGAGTTTTTCCTCCATCGGAGAGAGGTCATAGTTGACGGTGTACGCTCTACGCTCGGGGAAGAGCGGCGTACCGTCGAATTTCAAGAGATCCTCCTTGACGAGGCGGCGCATGACATCGGATACATCGACTGCCTGTGTGCCGCTGCGCGCAGCACCCTCGAAGCGATCGGGGTCAATGAGGGACATAAAGAGCTGGAAGTCCTCCTCTTTCCCATTGTGCGGCGTTGCCGTGAGAAGCAGGAAATGCCGCGTGAGTCCTGAGAGTAGGCGTCCCAGCTGAAAACGCTTTGTGTATTTGACCTCACCGCCCCAGACGGTCGCCGACATCTTGTGCGCCTCATCGCAGACGATGAGATCCCAGTCTGTGACACGCAGTTTTTCCTGAATCGCTTCACTCCGTGCGAGCTTATCCAGGCGGACGATGCAGAAGTTCGTCTCCGCAAACACGTTGCCCGTCACAGCAGACTCGATGCGATCGTTCGTCAGGATCTCGAAATGCAGGTTGAATTTGCGATAGAGCTCGTCCTGCCACTGCTCGGCGAGACTGCCCGGCGAGACGATCATACAGCGTTTCAGGTCACCGCGGATGAGCAGTTCCTTGAGAAACAGTCCCGTCATGATGGTCTTGCCCGCGCCGGGGTCGTCCGCGAGGATGTAGCGGAGCGGCAGGCGCGGCAGCATCTCCTGATAGACGGCCGAGATCTGATGCGGCAAGGGCTCGATGGCAGAGGTATGCACGGCAAGATAGGGGTCGAAGAGGTGTGCGATGTGGATGCGGTATGCCTCCGAGGCAAGGCGCAGATCGTCCGCATCCGCATCAAATGACCATGGCAAGTGCGCACCGCTCACCGCAAGCCGCGCCTCATCCTCCCGATAGAGGATCTGTCCGGAGAGCTGTCCGCGATCGTCCTTCACCGTGATCTCAAGCCCCATATCACCGAACCAGTTCACTGCGACGACGGTCACGGGAGCATCGCCCACGATCCCTGTGACCCGCGCACCTATGGTAAGGTCTTCCAATCGCGCCATCTAATTGCCTCTTTTCCCTAATGTCTAACTCTCAGATATTATAACACAATCATGAGAATGTTGGGAGGTTACGCTTCGTACCTTCGTATGTGCTTCCCCATAGCTCAGTAGATTCTTTTCCTGATCTCTGATATAAGATTCTCGCCGCCGCGCCAATCGCTGCCGCTCTTCGCCATTGTTACGGTATAACGTTCATCGTCATAGTAGGTCAGCTTGTAATGCTTGCCGTCGGTAATCCTAAATCCTGCATCAATCAGTGTGCTCTGAATCTCCGGTGTGAGTGTGCGATAACCCTTCAGTACACGCTTTAGCTCCGTCTGCCGTTGCGCCTGTATCTCCTCGGACTCATTAGCATTCAGCAGATCCTGCAGCACGTCAGCGCATCTGAGATGGCGATCTTTTTCCTTCGGCAGACGATCCAGTTTCTCTGACAGTGCAGTACGTACAAACTCAAGCATCTCACCTTGATAAAATTCTCTCTCATCGCCATAATAAAGAAGCGGATTTTCCCCCATCGAATCCACACGTGCACGTAGGACGGCAAGCTCACTTTGCAGACGGGCATTCTGTTCAGTCAGAGCCTCGACCTGTGTCTGTGCCTTGACATACTCATCCCAGTATTGTTCTTTTTCCTTCGAGGTCTGCTTTCGGTTTTCCTCGATCCGGCGCTTCTCTGCAAGAAGCTGCTTCGTCTGCCGACGCATTTGCATCATTTGAATGCCGTCCCATGTGTCCAGCGGCTCCCGCTTTTGTTGATTCATATAGCGGAAGATCATGCGCACCATCTGTGTCATGACTTTCTCCACGTCCATTCCGTCATACGGAATAAATCGCTTCGCTGCCGCTGATACGCTCGGAAAGTAGACCGCCATGCCGCCGTTATAAACATTCTTCCCATGGCACAAGTCCTTCAACGTGCGGCTCACATCTTTGTCAGACTCGACCAATACATGAGCAACACCGCACAGACGACGCGCCAAGACCCCCTCATCAACGACACAATGCTCTATGAACCACTCCCGCGTCAGATAGACCACAGGCAGACGAAAAGCACTATCATCCTCCAAGCAGAGCTGCGCCAACACCTTTCGCTCATCTGCAGCTGCACCAAAGGACTGCGGATATTCGGAAATGGCGAGCCCGCCATCCGACCCAAGAACATTTTCCCGCATGAGCAGCTTCAAAAAATATGGCGGTTTGAACTCCTTGTGAAAGTAAACCGTGTTCTCTGTCGCTTCACGGCTGAGGTAGATCCCGATCTCCCGCCGCTCTGTATGGAGGATAAACTCCGTTGTCCAATGGACGCCATGTTCGCTCTGAACAAAATGCGCCGCTGCCACATCGTTATACTCCGTGATCTCAAGCATATTCTTCATATCGCCCCAACGGTGACGATAGCCGCCATCCCATTCGATGCCGTCGATCCGGTGATGCGGACTGTCCTGATTCCAGCGGATAACAAGCTCGAAAAATTTTCCCTTGGTAAGCGTGTCCTTTACAGGAAGTCTTGTCGAAAAGATCAACATGGATTCATCGCATCCTCTCTATGAACCGATAACGATCAATATATCCAAGATAACAATTCAACTCTCTAGGGCTTTTTTCCTGCTTTTAACACAAGGTTGCGATATGTTCACGAACTCCACGGAAATACAACAAGTCAATTCCTTTACTTTTTTCGTAACCGCCTTTACTTTTCATCATTTTATGTCATAATAAGTAAAGGATCGAGGTGAACATCATGGTTTCATACGATGGGCTCTTACAAAAGTTAAACTCTAGGCACCTAACAAAGACGGCACTTGCTGCACAGCTCGGCATTTCCTCTCGAACGATCGCCAAAATCGGCCGGGGCGAGAGGATCGCCGATCATGTGCTTGTGAGGATTGCCGCATTCCTCGATTGTACGCCGGAGGAGCTCTGTCGCAGTGTGTCGGACAACACTCTGCTGCAGACGCTACGCGACGAGAAGGATATCCGAATGCCGGGCGGTCTGTACCACGAGCTTCAGATACGCATGACGTATAATTCCAATCACATCGAGGGCAGCAGCCTCAGTGAGGATCAGACACGGATGATCTTTGAAACGAATACCGTGGATGTTGCCGGAGGTGTTCCGGTCGACGATATCATCGAAACGGTCAACCACTTTCGTGCCATTGACTATGTGATCGACAAGGCGGAGGAGCCTCTCACGGAGGACACGGTAAAGGAACTGCACAGCATTCTGAAACAGGGCACGAGGGACGCCGCCCTTGGATGGTTCGCCATCGGCGACTATAAGAAACGGGCAAATGTGGTCGGCGGGCGCGAAACCGCCGCACCGAGAGAAGTGCCTGCGCGGATGAATGCACTTCTTTCTGCATACGAAGCTCTTCATTCGGTCAGCATCCACGATATTATCCGCTTTCATCACGATTTTGAGCGCATTCATCCCTTCCAAGACGGGAACGGCAGAGTGGGACGATTGATTGCGCTCAAGGAGTGCCTGCGCCACGCCATTGTCCCGTTCATCATCGAGGACGCCAAAAAAATATTTTATTACAGGGGGCTGTCCGAATGGGAGCGAGAAAAAGGCTATCTGACGGACACCTGTCTTGACGGGCAGGATGTCTTCAAAAAAATGATGGCTATGTTTAGGAAGCACTGATAAATTCAGCGCTGCCATCTTGGTGTATCTTTTTTGCCCTGCATATTTCTACCGGAGCACCCTCTGTAGGTTCTGATAGACCGCATCATCCTGCGTGCTGAAGCTCACGATGGTTACGCGCATGCCCGCATCCGGATGCGCGTCAAACCACTCCCGAATCGTCATAAGTGCGATCTCTGCCGCCGCCTCCTTCGGGTAGCCGTAGACACCAGTCGAGATGGCAGGGAACGCGATGGTATGCAGCCCGTGCGCCCGTGCAAGGTCAAGAGCGCTCCGATAGCAGGAGCGCAGCAGCTCCGCATCGGATGCACTGCCGCTATAGACGGGACCGACCGTATGAATCACATAGTGCGCGGGCAGACGATATCCCTTTGTAATCTTTGCGGCGCCCGTCTCGCAGCCGCCGAGCGTACGGCACTCCGCGAGAAGTTCTCTGCCCGCCGCCCGATGAATCGCTCCGTCAACGCCACCGCCGCCGAGGAGGCTCCGATTCGCCGCATTTACGATGGCATCTACGGCGAGCGTCGTAATATCACCCACGACATAGACCACCTCATTCTTCGATGTGTTCGGTTCCAATATCATCATTCCTCTCAATCACTCGTATTTTCTCGATATAAGAAGTATAGCACAAGGAACATCAATATTTTCAAAAACCTGGGGGCTGCTGCACGAAACAAATGTGCAGCAGCTTCAAATTTTGTGCAAAAAACACAGAAGGGGCTGTTGCAGGAAGCTAGAAAACTTCGTGCAACAGCCCTTGTTATTATCTCAAACTTCGCACCACTGCAACATAGCGTTAGCAAGCACTATCACCGTTAGGCAGGCGATAATCTCCCGGAATCGTGGACAGTTTTGTCGCCTTGCAGCAGGTTCGATATGCTCTTGATAAACTTCTTGACCAAATCTGCTAGCATCTCACTATCGGCTTGCTCTGAATGATCAATTTCTCGTACAACCTCCAACAGAATCAACGTAAGAGACGTACGGAGCGTTATGTCTGCCAATTCGTCAATGCTCATGAAGAATAGTTCTCCTAAACTTCGATCATCTACACACTCTCGCTCTTGGACTGCTAGCATCATGTAGCGCGTGAAGACGATAGACACATGTGCCGTGAGCGCATCGTAAGATAGGGAGCGGCTTTCCTTGCTGAGCTTTAGATAGGATTTGCAAACCTTGAAAAATACCTTTATCCCCCAACGCTTGCCGTAGTTTCGAATCACTTCATCTTCACGAAGCGACATGTCCGTCGTCACAAGTACAAGGTAATCCCTTGGGTTGTTTCGATTCGCTACATAGACAAGACGCACGGGAACCTCGCGGTCTTCTTTTACCGCAACGCCCGCAACAGATAGTTTCCATATCGCTTTGCCGCGACGTTTCGGATGTGTGCGGTAGATCGTTTTGACATCCTGCATCTTCCCGTTGATACGAAATTGCATTGTTGTGGTAAACTAAAGTTGTAACAGGAATGTCTAATGGGAAACACCGAATGAA